>Ga0366789_1015_pt1 | contig 47056 bp, 54 predicted proteins | sample TotcelHN113001N8_FD_207042 | JGI IMG/M metagenome (GOLD analysis project Ga0366789, IMG submission 207042) | Enriched cells from coal bed in the Powder River Basin, Montana, United States - Total cells N11 rep2 HSBNCT.N11.300.1.N8 ... | reverse complement strand
TGAAATTCCAGATCAGCTTCGTTAAATTTTACCCGATCTTCAGCGGCCAGGCTGATTTCCATATCATCAAGACAAATCTTTAATTTCTTCAGGTTGTCCTCATCCCGGTTGGCTGCACAGATTTTTACGATACCGACATCGATTACTTTGCGGAAGATCAGAATATCTTTGATGCTTTCATCGCGAAATATGGCAAATGCCAGCAGCGGGCTTAACGAGATGGAGGAGTCTGATGCACTAACATAGGTACCGCCGCCGCGGACTTTCTTCAAAATACCTAAAGCCATCATTCTGTCTAACGCCGGTCTTACCGAAACCCGGCTGGTGTTCCATATTTTACACAGTTCATTTTCAGAAGGCAGTTTGTCCCCAGCCTTTAGTTCGCCATTTATTATTTTAAGTTCTATGCTCTTAAAAATTTCATCGCTTATACTGCTCATTTACCATACATCCCTTAATAAATTATTCCTTTAATATTACCACATAAATATATTCTGTAAAATGGACAAAGAAAAACCACCTGCATTTTCTTTGCAGGTGGTCTATACTATCATAGATTCCATCATAAATCGTTAGCGTCAATCTCAAACGAAGACTGCTTATCACCGCAGTTATCCTTGCAAAGTTGAAAGCAGCCAGACTGGCAGTCATATAATATAATATTCATACTGCATGGCGCAAACTTGCATTTTATTACATAGGGATATCTGTGGTGCTTAGAAGCCAACATGTAGAAATAGTAGTTCAGCTCCTGATCTTCTCTACAAGAATAAAGCAGGATTGACTTAATGGCATACTTTCTCGGAAATCTGCACCGTTTGACCAGTTGACCATTACAATCGTAAATACCAATAAACTGTTGATACCTTTCTGTCGATACTGTTACATAGTATGGAGGCATAATTAATATACTGCGATTACGTGTCTTATAGGGCGTCTCGATTAAGCGGATACAGCAGCCGTTTTTGCTTATTTCGATGATGCTGTCTGCATATGCAATGAATAAGTTGTTTCTCATGCAATCGTAGGATATACTTACTATTTTTGTACAATCAATTGGCGCATCGTCTATGTATAAGCAAGCGATTTCTCTAAAATGACAGTCCAATTTAAATATTTTATTGAACTCTGCAGCATTGGATGCCCAAAAACACTGATCTGTCTGGTCGTAACAAATGCAGTCATAGCTTCGGCAAGTCTCTATGCTTCCCAGCATCTCAAAGCAGGTGTCGAACTTATTAATAAAGCAGCCTTGTGGAGACGTTAAATAGAAGAAACAGTTATCAAAAGCCATCCCGCTATATGTCTTACAATCAGGTGTTCTTATAGGCACTAAAGAACAAGTACTCAATATATTCATTGATACCCTCCTGTATTACCTGTTATTTGTTATTCTTATAAATCCTTATGCCATTATATGAAGTATAAGGCCGGAAGTGTTACACTTCGTTCATATCATTTTATTTTGGCTATCCTTTACGGTCGAAGCATAGATGCATTTTGCTATCTACGTCTTCCTCACGCAAAAAAGCCTTCCGGTAAAATACCGGAAGGCTTCAATTACCTAGAGCGGGCAGCAAACACCTTATGCAGTGGTTGTCAATGATTTAACCCATGTTTGTGTCAATTATAAGTGAAATTATGTTTAGTATCGCACAGGATCTCACCGCTTCACTACAGAGCCATTGTCTTTAGCGTTTCTGACACTGCATAATCAGCTTCGGTCGCTGCTTTGACCTCCTCTAGCGTTACTTCTGGTGCGAGTTCAATGAGCATCAGACCTTCTTGAGTCATTTCGAAAACACAGAGGTTGGTTACGATGAGATCAACTTCGTTTTTAGCGGTTAGTGGCAAGGTACACTTCTTTAAAATTTTGGGCGCTCCGCCTTTGGCGTTGTGTTCCATGGCAACAATAACCCTTTTCGCGCCGACAACCAGATCCATAGCACCACCCATGCCGGGGACCACTTTACCAGGAACCATCCAGTTGGCAAGGTTGCCTTCTTGGTCGACTTCGAGAGCGCCAAGAACGGTAGCTGCAACATGACCGCCGCGAATAATAGCGAACGACATTGCACTATCAAATACTGCACCGCCGGGTTGAATGGATACCGGTTTGCCTCCTGCGTTAACGGTGTCCGGGTCGATTTCACCGGATAACGGCATGAGGCCGACAAAACCGTTTTCCGACTGTAGAATGACTTGAACAGACGGTGGAATAAAGTCGGCGGCCAGAGTGGGAATGCCGATACCGAGATTGATGACATCACCGTCTTTGAATTCTAGGGCGACACGTTTAGCGATAATGCTTTTAACATCCATAATTATCTCCTCCTACCCCTGAATAATCATATCAATAAAGATACCAGGAGTCATAACCTGATCTGGATCAATCTCGCCAATTTCGACGATTTTGTCTGCCACAACGATAACTATTTCTGCTGCCATGGCCATGATTGGATTGAAATTGCGGGAAGAGCGGCGATAGATCAGGTTTCCTGCCTTGTCGGCGATGTCGGCCTTAATCAGGGCGACATCAGCTTTCAGGGGCTTTTCCAGCAAGAATTCGCGGCCATCGACGATAACTTTCTGTTTGCCATCTTCGATGACGGTACCAACACCCGTCGGAGTCAGTACTCCTCCAAGGCCGGAGCCGCCAGCGCGGATTCGCTCTGCCAGAGTCCCTTGCGGTACCAATTCGATAGCAAGTTCGTGAGCGTTCATTTGCCGGCCAGTCTCCGGGTTGGTCCCGATATGGGAAACGATGACTTTCTTCAGTTGCTTGGCAACCACTAGTTTACCAATACCGCGGTCAGGAAAGCCCGTGTCGTTGGCAATGACAGTCAGGTCGTGAACACCTTTTGCGACAAGGCCGTCTACTAAGATCTCCGGGGTGCCGACGGCAAGGAAGCCGCCAATCATTAAGATCATGTTATTTTTGATCTTTTCCAGAGCTTGTTCTTTTGTAACAATAGTGATCATGTTTATACCTCCTTCACACATAGCTCTACTCCTATTTATTGTATGGTATCTATAAAGCTATTAGCGGTTTGATCCAGCTTTTCCGCCATAGTATTAATCTGTTGAACCGAAGCGGCGATTTGACTGATCGCTTCTGCGACTTGAGTTATCAACAATTCAATCTGTGTTGTCTGTTGATAAGATTTTTCACTGGCTTCTTTAATCTCATGGATAATATTCTCCACTTGTTTGATGGATTCGGCACTACCGGAAGCCAGCTTGCGGATCTCTTCGGCGACTACGCCGAATCCCCTGCCATGCTCACCCACTCTGGCAGCCTCGATAGCAGCATTCAGTCCTAAAAGATTCGTCTGGGCCGATATGTTTTTTATAAAGCCAAGGACTTTATCCGTTTCCTGGACACGTTGCCGGGAATCCTTAGTCGATATTGTCAGATGCTGGCTTACAGCAGCAATCTCTTCGCTTTGGGCAGCAATTTGCTCGCTGGTGCTAGCCAGCGAGCTGATAGCATCTGTTAGTGTAGTCGCCATTTCTTTAAAACTGTCATAAAGTTCGACTGACTCGGTTATGGCTATCGCGCCGATTACTTCATTGCGACTGTTAACTATGGGATTAGCAAGCGCAATATAAGGAAATCCCCGCACAGATTTATCAATTCGGGTAAATATACGTCTTTTTTCTTCAACTGCTCTTTTCAGGGCGCTCCCATCCCTAAGCGGTTGACCGGTAGGCACCTTCAAATCAAAGCTCTTAGCTGGCTTATACATCAGGCATGTAGTACAATCTGATAAAGTCACCCCATAGTCAGCCGGTACGATTTCAGATAATCGTGCTAATACATAGCTATAATGATCCAGAATTTCTTTGTCTTCTTGCATTACAGTTTTCTCCTTATGTTACATCAAGTTTTTGGTAAATATTTTCGTCAGTATTGTGCGAACAGGTACGGTGGCTATTGGTTACTTGCAGAACAGACCAGACGCATTGCTGCGTCCGGCCTTGTTGCACAAGTACAGCTTACCAGAGTCCAATGACTTTCCACCAAACAGGGCCAACCGTCAGCCAGATGGTAACGTTAACGACGGATACGATAAAACCCAACTTCCAGAAGGTACCTTGGGGCATAAATCCGGCACCGAAATAGATACTGGCAGGTCCGTTGCCATAGTGCGTCAAACCGCAGTATAGTCCAGACATGAAGGCCAAGGAAAAAGCTGCTAAGTAAGGGGGAGCGCCGGCAACGATTGCTACCGTCAGGAAAGCGGCATACATTGCAGTCACGTGCGCGCTAGTGCTGGCGAAAAAGTAGTGAGTGTACATATAAACGAGCAAGAGAATCAGCAGAGAGACGAGCCAGGGGATACCGGCGAGCGATGCAGAAACCGCTTTAGCGAACAAGGCAATCAACCCGAATTTAGTAAGAAAACCAGCCAGACAGACCAAGCTGCCCATCCAGATCATCGCATCCCAGGCGGCTTTGTCTGAAATTACGTCATCCCAGGTTAGGGTATTAGTCCATAGCATGATCGATACACCGATCATGGCGATGTTGGTTGCATCCAGTTTAGTCATTGAGGCGGTAGCCCACAAGGTGAGACAAAGGACAAAGACGAGCGATACTACTTTTTCGCCCATGCTCATTGGTCCCATCTTTTCCAGTTCTTTTGCCGCCAGCACTTTCGCCTCAGGCGTACGTTTGATTTCAGGTGGGTACACCTTGTACAATACATAAGGAACGGCGATCACGGAAAGGATGGCGGGGACACTTGCTGTCAATGCCCACATACCCCAAGTAAGTTCCAGTCCGGGGACAGCTTTCGCAGCTAAGCTTGCAATCAGCGGGTTTGGCGACATGGAAGTCAGGAACATCGCTGAGGTTACACAGTTAACCTGGAAGGCGCTCATCATTAAGAAAGCGCCAATACGGCGAGGCCCCTTATCCGGTTCTGAGTCAAAGGCAGATGCCAAACTGCGGACAATCGGGAATAGAATACCTCCAGCCCTTGCAGTGTTTGAAGGAGTAGCCGGAGCGATGATTACATCACTCAGCGCGAGTGCGTACGCCAGTTTCAGAGTGCTATCGCCGATGGCATGCATGATATTGTAGGCAATGCGGCGGCCAAGGCCTGTCTTTATAAAGCCTTTTGCAAAAAGGAAGGCCGATACGATTAGCCAGATCGTTGTATCTGCGAAGCCTGACAGTGCTTCCGCCGGCTTAAGGACGTTTAGTATCACGCTCAGCGTAATACTGGTAAATGCAATTGCACCAATAGGAATTGGATTGAGAATAAATCCGATGATTGTGGAGACAAAGATAGCAAGTAGGTGCCAAGCCTGGGTCGTGACACCGGCTGGCATCGGAGAGAACCACATGGCTGCACCGATGAAGACAGTAAAAAGTGACTTTTTCAATTTTGGGCTCACGCGATACGCCTCCCTATTTTTAGAATAGTCAGGAATATATTTTGATGTATAAGAGCCCGGGAACTCCCGGACTCTTACCTTTAGCCAGGATACACTATTTCTTTGCCGGCAGGCTGAGGATCTGTCTGGCTTCCGCCGGTGTGGCCAGTTCTTTACCCATAGCGAGAGCGATGTTTTTCATTCGCTGCACCAATGCAACGTTAGTAGCCAAAACGCCTTTGGAATAATAAATATTGTCTTCAATGCCTATACGGACATTACCACCAAGCGCCAAAGCAATTGTCGAAAGCTGCACATGGTTTTTGCCAATGGCAGAAATGCCCCAGGTGCAGTCTTTTGGCAAGTGTTGATAGCAGTACATCAATGCATCAACACTTGCTGGCTGTGAACCAGTAACTCCGAGCACTAGATTGAAATGAAGAGGTCCCTTGATTTCACCCTTTTCTGCTAAACGGATTGCATTCCAAATCATGGCGGTATCAAAGACTTCAATTTCTGGTTTGACATCGTATTTGAGCATTTCGGATGCCAGATAGGAAACAGTTTCCGGGTCATTGAAATTGCATTTAGCAGGAAAGTTGGATGAGCCCGTAGCAAGGCTGGACATGTCGGGCGACAGGCAGAGCATCTGACCACGCTCTATATAGCTTTTCCCGGCGCGGCCACCAGTGGAAACCTGACGAATAATATCACAGTCTGTATACTTATCAAGCTCTGCCATAACCTCACGGTTCACTCCGACGTCCGAAGTCGGATTGCCGTCTTTATCCCGGGTATGGATGTGTACGACGGCTGCGCCCTCTTTCCAACAAGCATAAGCATCTGCCGCGATCTCTTGCGGAGTTAGCGGAACATATGGAGTTAACTTTTTGGTAGGAACATTGCCGGTAGGTGCAATCGTAAGAATAACTTTGTTGCTAAAATCGCTCATGTTAATTTCACCTCATACAGTTTTTTATAGTTAAAGGACACTTCTGGTCAAAGCTGGTTAATCTTTTCCAGAATTGCTGTCAGGTTGACTTTGGCGGCAAGCCGCAATGGGGTATATGAAATTTATCTTTTCGTAATTATAAGGTTCGACATCACTCCAGTTCATTGTAAATTTCCTTCGAGGCACATATATAGCAAAATCCATACCAACAACAACAAAAATTTCGAGCACACACGAAAACGCTCTCTTTACAGCGATTATGGGCACTCCCTTCATTTACACGAAACCTCTTAAGCGTGTTTCCCTTTTCTGATTTGTGGAAATATATCTGAATTTCCGGAATGTTGGAAACCTTTAGTTATTACGCAGGAATACATCATCTCCTGTCGAAAAACTTTACTAACTATTTCTGCGCCTAACTTCACATGCTCCGCCAAGATTACAGTTTTAAACAATTCGCACCTAGATTACTTTAAGCCTTGGCTTATATAAGATACGGGGGGATCACCTTGATAACAGTTTCTGCTGATCGATCTATCCTTGAGGCCGCTCGCCTATTACTGCAATCCAACGGCCAGGATATCTACTATCAGGATCATGAGACTTCACTTAAAAACAAGATCGACCGGGAGCACCTCATCGCCTTAGTCGCTTCTGGTTTTCCCGCCGATCTCAGCTTAAAATCCATGGAGTCAATAAGTCCTCATCTGTGTTCTTCTCCTATCGACTCAAGTCCAACTTCGCTGGAGTTTGTTATGCATTGGTTTATCAGCGTCTTCGAATCACTACACGATGGCGTCCTTATTATGGATAAAAACGAGGTTGTCCGTTATATCAATAAATCGTTCGAACGCATCAGTGGGGCGGTATTCGCGGAGACGGTCGGCCGTATACTGACTGAAGCCAGGCCAGGCGCGAAGCTAGGCGAAGTTGTCCACTCCGGTAAGCCTTTGCTTGGGGTCCGCCGCAAATTCAAGGATACCGAGTACTTAACGGATATGCACCCAATCTTGTTCAACGGTAAATGCATTGGCGGCGTTACTATTGCCCGAGATATCACGGAAATTCAGCAGCTACAAACCAAGTTGAGCAAATACCAGGTACGTTATAATGATTTGCTTCGCCAGATAAATAAGGAAAATACGGCAACCTATCTATTTGCCGACATTTGCGGCAACAGTCCACCCCTGCAGGCGGCCAAACGACTGGCCGAGAAACTGGCAAATTCCAATTTGCCGGTGTTATTGCGCGGCGAAAGCGGTACAGGCAAGGAGCTATTCGCACATGCTATTCATCTGGCCAGCCCCAGACAAGGACAAACTTTTGTCACAGTAAACTGCGCCGCCATTCCAGGACCGCTCTTGGAAAGCGAACTGTTTGGCTATAGTGAAGGAGCTTTCTCGGGCGCCAAGCAAAGCGGTAAGTCTGGCCTGATTACGCTGGCTCACAACGGCACACTTTTTTTAGATGAAATTGGCGACATGGATATTGGGCTGCAAGCGAAAATGCTGCGAGTGTTGCAGACCGGAGAAGTTCAGCCCTTGGGCAGCGTCAACAAGATGAAAGTGAATGTGCGGGTGGTCGCCGCTACCAACAGAAATTTGGAAGACATGATCGGGACAGGCAAGTTCCGAGAAGATTTATTTTACCGCTTAAATGTGTCCCAGGTGTACATCCCGCCTTTACGCGAACGTGTCCAGGATATCTCGGTTATGGCAGAACACTTTTTAGGGCAATGCATTCATCCCAGCTTTGGCAAACTAGAGCTTGACGCTGAAACGCTAAGCACTTTAGAACACTATCCCTGGCCGGGAAACGTGCATGAACTAGAAAATACCATCCGTTTTATCGCGAATATTACTGACTGGCCTGTGATTACTCCCGATTATTTGCCGCAAGTGTTCTTCCAGCACAGTGTGAAAAATCTGTTATACCAGAAGAAACAGACAATTAAGCCTAATGAAGTCTTTAACTTAAGGACGATGAAGCTCGCTACAGAAAAAGAAGTGATTGTCGCTGCTTTAGACAACTTTGGCAGAAGTGTTCAGGGAAAGCGGGAGGCGGCCAAACAGTTGGGCATCTCGTTAACAACACTGTATGCAAGAATGAGCGCTCTTAATATTAAGTGACTATTTCAAAATTAGTGCTTGATTGTTCAAAAAGAACGTGTTAACATCAAAATTGTTAAAGCTGGTTAATAAGCTGTCTGAAACTTTGTCCCGAAGCAGTTGCTTGCGGGACTATTGAAAGTTTCTATGACAGCTTTTTCGTTTTTTCTGAGGTAATTGGCTAGGCAAAGCCGACAGACAATTAGCAAAGGAGAGATTCACATGAGAATTGGTTTTATGGGCTTAGGACAAATGGGAAAACACATGGCGATGAATCTGATCAAATGCGGCGAGGAAATTTTGGTCAATGACCTCAGAACAGACACTTATCCAGAGTTTGAAGCAAAAGGTGCCAAAACGACGACAAATCTTAAAGATATCGCCAATTGCGACATTATTTTCCTCAGCCTACCTGATACTAGGGTCGTTAAGGCCGTTCTCTTAGGACAGTTGCTTGGTAATCTGAAAAACGGGCAAGTAGTGGCTGATCTAAGTACAATTAACTACACAACAAGCACGGAAATTGCAATAACGCTTGAAGAAAAAGGCGTTGATTTTATGGATGCTCCGGTCTCTGGTATGGAAGCAAGGGCAAAGGACGGTACGGTAACCATTATGTGTGGCGGCAAAAAGGATATTTTCGACCTGCTTATGCCGTACTTCAAATGCATGGGCAGCAATATTCTCCACATGGGAGCTCACGGTTGCGGCCAGCTTACCAAAGCGATCAACAATATCCTGTTTGACATCAATATTGCGGCTTTTGCCGAGATTCTGCCGATGGCGGTTAAACTCGGTCTTGATCCCGAACAAATTGGTTCTGTCGTCAACAGCAGTTCTGGCAAAAGCTATGCTTCGGAGTTCTTCATCCCACGCATACTCAACCGGAACTTCGGCGATGGCTACCCGCTGGAGCATGCGTACAAGGATCTGGTCAGCGGCGCCGAACTTGGTGCGCAGCTTTGTATTCCTCTACCTGTTATGCATGCTGCCACTACTACCTATCAAATGGCGCTGCTAAGAGGCCTTGGTCCTAAAGATAAAGGCGCTATGATTAATGTGTTTGAAGACCTGTTAGACGTAAAGTACGAAAAATAAAGTAATTAAAGTAGCCGTGCTGAACTAGCCCCCTAAAAAACGAAATAGTAAAAGACCTATTATTATAAAATAAGCTATTAAATGAGCCCAGAAACTGGGACAAAAGAAAAACACCTTTTATGTTGTATATTAAAAACATACTACATGAGAGGTGTTTTTCTATGAGAGTAAGCTCACTATCCTGCGACAATTAAAAAGAAGCTAATTCCACTCCACCAACGCAACGCACTCGACGTAATACGTATGCGACTTATTAGCACGGTTTGTTAAAATTATATCATATCGCTTAAAACAAGCCATTTATAAGCAGTTTTTATAAAATAAAAAGCCTTCCGACAATACGCCGGAAGGCTTGAATTTACTGGAGCGGGCAACGAGATTCGAACTCGCGACCCACGGCTTGGGAAGCCGGTACTCTACCACTGAGCTACGCCCGCTCGAATTTAAGGCGTGTTAAGTTAGATAATATCAGTATTCATAGGCATTTTCTTTGTGTTAACCAATAGCAAAGGTCTACCGAAGCTGATACTCTACCTCCACATGCATAATTATAGCAACTTGAGTGATAATTGTCTACTAAACTCATGTAATATCAATTGGTAACAATTGTAGAACGTGTGATGTGAGCAAAAAGAAAAAGCAGGTGTTACCCTGCTACAAGTGCATTATCTATTTTCTGCTTTATCTATCTTGAAAACAAAATTATAATGCTGCATCTCTCCGTTTATTTCTAGAGGTAAGTATACAGAAAAAGTACGTCCTACGCTCAATAACGCTTCCTCACCGCTAGGTAAAATCGGAATATATTTCCACCCTTCAGACCAATAGTAATGACTGGTTGGAGCAATCAAATCTGATAAAGCTGCCCTTGGAGGAATATACGTTGGAGATTGATTTTCACCTGAATTATTTAATTTTATTCCTTCATGTATTACCTTTGTTGCTTTTCCACTCATAGAGACAAATGATACTTGATTCCAGTCAACTTTTATCGGCAAAGATGTTTTGTTCTTCAATATAAATCCTATATTGCTACTGCCTTGACTAAGACTAAACGATATATCGGTTAATTGATCACTATATGCATTTTCTTGGCTTTCTTGCGGTTCTACCAAAATTGCATGAGATGTACCTGACAAATTACTAGATTCCAATAATATTTTTATGTTGGTAACTGCCTTTAAATCTATTGTACCAATATAGTCATGACCATACACATCATATTTATTTGAATAGTTGTTGGAATAATTGTATTCTTCATATCCTATTGTCTTGCTAGAATCTCTTTTTAAGTTATATACTTTCATATCTCCTGTATATATAATTCGCCCTAAATTGTCCATATACTGAATGTTAAATTTAAGGTTATCCCAATTCTTTCCTGTATCGTTATAAATATTACCAAAAATATAAACATTGGTGCCAACATATCGATCTTTAACTATAAATACTTTTAGCTTATCAAATTTAATTATTCCATGACCACTCTCTACGTCCTGCGAATAATCAGTTATAATTGGCTGAGGAGGTTTCGCAGCTGCATAAACCACTGAGCTAACAAAAACTATTAACAACAATAAAACTAATAATACTCGCTTCATGTATTCATCTCTCCCCTGAATTTAAAATATCTAACAAATATTTACTTTTTTCTATAATGATTTCAGTTTTTCCTGTAAAACAATCTAAAACGTACAAATATTCAATACATTTACCATCATAAATTCCTCCTTCATATATAACACTTGTATTAACTACCGATAAACCTAATAAAAATAAGGCACCCCACTGATTTTTACAGTAAAATGCCCTACTGTTATAAATAACGCATCTAAAGTATTGATACAAATTCAATTTCTTTAGGCGAAAGCCTTGTAACACCATAGGTCAAAGTATTGTAAAAACCCTTGATTTATCTGTGGTTATAGCCTCTTGAATATCTTAGGAGTAACTTTTGGCGGCGCGAGGTGTACCAACGTAATACCCCGCCCGTTCACAGAAGGTTAATGCCTTTTGGAATAACAAAAATCACCCACCCCCTGCCAAACCAAGGCAAAACAAAAGACAGGCTTTAGTTGCCTGTCTATAGGTTCATATTAAGGTATACCCTATCATTTAGTTCATCCTGAGTAATACCAATATATCTCTTAGTAATAGCTGGTGTTGAGTGGTTGAGGCACTCCATAATGTACGCTATGTCTATACCCTTGCGTAACGCATGATATCCAAATGTTTTCCTCATAGTGTGAGTACCAATATTCTCACCTATCTTGGCATATGTTGCTGCATCGTTAATAATACGCCATGCCTGTACTGTTGATATTGCCTTATCACCTTTACGACTCTTAAAGAGGTAGCCTTCAGTTTGACCACTGTTCTTTAGATAATCTTTGATAGCTTTCTTACAGGCATCAGATAAAGCGAACCTTTTAACTTTGTCGGTCTTCTCTTCTCTAATTATGATATGTTCCTTACCTGCTACATCATCAACAGTAAGACTTAGTAGGTCACCTATGCGAAGCCCTGAGTTAATCCCTATGACAAACATAAGGTAGTCACGTTCATTTGATTTCAATAGATAGTCTTTCATCTTGTTCAGCTTCTTAAGATCCCGTATAGGTTCTACAGTGATACAATCGCCCTTTTCTATTGCCATGTTGAACGCCATCCTCATATGTAATATTTATAGTTATATTATACTAAAACATTACATTGAATACAAGTGCTAAATAGGGAATTTATAGAAAAAGTTTCACAACGCTATATTCCGTATGGCTTCACGGGCATTTTTCGAATGTAATCTTTTCCACAATTTATTACATTGGATACGATGTATAATCTACTTATTTCCTGTGGCAAGTTCTATTAGAGCGCCAAGTGCTAGGTCAATACCCTCACGTTGGCGCTCTTTGCTGCACTCCCGCTCGAACTGATAGATAGCACCGAATACATTGATAAACGACATAGAATTGATTTTTAGATTAAAAGGAAGAACTCTAAAAACATCGAATTTCCTGTTATATTTTAATTGATAATGGAGGAGATAACATTGTCCAATAATTTTGATAATAAATTGTTAGTGATAGCTATAATTCTTGCTTTTCTTGGCTTAACTAGCCCATTTATATTTAAGTTTGCCTTTGGAGGAAATACTCTATCTTACGATACGCTAAGCAATCTTGGAGACTGGCTTGGAGGTACATCGGCACCCTTGTTGAACTTAGCTGCCTTTATCATGATTTTAGCTGCATACAAGTCTCAACAAGAAGAGCTTGAGTTAACTAGAGAAGAAATGAAACTGACTAGACAAGAGTTCAAAGAGCAAAATGCCACACTGGGGTTACAACGTTTTGAAAACACCTTTTTCAATTTGCTGTCTAATAATAATGATATAGTAAATGCCTTACAATTTGAGTCTAAAAATAATCAGGGAGAACGTTTTACAGTAACCGGGAGAAGCTACTTTAATGAAGCATATAATCTACTATTTGAAGCCTATGAAAATGACCAAACTAGGAAATTGCGTAAACATTCTTCAATCTTGGACGAACTATTTGGTGAAATAGATGAGGAACTTGAAGATACAAAAACCGAATATGAGCTAATTAAATACTCTTATAAATACTTTTTTGAAGAGCACCAATCTTATATAGGCCATTATTTTCGTAATTTGTATCATATTATTAGGATAATAGATAAAGCGCCAATAGCAGACAATGAGAAAAAAGATTTTGTGAAAATAGTTGTAGCACAGTTATCAATGAATGAACTGTTATTATTATTTTATAATTGCTTTGTAAGTCAAGGCAAGGAACGATTTAAACCTTTAGTAATTAAATATGGTATGCTTGAGAATATGGATAGACGATGGCTACTACATCATGAACATTGGGATCTCTTTATGCAAAAAAGCAACGAATAAAAGCGAAAAAGCTTTAGTTATAGCAATAACGCACTTACATGACGAAACTATTTAACACCTAACAAACCCCTGATTTCCCTACATTCATCATGGATTTATACCCCTAAAAAGGCTGTTTTTCAAAATTAATTATCTCACACATTGTATTGTCGCATAGCGTTTTTAATGTAAAATTCTTTCAAACCCTTGTATATGCTGTGTTTTCAATATTGGAGACTTAACTAAATTAAGTGAAAACCTCCCTATATCAAGCAAAATTATAAAGAAATAATGTTTTTAAAGTAATTATTGGCTTCGCCAATGCTATTCAACCAACAAAAAATATATCAAGTAAAACAATTAATCAATTGATTAAAGTATAAGTCAATATAAATATATAGTGAGGGCGATAGCCCGAACAGTACAACTACTTAATCAAATAATTCTTTTTCATTGATCAAAAAAAAATATGCCCGATAGGGCATACAATGGCGAATGACCGATAGGTCGTTTGTCATTGTATTCGGTCTCCAATATCTTTTAATCTTTTTTGATTGATTGGTCTAACGCGCTACGCTTGTTTACGTTATCGAAGCTAAAGCTCCGTAACGTATTTATTGTTTTATAGTTACTTTAATATATACTCTCTTTACAGTAGGGAGGCCTTCAGACCAGTAATTACAAGGGTCTTTTCATAGTTTTACCGAAAAAAACACAAATTCTTCGGTAAGCTTTTTGCATACTATTTTAACTGTTCAAGCCACTCTTGAAACATCCTCCTCATTCTTTTTGATGGAATATAAATATGTATTGGGTTCCCATCTCGTATTGCACTACGCCAAATAAATTGAATCATTTCCGATAATGCAAATAAATCTTCATTATAGACTATACCTTGGTTTTCTTCAAAAAAACGAATAATTTCAGGCTTTTGAAACCTATTGACTGCATAGACTACCACAGTAGCTTCTTTATAATCGTTCGTTGCCCTCATTGTACATGAAACAAAATTACCCTTACTTACTTTGCCTGATTTAGTCTTTTTATTTAACTTTAGCTTATCATTTTTATTCGCTATACCATCGGCATATTGTTTGAATGTTGTCCAAATGATTTCGCCTACTTTTGCTTTACGGTCATTATGAAGATAGTTATAAATTGCTTTGCCAACCTTCTCTAAATCTTCTTTTGTTGCTTTTTTCTTATACCAATTAACAGACAACCCCTTATTCCCAATATCATTAAGATTGCCCTCATATATGGTTATAGGGAAGACTTTATCTCTATCAATACATTTGCCATCTTTAATGCAATATCGGTCATTCTCATAGCTAATATGTTTATATTGAAAAGGTAAATCAAAGTATCTGCAATAATAGTACATATTTTGACTCTCAAATAAATATGTAAATATATGCACTTCTTTAGCGGAACAAAATAATTGTTTAGGTAATAATTTATATACTCTGTTGCCCCTTATAGCAAGAGACTTGTTCTTGAGATATTTATATATGTCAGTATAGACCGTACCTTGATACTCATCCGCTACCCATTCAAGAAATCGGTCTTCTGTTTCTCTTACATGTCCAGCCTTTTTTAATATCTCAATATCTTCAACTGCAATAGTTTTGCTATTATCCTGTTGACCATCATCATACATCACCTCGATAACATCAGGTGATTCATCAATAATTAAGGTGTACGGTTTTAAAAGTTCATATGCAGAAAAACTCTTTAATAATTCATGTGTACAGACAATAATATCGGTTTCTCTCTTTAGTAATGTAATAAAATTTTCTGATTTGGTTTTGCTTGTTCGTTCTGGTGCTATTGCATTAGGCACACTCTTAAGAATATCGTCAATTTGATCTAAGTATAGTGTAGCAACTAGATATTTAGATACTACTTTTTTAATTATATTATCATTTAACAACTGCTTAATATAACTGGTTTTACCACTCCCCATGATCTGATCCGTAACTTGTATCAAATTATCCTCCTGTAATTGATAGATAGTGAAGGCAGGGGACTCCTGCCTTGTAAACAATTATTTTAAACTGGCAGTGTAAATATCTTTTCTGTCCCACTAAGTAAACATAAAGGTTCTATCTTTATCTTAGGTCTAAACACCGATAATAGACGTTTTTCGTATCGGGCATTTCTTAAATCAAACAACCCTGATTTTTCTACCGAAGTAAGTAAGGTACTCTCATTAAGGCATATACCCCAGTAACCCATATAAACATATAGAAAATCGCCATATTGTAAATCAGGATATTGGGAAGTATTAGAACCCCTACTATCATAAACGATATCAAAATTACTTAGAAAACGCTTCATTACAGGTATATTGCCACTAATAGTTCTAGTTTGAAAAGGTAAATCTAATCCATGCTCTTTCCAAAATGATATACAAAGGTTAAAACAATCTGTATCACCCTCATTAGGAATATTAAGGAATTTATTAAGTGTATTCATAAATTATTTCCTCCTGTATAAATAGAATTTGTCACTATACATATCATTAGGTATAAACCATAGGGCTACTGATTTAACCCTATTTTTCTTGTTGTAAGAATAAAAGACAATAATCAAGAAGGAACGCGCCTTCTTCAAATATCGAATATTATATATCACGATATAAGGAATATATCTAGGCATGGTAAAACGCACTACCATTAAATATTAATTACACTCTAGGTTTCAAATCTATATACATATCAGCCTGATAATTGGAATCCCAAGATACTTCAGCATAATTATAATCAAAGAATTCTCCATCAATTGTCATAGAGCCTAGTTCTTTAACTAACTTAAGAAATCCCCATGCAAAGTCAGGTGTAACATTTTTCTTAATGATTGTTTGTTCATTTTCTGAGTAGTTAATAAGAATATTCATTGTTCCAGAAGATGCATTCTTCTTCATTTTTTCACCTCTTGTCTTTAATTGAGATTAGTATTTACCTTTTAATCTAGCTTATCTGCAAACATTTTCTGCCCAAGCTGGCAACATCATCGTTTTTGTAAGCCCCCCTTTCGCCTCTATATTCTTCCATATTCTAAATTCAGGAATATGTCCAAACATGAGAATTTAAGGGCAAAGATTCCCCTTTGCCTTTCTTGTTTATCATTGATTATTATTTTGCTTCCTTTTTTAAATATATCTTAAATATCACGATATGTCAAATTATATTTAAAATTTTAAATTATCATTACTATTATATTTATAAATATCAACGGATCGTATATAATAGGATATACATACTATGCAAGAGGTGATTTGTGATGTCTACAAGAATTATCCCTAGAACTCTTGGTGGAAAACTTAAGGAAGCTAGAGAAGCCAAAAAGCTCTTTCAAAGTGAAGTTGCAGAACGTACAGGAATACTTCAATCGGTCGTAAGCAAATATGAGAATGATCAGATAGTTAAACCAACTGAAGAAATCCTTCAGAAGTTTGCCGACTTATATGAAATTGAATTATCATATTTAACTAAGGACTATCATAACCTCGATCACCTTTTACCTGAGGTTAGATACTGGGTTAGAAATCCAGAATCTAAACCTTTTCTAATGGATGCATACATGAAGTATTTACAAACAAAAATGTAATATATTGCCACTAACAAACTTATAAGGTAAGAGATTCAGCCTCACAAGCGGTTCAACTCTACCTTTTAATGATTAACCCAAAACAAAAAAGCGCCAGCTATCACAGGGAATTTCCCATGATAAACTGGCGCTTTACTTATGTCTAACCTCACCGACATTCTATGGAGGCCAAAGGCAATCCCATGTATATCCCCATGACCTTCCCTACACTCTCAACATCTAAGAATTCCTCTAGTTGCTCCCTTGTGTACTTCCCATTGAAGGCTAACTCAAGAAGCTCCATTGTAGCCCCATAGGAATCCCCCGGTTTCTCTGTATGAATTATAGGCAGATTCTTCAGTATAGTATCTAGATGTTCCAGCATTGCACTATAAACCCTATGTTCATTCCCATGATCATCATTGATAGTTGTCCCAACTTCTATTCTTTTGTCATTCAGCAGTACATGATCATAGTCCATTGGCAAGTCATAGTAAATATTAAATGCTTCTCTAAGGAAATCCAAGTCAAGATACCTTCTGATGTCTTCCTTGGATTCTTTTTCGTTCAGTGCTTTATACACCATATGAATCGCATGTTCTCTTATAGTTTCATCCTCAAAGTTATTCAGTAGTACTAAAGTATCAATCCAATCAACTAACCCTATTGCTTCTTCATAGTCACGCAAGAGATAACTATAGGCAATATGTTCATTACCATTCCTATCAACAATAGTAGTATGACTCTTGTAATTATCTTTAGTATTACTTTTGTCGATTGCTTTATATTCAAGAAACAACCGTTTTACCATTCGAATATCAAAGTTCTCTACATTGGTTTGTTCTCTTAATGCAAATGATATTAACTCTTGTATACCTTCATATGATTCTTCCGTTGTATATTGTTCGTAATCCTTATATTGATCAAACTTAGTATCATTAAGCATTAGCGGATTGATTAGTTTAGGCATAAGTTTTGCAGTTAGCTCCATGTTCTTGATCAATGCTGGATACACTTTGAAACTATTATTATTCCTATCAATCAATTGTAATGATCCTGTCATGTGTTGAACCTCCTGATATTTTAAAGTTAAAATAATTAAGAGAGCCAATTAAGGCTCTCTTTTCTTTACATCTTATATCCCATTGCTTTCATCTTCTCAAGCATCCCATATAGTTCATCCATAGACATACTTTGCTGCATCACTATTGGTTGAGCTACAGTAGTTTTACCGTTATCACTAGTCAACATTTGAAACATCATTTTATTCTGGATCAACATTAGCTCATTCTGTTTATCTAGTTTTTCCAAGTGTTTCTCTGATTGTTGCACCTGGACATTTATAGAAGAATCTTTCGCTAACTCTGGATTCTTCATATAAGGAACAACATCTGTACCTTTGTTGAACATCCCAAGTTCTACCCCTGCTTGTGTCCAAAGACTTCTACCACGATCCTTATGATCTTCTAAGGGAATTATAGCTTCTCGCTTGTTTCCCTCGCGTATCCATGAGAGTTGCTCTTGATTACCTATAGAACCTTGGGCGTTCTTGCCTACCTTGCCCTTCTTACCTGCTGTCGGTGTAGTGGTTTTTGCAGCTTTGCCTTTGCCAGTGTTACTTGTGGTGTCTCCTGCTTTTTTTGTTCCTTTTCCCTTGCCACCACTCATAGTACCTAAAGTAGTAGACTTTTGCTCGATCCTAAACATCGCATTGATGGCATCTTTGGCTATACTACCCCAGATACTCTTCATAACATCCTTAAGTGAATTCCCATTGATAACCATATCTGAAACCGTACCAGCCCAGAATTCTTTTGTTGCTTTAGCAGATTCATAGGCGATATCTCTAGTTTTTGCACCATTTTCTGCGATCTTAAGGTTAAGAGCATCGATAGCATCTGAGGTTTCTTGGTATAATTTAGGGTTATCTTTTTCACTTGTCTTTCTTAGTATTTCCTGTTGCTCCTTAAGTCGAGCATTTAACAGTGCATTACTCTCTCTTAGTCCATTAACTTTTATCGCAAGTTCATCATAAAAGTATCCGACTTTACTTTTGTCAACCTTTGCAAGCTCCCCATTGATTCTATCAGCAAGTGACTTTTGTCGCCTTTGGAACTGATACTCAGGGTCTCCTGTTTTATCCTGAGTATTTTTTATAATGTCATTACGAATACCTTCAGCATCAACATGAGCCTTACTTTTAATTTGTTCAAGTTCTTGTATCTGTCGAATTAACTCACGAAGTAATTTTACGTCTGCCTTAAGTTGGTCTGAATCGAGTATTGCTTGCCATTTATCAGCCTTAGACAATGACTTCCATTGGGGTATTAATGTTTCCATTTCAGCATTTAATTCTGCATTACTATCAGTTAGATCATTGATTTTTTCCGTATGTTCAGTTATAAGTTGATTAGCAGCTTCCCAGGTTGCGCTAAACTCTTGGATTCGAGCATTCCTAGCTGTCTCCTTTGCCAATATGTTCCCAAGTGTATTCCCGTATACTGCCTCAGATACTGACAATTTATCTTGAGTAATCTTATACCTGTCGTTATCCGTAGCAATCTGAAGATTTAACAAACGCAATTTATTTTTAGCTTCCCAAAGACGCTGATCATTAGTAAGTTGTTGGTCAGTTCGTTCTACATTATTAGAGGCTGATCCTTTAGCGCTTTTTTCTTTCTCAGGAATCATATTGCTTAAGTCTGGTGTTTTAACCTGTGCTGCTGCCATAGCACGGTCTACAATAGCCTTGAAAGCTCTCTCTGATTCTTCACCGGCTTTCTTTGTAGCTTCATTTTCTTTGGCTTGTTTCTGCTCATTTATCGTATTTAATTTAGTCTGCAATTCAGAGATTTGACTATCATAAATAGCATTAATTTCATCTTCAGACATACCAGTTCTAGCCTTGTTAGCGATTGCAAACTTTCGATTCCCTTCAATCATTGCTATTTGTCCTGATAAGTCCTGCTGCTGTGCTGTAAGACCTGACTTATCACTAAGCCGGTCATATGCTGCACTAATGACATTAATGGCTGCGTAAAGTGCTGCCATTTGAACGGTTACAGAAGCAGCAATAGCACCAAAGGTTTTTAGTGATCCTCCCATACCATAAAAGGCAGTTTTAAAGTTACCTTCCATGAGGTACATGACTCGCAAAAGCACTGTACCTTCTTTGATTGCTGCATTGGCAATCCCTTGAGAAATATAAAAGGCAGTTACTACCTTCCCAAGTTCAACCAGGGCAGTAACTGTATTCCCTACGGCTTCCTTGTTTTCAGTTAACCAGATAACGCCATTGGTAAGTCCATCAATCATATTCTTAAGTTCTGGCAATACGGTATCACCAATAGTTTTGCCGAACACTTGCATAGATGCTTCTAGCTGCATGAGTTTTATTTGGTAAGTCTGCAAGCCCATACGCAATAGTTGAGCGGTAAGAGCATCAGAAGACTTCGTTTGTATCTCATTGAGGATTTGCGAAAAGGTTCCATTAGCATCTTGTAAAAAGGCTAACATTGCATTAACTTGGTACTTCCCGCCTGAGATTGCCAATGCCAACTTTGCTTGACCTTCCGCATCCAGCCTACCAAACAATGCTTGCAACTCTTGAAATACATTAGCGCCTTTACGTTGTACCTTCATGCCGTTTTCATTGACTTCATAGAGTTTGATTCCATAGGCATCTAATGCCTCTATTGCTTTAGGCATGCTAAAATTAGCCGCTACGCTCTTATAAGTTTGCCCTATAGTGCTTCCTGTTCTAGAAGTCTCTGTAGCGAGAGCAGCCACAGCAGCTATACTTTCGTCAACTCCCATGTTGAACTGTTTGAATGAACCGCCTGAACGTTGCAATGATTGTAATAATTCTTCGCCGGCAATTTTAGAAATATGAACAGCAGTCGTGAAGGAGTTCACGAATTTTCTTGTACCATCAAGATCCAATTGGAATTGCAGCATCACGCTTTCAAGATTCTGTGTACTCGTCATTAGGTCAACATTATCAATCTTCGCCATCGTGAGTGCAGCAGAAAGAATATAGCTAGCCTGATCAACATCTTTAAACCTTCTTAGGATTAACTGTGCGGCATCACCAACATTCGTTAATGATTCACCATATCCCACTGCATATATTGCGATAATATCATTCATACGCTTCAAATCTTGCTCTAACAGTTGACTATTGTTGTGGTACTTATCAGCTAGCTCAAGGTTTTGCCGTTGTTTAGCTGTTAATGCTTCAGTTTCTTTTGCTATGTTCTGAATAGCATATGGGATACCTATTAGACCGCCTAGAATAGCCCCACTAGCTGCCCACGATAGATGATGTTTCATGTTCTGCCCTAACTTCTCAAAGGCGCTACTAGCAGAATGCGTCTGCTTCTCTAGACTACCTAGTGAGCTATTGATGTTCTGTACACTTTTTGTAATATCTACACTTGCAGTTCCCAACTTCATATCAGCCATTTGTGCCTTGATCTTCGCTGCCTCTTCCCTTACCTTCCCCAATGCTTGCAATGTCTGCTGTACATTCGTTACCATATCAAACTGAATTCTATTACCGTCCACTTATATCACTCCTTAAAATAATAAAAGACCAACGCTTGAACGTTGGTCTTCTCATATGTATATCTTTTGATTACCAAATATTTCATTTATTTCCTTAACTATTGCATCTGATACTGCACTTTGTAAGTCTTCAATTATTTCCGGTATTGCATCATTGATTTCATGTTCAATAATATGCATAGGTTCTATAGGTCTAAAATCTTCATTATCTTCTAGGTTTAATCCTTTCATTGCACCGGTTGAATGTTGCGTTTTACCATCGAGATCAATATAGTCACCTTCTGCTCTACCTCTAATTGAATACCCTGTTCTCAATGGATTCCATAGTTCACTACTAAAGTATTCTCTAAGATACGGATTGTCTTCTAATGTTTTTTCCATTAGTGAACCGCTACCATATTCCCCGATGTAAGCCTTTTGTCCCCAAAAGTCTAACTTAGCGACAATCATACCACCGATGATAGCAGCAGTATGTTCACTATGAGATTCACCTTCAATTCTACTAAGATTTCCATGCTTTTGTTCTACACGGCTTCTAATGATTCTCGCCCATTTATCTAAGATGATTACTATTGCACCTTCAAGTTTATTCGTAGGTTCCATATTATCATTCTCCTTAAAATTATGACATTGTCACTTATTGACTAACCAATGGCCTAATACATGTCTGGATTTACATAGAGCGTATTACTTTCAAATTTAGCAGGTTCGGGTTTTGGCTTGATTATCTTAGTGCCTTTCATTACTTTCTGAGTAAGATAGTCATAAGGATGCCAATAGGCAGCAAGATAAAACTTCCCTTCCTCATTCATACATAGCTCAACTTGATCAAGGATTGTGTTTGCGGAAAATTGTACATTCATCTGTGCTACACATTCTGGATTAATGTTTTTCTTTACTTTTTGATGATATGTGATTATAGGTGCTTGCCTTTTATATTGATCATCTGCGATACGTTTATACTTTCGTTTTTTAATCATACTTTAAGCTCCTTTCAACTCATCAATCAAAATCTTTGCTAATTCTGGATTCTCTTGTTCAAGTTCTTGTATGTCAGACCAGATTAATTTTTCTAATTGATCTGCTTCATGACGCAACAGTTTTATTCGATTGATATCATAAATGCACTTACCAAAGTAGTCTTTATAGTCCATCTAAACACCACCTCAACTATAGTCAAAATGCCGAATTTAACCCTTGATTTACCTGGGTTCATCGTGCTTGTATTTTTACTTTAGGCATATTCATATCAATCTGAATTTTACATTCTAGAATGCTCTTGTAACCAACAATTGATTTCCTTTGATATTGGCCTTTCGTTGTTCTCCATTTGGCTTATGTACTGCTGTTTGATATTAAATCGTTCAGCAAGACCAAACTGTGATAGCTTCAGTTTCTTACGGAGAGCCTTAAGAGGACTATTGTATCTAGCTATGGTTTTTTCTATAAGCCTACCTGATTGACCGTTGTACTCGTCTTTGCCAACATAGGTAAATTCGATATACTGCACACCACCACAAGGGCAAGGTATTGATTTTTCGTAATCATGCTGTTCTGTGATTCGTTCACAGGTTCTACACTGGAATAAATGCCGATGTAATCTAGTGATTCTTGATTTCGCCTCCCTTCTTGCAAGTTCTAACTTGGGATTACGTTTGGTATCATAGTATTTCAATGGTTCGTCAACCACTTGTTCATTAACATAGAGTTCGATATGCTCAATGTAGTGATGTTCTAAAGGCTGTGATGAACCGCAACTACACTTTGCCCAACATTGTTTTGATCTGAATTCAGCCTTACATTCCGGGCATATAAAATAGTTATTGCCCTGGTCTTGATCTGCTCTGATACCCTTGTCCCATAGTGTCAATTTGTCCATTAGATCAACTCCTTAAGTTACATTTTGTTAGTTGAACATAAAAAAACAGGCTATCTCTCTACGCTATAGCTGTAGCAAATACCCTAAATATTCTTAAAGGAAGTTTTTGGATTTTGTCGAAAGCATTTTTAAGAGAAAGGATGTGATAATAGTGGAATCTAATGAAGTAAATACAACCGCAGTTGTAGTTGCTGTTGCTACAGCAGTTACTAAGGATGCTTATCAAGATGTATTGCATCCTGCTGCACAACAAACGGGTGAAATACTAAAACTAGTTCCCGAAACAGTAAGCATGTTATTATCACCTTTATCCGGTTTAATATGGTCATACAAAACTATTGCAGATACCATTAAACCTTTAATAGCTGAAAAAATTAAAACAATAACTGAAGATAAGTTAAAGACACCAGCGTCATATATTGCAGTTCCAACAATAGAGGCTTTGCGCTATACTTTGGAAGAAGAAGAACTTCGCGATTTATTTGTTAATCTACTAGTAGCATCTATGAACCTCGATACAATATCTTACGCGCATCCATCATTTGTTGAAATGATTAAACAGATGAGTCCATTAGATGCTAAGTTATTAAAAGAAATAACTGAAAAGTCAGCTATACCCTCACTTGAAATTATATACATTACAGAAAAAGCTGATGGTTCTTATACTTTGGTGCCACACTATTTTGATTTTGAATGCTTAGCTTTACCATTGAACATAACAACACTAGAGTTAGTAAGTGCATCTATTGATAATTTAACTAGATTAGGATTATTATCATCTCAGTATCCTAAAAGTTTTTTAGACGAGAGTCGCTATGATTTACTAGAAAACGGAGATACTTTAAATGAAATAAAGAGACTTTTTAGTCCGACATATCTCTTAGAAGATCCTACAGTCATTTCTCGCGTAGGAAAACTTGAAGTTAAAGCTTTGCGAGGATCTATAAAAGTCACATCACTAGGGTCAGTTTTTGCAAAGGCATGTTTTACTGCTTCTTAATAATATCAGCAACCACTTTCGTAATACTATTTTGAAATAATTCAAGACTATATTGCATATCTCCACGCATAGCAATATAAGCAAATTCAATGTTTCGTATCCGCTTTTCGAAGCCTAGTCGATCCTCATGTTGAACCTTGAGATCGGCTATTTCTTTTTCTAGTTGTATTACTCGCTGTTCTAAATCAATCATATATCCACTCTCCTTTCGCCTCTTATGAGACCTTTTTATACCGACAGTTCTTTTACACTTACATCATACAACTTTGCTATCTTCAGCAGCAATTCATCAGTTAATACCGCTTGCTTATTCTCTATCTGCGAGAGATAGCCCCTACTGATATCTAATTGATCTGCAGCTTCTTTTTGTGTCAGTCCCTTCTGTAGACGTTGGATTTTCAACTCTGTAATTTTCATTGTAAACACCTCCTTTATTAACATTTCGTTACTATGATATATAAAAAAAATAGCGGTCTACCCCTTAAGGTATCCGCTATAAATTACTCTCTCATATATAAATACAGCAAAGTGGGAAATTATAAGCAACATTTAAAAAATGAGGAGAAAAATATCCCTCAATAATAGTCCCCTCAGAGTGGGAAAAGTCAACGTGATTCCAAAAAATAATTTCAATAAGGAGAAAAATATCTTCTCATATATAAATACAGCAAAGTGGGAAAAAGTGACATGACCATAAAATATTTACAATATTTTTTATAAAAATTTTTACAGACCTTTAGTTTGGCCTTTAGTCATCTTTGGAATAACGAAAAATACCCCTTAGTTTGACATTTAACACCTAAAGATTACGAGTGAAAAATAGCGAAGAAACCAGATATACTCTATACGCCCAGGTAGCAAATAGAGAAAGTGCCGTTTGGAATCGTAAAAATCACCGGGGATAAATAAATATCTTCCCATATAAGTCACTTCAGAACGGGAATTTACAACCAAACAAATTAATATTTTTTTCTTCTCACTATAAGTCACTTCTAAGTGGGAAAAGGTGACCACTTTATAAAAATAAGAGGCGTAACCTTACGCTACGCCTCTCTAACCTATACAGCAATCGCTATACTCTTTACGTTATATACTTTCAAAGCTTCGACTATCTCGATGCTGTTACATATTACGGGTCTACTTGGTAACTCCTTAAGCGCAAAAGCTTCAGCCTCTGCAAAACTACTGAAATGCTCATAGTGTTCAACGATTATTCCATTCTCTGATTGTAACCAATTAACGTATAATTTTTTCATTATGTACCCCTCCCTATAAATTTATCTAAATTATGCTATAATGTAATAAGTTCCACCTATAATTATAGGTGATTACAAACAAATAATAACACCTACTTTTATAGGTGTCAATATGTGGAGGGGTATCAAATGAAAATTATTGCAGAACGATTAAAGCTTTTAAGGCAGCAGCATGGTAAAAGTCAAGCTACAGTATCATCTGATCTAGGTTTTAGTGAATCAAATTATCAGCTATATGAATATGGTAAAAGAATTCCTGCAGCAAAGAATTTAATTCAATTTGCTGACTACTACAATGTAACCACTGATTATATACTAGGTAGAACAGATAAACAAAATTAACCTTACAGTAAAGAGTCAGATTCTATACCTTCAATTATTTTATTTAGCTGTCTTAATATCCTTTCCGCTCTCTTCCTGTCAAGGTTATCAAAAGCTGCCTTATCTTCTGCTACATCAAGTACTTGATCACGAATTCTATATAAGTCTTTCAAAAAATCTAGTTTCTTTAACTTACTAACTCTTTTTCCATCATCTTCGCGTAATTTTTTCACTGAATCAATAATTTCATTAATTTCTTCGATGCTCTCAGCTTGGTGTAATTCTTGATGAATTCTCCTTTTTTTAACATCAACAATATACCCGTCTCTTTGAGTCTGCGTTACAAACTCCAACGCTTGATAATATGCAATATAAAACTTTCCTATTTTGGTTTCTTTCCATTTCATTAGTTTAGTGGTATCAATTTGATAAACTCTCCATTTCTCTGCAGGAAACTTACTTTTATTTCTCATTGAACATAATGCTCTTGCGGCCCATTCGGGAATATTCAGCATTTCTGCAGCTTTAGGCGTAGTTACGGTATGACGTTCTTCCCGTCTCTCTTTTAAAAGAAGTTGTAATTCTTGATCACCATCATCCATTCCGTTCACCTTGCCCTCTTAAAATTATTGGTGAGCTATTAGTTCGCGATACAAATCCCTTTTCCTTTTAGCAGTTTAACGGTAAATAGCCACTATTAACTTACTATCATAAAATTTGAACCGTGATCATAAAGTATTATGACTTCCGCTACATAAGGCCAAATTTCTAAATATTTAAAGGAGAGGAACACAAGTGAGTTATGCCGAAAAAGTTAAATATGCTAAAGAAAAATTAGGGAAAAACCGAATGGAATTTGCAGTATTCCTAGGAATAAGTGAAGAATGTGTTGATAATATCGAAATTACCACCTAATTATTTTGCCGATGAACACAGATATTAAAGCAGTCCAATTATCAGATGAAACTCTGTTCTATCGATTATTCCAAGTGCTAAAGGGAAGATTACGTATAGAGAGGCGCTTGAACTTATTAACATGATTACTAAATGGAAACTTTTCAATAAACGCAATCAATAAATGTAAGTTAACTAATCACATTTAATACAAATAAATAAACAAAAACGCCCAGGAGTTATTTCCTGGGCGTTATCTTTAGTACAGCCAATCTTTATTATCTAATGGATTATATTTGGCATGCTGCATCTTCATTTCTTCATCGTTCAAGTTTAAGTACTGTTTGGTAGTTTCAAGGTCAGCATGCCCCATAATCTTTTGTAGGCTAAATACGTCCCCACCGTTCAGCAGATAGTTTTTAGCGAAGGTGTGTCTCCATGTATGGCTGCTAACCTTCTCACCTGTTATCTTAAGTTCTTTCTTAAGCTTCTGAAATAATATATTTAATCCGCTATTAGTTAACCTTCGTTTTGACTTACTAGGAAATAACCAGGGACAAATATCATCATCAATATACTCTTGCCTCATTCTTAAGTATTGTATTAAGATACGCCGTAATGATTTACCTATTGGAACATATCGTTCCTTATTACCCTTGCCGTGTGATATACGAATCAAATCATTTGTAATATTTAAGTCTACAATCTTTAAATAAGTCAATTCTGTTTTTCTCATTCCAGTAGAAAAGAACATTGCCATTATACAGTAGTTGCGTAATCCAAAGTAATCACTTTTGTCAAAGGCATTGAGTAATTTACCGATTTCCTGCGCTGTGAACGTTCGCATTACCTTTTGTTCAACCTTGGGAGGTTTGATATCCTTCAAAGGGTTTGATTCCATGTAATCTTCACGATACAGAAAAAGAAACAGTGTTTTAAGCTCTCGATAATACCTATGAATTGTGATGTTTTTAAGGTTCTTCTCTTTCAGTGAATTTAAGAAGTCCCGTATAGTATCTGCGGTTATCTCAGTGACATCGTACATCTCTCTTGATACAATAAATTCAAAAAAGCGGTTTAACTCTGTTGTGTATGATTCTAACGTCCGACCTGTAACGCCCTCTGCTTGCTTTGCTGTTAAAAAGATTCTCTTTGCTGTCTTCAAGTCCATAGTTATTGCCAGCTTCAGTGTATATATTCTCTGCTATAACTCATGATTATACAATTGAAATGCAATTGATTAACGTGTGGTATCTAGTCTTATACTCATACAAAAATAAAAAACTAGATAAACCCTACGATTTATCTAGCTTAACACGAGTTTTATTCGCGGAAATGCTCTTGGGAAGCCGGTACTCTACCACTGAGCTACGCCCGCTCGAATTTAAGGCGTTAATGGTAACTTAACGCTTATTTATTATATATCAAGAAGTCAGAAAAATCAAGGCAACCTTTTTCCAGCTGCCGTCTTAAGACCTATTTCTTTTACATGCCCTTCTATTCGGTGCCAGATATTTTACAGCTTTTTTAAGGCTTCTCCGGCAAGCTTATCTGCCAGTTCATTGCCTGCAACGCCAGTATGTCCGGCAACTTTGTTAAACTTAACCCATTGTAAATAAGAGCTTATGAAGTGAGCATAGTTTTGCGTAATTGTATTATTGGTTTTCCATTTCCCGGTAGCCCATTCGGATATGCCTATATAATCATGATGGATAGTAATCGTATCTACCTCTTGATTCTCAGCCCACTGTACCGCTTCAACCGTAGCTTCCAGTTCTCCGGCTACATTGCGAATCGCTACTGCATTCGCATCTTTGCCTACCCCACTGGAGGTATGTATTACTGTAGGGCCATCGTAAACAGCAAAACCCCAGCTATACTGCTTCTTATTATTGTCATAACTGCCATCAACATAGATATCATAATGCTTTCCCGTCGTTGTATTAACAGGGCTGACACTCTGTTCACCGGTATTATTAGCTGCTGCAGGAGCTATGCCTGCTACATATTCTTTGGCTTCTGCTTCGGTAGGAAAGCTCTTAAATAATGCACCTTTATACCCGATTACCTGCTTTTGACATTCGGCCCATGTTTTATATACACCCTGCGTTCTGCCAACCTTAACGCCATAATATTTTTTTACTGCCATTTAAATAATTCTCCCTCTGTAATTACAAAATAGAGCATACTATCGTTATTACACTTTGATCTAGTGTATATTTCTGTCAAGCTTTTGAAACTCCTTTTGCATTGCTGAATATTACGACTAATTGGACGGCCTCGCATCAATATCAAATGTCACTTGCTTCTACGGCCCTGAAAGGATATTATGAATAAATACGGAATGACTGAGAAGGATATAACTAACGAAAGGAGAGGGTTGCTATAGTTAGATTAACGCGCAAGCAAACAGAGGCCAAGCAGCAGTCGGAAGAATCCCGCATGGAGCTGGCCGAGAAGTTCGTAGTAGAGTTTCTTGGCAAAAAGCCATCGGAAAGTACAAAGGCCAATCATATATATACCAAGCTCTTGGCAGCCAAAGATTTTGAAGCCACTAAGAAATGGTTTCTTGATGGCAAGGGAGAAGACTGGAAACAGGAAAAGCGCTATAGAAATTAATAGCAAGCCATGCACTTAATGAGCAATACGCAAGTATAGCTCTTTTTTATTTATATTTGGCAATGACTTTGGCAACATCAAATATAAGCTGACGCCTTTCCGGTGGGCAAATCTGCAGAAGCATAATTATTTCAGACTTTAGGTAATCTTGCGTATGATAGGACACGCCAGTTATAAAAAAGCCCGGGTTTATATTTAGCAGTGTTGCTATACGAATTAACATTTCTAAATTGATTTTTGTCTTACCATTTTCAATCTGGCTAATATAGACGGTTGAAACATCTAAGTCCTCACCAAGTTTTTCTTGTGTGAAGCCTTTTTGTTTGCGAGCTCTTTTAATTCGTTGCCCTATGGCGTTGTAATCAATATGCATGCAATATCACCCAAGTGTACTATATCAATATCAGAAAATCATCAACATATATCTATTGCTTAATATTAAGTTATGAATTAACATTGATTTGTAGATTACTATTAAGCAAATTGATTTTGCTTTATTGTTCATAGTATAGTTTCAGCGTTTAAATTGAATTGCGTTTAGGGAATGGTGTAATGGGCAAATTATCACGAGAGCAACAACAGGAATACGACCAGTTATGCGCCAAGGTTCGCGAGTTAAGCGAAATCTTCGATCGTCTGGATGCAGCAAATATGGATACGTCTGAAGTAGCTATGGAGCTTGAAAAAACACTGGATAAATGCTCCTTGCTTATTCATCGGAAATTCAGGAGAGGTTATTGACAACCGACAGTTTACAGAATGCTTGCTCTAGGTTAAAATAAAACCCTCTCGTATGTAAAAACGAAAGGATTCTATTGGCATTCTGACTAAATGCCCTGTAATTATACCATAAAATTAGATTGTTCAAGTAGTACCCACATACAACTGGAGCAGGCTTATAACCTGCTCCAGTTAACTATTTCGTTGTGTTTGTTGCCCTCATACAGTATACGATGTTTTCCTGTTCACGGTGAAAGTTAATGCACTGACAGCACTTACCATGTCTAGGGCATGCGTTCTTGGGACAAGTACAGTTTTGCTCATTACAGTTAGCCATTATCAGCAGCCTCCCTACATTTAAGTTACTTAAATTATATCACAGCTTATCCTTTGCGAATATCTTGTACCATTACCATTTATACGCAAACCCTCCTTTGTTGAGGAGGGTTTGCAACTCACCGTTTACGGCGTATATCGATAACATAATAATGGCGACTGCTTACGCTGTCATACAGGCCTGCCCAAAAGCCGATAAAACAGCCTACAGCAATGACCAGACCGATAATAAAGACTCCCTGCCACAGAGTGGCGTCAGAAAGATTGTTCGTTTGCAGTACAATGTTCAGCGTTCTGCTGATAGTCTCATATTGCTGTTCAAGCATTTGCACTGTGTTAAGTGATTGTTCCGCTATATTGTCACCGGCAATAACAGAAGCGCTTATTACTCCTACCCATATCGCGAAAAAAGCTACTAGCAATAGCGGAATAATGAGTAGTCCCTTTGCGGAGTTTTTCTTTACCTGATACAAGGAGGGCATAAGCATTACCGGTGCAGTACGTATCATAAAACACACTCCTTACATTGTGTCATAGGTATAGGTTGTTTAACAATATGCCTATTGTCCAGCCTTTAGAACTCATAGAAAAAGAGATCATTTTACAATGATCTCTTTTTCTTATTCATTCATTATAGTTAGCCATTGGCCGGTATCCAGTTATATTCGATACGCCGGGCTACTTCCTGCGCTATCATGCGGCCAAATAACAATTGGACCACATAAAAGCCCAGCTCCAAGCCGGAACTCACACCGCCGCCCGTTATAATTTTACCGTCTTGGACCACTTTAGCATTACTGATTGTCACATTAGGGAATGCGTCCAATTCGCCAAAAGCAGTGTGGTAAGTAGTCGCTTTTTTGCCGGAGAGCAATCCAGCTTCAGCCAGCAGAAAAGCGCCTGTACAAACTGAACAGGTATAGACAGTGCCTTCATGCTGACGCTTAATAAAGTCCAGCAACGCGATATTTTTCGCGGCTGTCTTACGCCCTTGGCCACCAGGTATAACCAGAATATCCAGTTGGGGGCATTCCTCTATCGTTCTATCCGGTAATACCCGCAATCCATTGTAACACTTCACCGGTTCTAGCGTTTCGGCAATGATTTTAACCTCTACACTGGCAGGGATCAGTTTATTAACGTAGCTTAGCACCTCAAAGGGGCCGGCAAAATCCAGTTCTTCCACTTCGGGGAAGAGCACTACTCCAATGATTACCATGTTCATCCTCCTTCCATGTTATCCCAATTGCCGGTTACAGCCAATCGGTTATTTTTTTTATCAGCTCCACATATTTTTAACTATGTAAGTGTGAGAAGGGGAAAACCAAATGGTCTTTTTTTATGCTCTGGTCGGTGCTTTCTGTTTAGGGCTGGCCCCTTTGTTTGGCAAGTCGGCGTTAAGCGGCGTCAACCCTATTACTGCTTTTGCCCTGCGTACTTTTATTGCGGCGGCGCTGGTTACGACCTGGTTCGTTAGTACCCGCGGCGTCCAGGAGTTTACCTTTCTACCGGTATCCTTTTGGGTAGTCATTACAATTGAGGCCATTCTGGCCGCTTTACTTGGCGATCTAGCCTATTTTCTTGCCTTGAAACAGGGTAACATCAATGAAGTTGCCCTGATTATGGCGTGCGCTCCGCTAATTACCATCTCACTGAGTTATTTTTGGCTGGGCGAGTCGATAAGTAAAAACCAGTTGGTAGGAGCGTTATTTATCACGATAGGCTTGATATTTATCAGTTGGGATTAAGGGACCGCTGTTGTTTTCTTGAGCTGTACATTTCCAGCAGATTAGCCGGTGCATCTGCTTTAAGGATATAGCCAGGCATCAGCTCACCACACTTTTCTACCGCCGCTTTGAGATCATAGTATACTTCCCACTTGGCTTTAACCAGTTCTTTTCCGGTCAGCCGCAGTAGGTAAGCCGGATGGTAGGTGGCAATGGCCGGCAGACCAAACTTGGTGTCGAACCAGCGGCCCCGGTCTTTAGTAATACGGGCATTATCGCCATATAAATATTTTAGAGCCACGCTGCCCAGGGCCACGATCACTTTCGGCTGAACAATAGCAATTTCCTCATCCAGCCAGTGTCCGGCACAGTACCGGCCTTCTTCGACGGTAGGTGTACGGTTGCCTTTCGGGCGGCACTTGACAATATTAGTGGTATATATGAAATCCCGGGTAATGCCGACACTCCACAACGCCTTGTCCAGCAATTGTCCCGACGGGCCAACCAGCGGTACACCATACTCATCCTCCACCCCGCCCGGGCCTTCCCCTACTAATACTAACGGACTGGCAGTCACACCATTATAGGCGGTGGGGCCGCGATTGCCTTCCCGGCATAAGGGGCACTGCCGGCAAAGGGCTAATTCTTTTTCCAGTTCTGCTATATTGTTGTACAAGCCATCACCTCAATTTCGTTTTAACTTCTGCGCAGACTGTTACAGCAGCAGGTTAGCCACAAAAACGCCGCAAATGCTGCCTGCCACCACCAGCATAACATTGCCGGTTGTCAGTGCCAGCACTACCGCTGCCACCGATCCAACCAATGCAGCCGGTATGTGATCGGCCCCGCCGGAGGTAAGGATGCCCGGGAAAATCAGCGCTCCTAAAGCAGCATAGGGAATAAACCGGAAAAACCTGCGCACAGCCGGCGGAATAGCCGTGTGCTGCATAAAAGTAATAGGAGCCATGCGCGGCAGATAGGTAACAGCAGCCATCGCCAGCACCAGTAAAATCATATCCATTTAGGCTTCGCCTCCATCAACAAACAAGATTGCTCCGGCCACAGCGCCTGCTACCGTGGCAATTACCACACCCCAGCCGGCTGACAGGCCTTCCAGTCCCGGCATAACGCGCAGCAATCCGTGCATCACCATAGCTGCCAGGCCAATGACTAAGGCCGGACGGGATTTTTTCATCGACGGCAGCAGTAAACCGACAAACATGGCATAAAGAGCAATACCCATGCTGGCTTTTACGGATTCAGGCAGACCACCAGCCAGAAAAAGACCAACCCAGGTACCAATATTCCAAGCGGCAAAAGCCATGCCATTCAGGGCCAAGACAAATCCGGTAGACAGATACTGTTCTTCCCGCAGCGAAGCAACGCTAAAGGTTTCGTCGGTAATGCCAAAAGACACTAAGGCTAACCAGGGCTTTGGTGTTTGCTTATCCAGCCGCTGTGCCAGGGAAGCAGCCATTAAAAAGTGCCGCAGATTTAGAATGAAGGTAGCCAGTACAATCTCCCAATAGGCTGTGCCTAATGCCAGCAGATTGACACCGACAAACTGACTGGCACCGGCAAAAATGGCCAGTGACATCAAGATGCTCACTTCGTTGGGAACACCGGAGGATTTAGCTAATAACCCAAAGGCAATTGCTATGGGAATATAGCCGACGGCGATAGGAATACCTGCTTTTATTCCATCAGCCACTGTTAAGCGGACTGACTCTTGTTGATAGGTCACTGTTTCCATGCATTGCCTCCTTGTTAGAAATGATAATAAGATTCCGTACCAAATAGCAAACTCCTGCTTGACAATTTGACTTAACTAGGACGTTCTTTTGCCTTTCCTGGGGCTTTTGTCACCTAGGCACTACTTTTTCCTTATGTTATAATACAAAGACGGATTATCAATTGGAGTGAAGTGAATGCAAAAGCTATCTGTCAAGCTGCTTGAACCGGGCATGTTGACGCATGGCCGGGTGCTTACGGCTGATGGCGCAGTATTGTTAGGCAGCGAGGTTGTCCTCAATACCAACTACATAAAAGGCGTTAAGCGGTTGGGTGTATCGGCTATTTTTGTAAAAAACCCTATCCTTGACAGCATTGGCCTAGAATATGAAGAAACACTTTCAGAAGATGCCAAGCTCCAAGCTATTGCAATTATAAAAGAATGCTTTGCCGAAGCCAAGGCCGGCAGGATGTTAGATGTCTACAAGATATCAACACTTGCTAAATCCATCATCGAGTCAGTTAAACATAATCAGTTAATCCGGTTGGACAATAGCTTTACACCGGATAGTTTTCTGTATATCCACAGTGTTAATGTTGCTGCCCTGGTCACGGTCATTGCTCATGATCTGGGTTTTAATGAAAAACGTCTTCATGAATTAGTCATGGGAGCGCTGCTCCATGACATAGGCATCGCCCTCTTGGACCAGGAAAAAGACTTTGCCTTTCAGGAAAATGATATTGAGCACCCTACGCTGGGTTTTGATTACGTCCGTAAACTACGAGGGTACTCAACCGTTTCGAGTCATATTGTCTTTCAGCATCATGAATGTTATGACGGCAGCGGTTATCCCCGCAAGCTGCAGCAAAAGGCCATTCATGAGTACGCCCGCATTACGGCTATCGCCGATACCTACGACCTGCTGATTAGTGACTGGTCGGGCAAGCATCCCTTATTGCCCCACGAAGCTTATGAGGCACTCATGTCGATGAGTTTAAATGCTTTTGATAAAGAAATCGCCGATCTCTTTTTAGCTAAGCTTCCTCTTTACCCAATAGGTACTTTTGTCAAACTGGACACCGGTCATATCGGCGTTGTCACGCAAGCCCGCCCCAAGCTGCAATCCCGGCCAACCATTGCCATTATTCGCGATGCTAACGGCTCCTTCTTTCATCAGCCTCAAACAGTAGATCTGACTAAGCTGCTGACTACTTTTATTACCTATGTGTTAACAGAAAAAGAAGTGGTTGAGCTGACCAAAGAATACGATGCTGCTTTACCTGGTACGCCTAAGTTGGCTACTGACAACTAACATGGTAAACTATACCTACCTAAAGCGAAAGACGGTGATTCCATGTTAATTGAGTTTGAAGGCCGCCTCCCGGAAGTAGACGCTAAGACCTTTATTGCCGATGGGGCTAAGATTATCGGCAATGTTACCATGAAGGAATATAGCAGTGTTTGGTTTAATTCAACGGTTCGTGGTGATGGTGCAACCATCGAAATCGGCCGTTATTCCAATATTCAGGATAACAGCGTTGTTCACCTTGATGTGGGCCGCCCCTGCTCTATTGGTGATTATGTCACCGTTGGTCATAATGCGATTATTCACGGCTGCATTATCGAGGATCATTGCCTGATCGGTATGGGCGCGGTTGTTATGAATAACGCCCGGGTTGGGCGCGGCAGTATTGTCGCTGCCGGCACCCTGGTAAAAGAAAATATGATCATACCTCCCCACTCGCTGGTGGCCGGTGTACCGGCTAAGGTTATGCGCCAGATACCGGAAAAATTAGACAGCCTCCATGCCCAGGCAGTTAAATACAAAACGCTATGGTCGGAGCGGTATGGCATACTGCCGGATGCCGGCGGTGAAGAGTAACAAAAGTCCTTATCTCATCCATGTGAGATAAGGACTTTTGTTAATTAGACCGTTGATAAAGCCCCATCTGCGTTGTCCAGGCCTGCGGGAGCTCGCTTGCCGTACCCGCGCTGTACTGTCTTCGCTCGCTTCCTCGGCCTTCCTAGCATCTGGAACTTTCTAAACGGCCTAGGAAATTAGGTTTCACCGGGTAATTACCGGTCTTGTGCCAACCTGAGGGCCACTGACTCCTTGGACTACGGCCGTATGACGGAGCCAGCTCTCCTGCTGGGTCGGGAAATCCGTCCGGTAATGGTGTCCCCGCGACTCTTGTCTTGCCAAAGCACTGGCAGCAACAATGCCTGCCGCCTCTGCCATAATTTCGAGCTGCAATAAGTCGACCAGCTGCTGATTATATACAGAGGTTTCGGGAGCGGTGAGGTCAGCCGCCGCATCCCGGACCTCACGGATAAATTCGGCCAGACGGGTAAGCCCCTCGGCATTGCGGTTTACTCCGGCATAGGTCTGCATGGCCGAACGCAGTTTTTCCTCAAGGGCAATACGGTCTTTACCGGTTCTCTTGGTTTGACTGAGCTTAGCACTTACCCGCTCCATTTCTTCTTCAATTGAAGCTTGGTCGGCATTCATAGCCGGGTTACCATGCGCCCATTTGCCGGCAGACAAGCCTGCCCGGGCTCCGAATACCTGGGTTGCCGTAATACCGCTGCCGGCCAGGCGGTTAGCTCCGTCAAAATTACCGGCACACTCAGGAGTGGCGAATAACCCGGCAAGCGTGGTCTGACAGCATTCATTAATAGAGATTCCGCCCAACAAATAATGTGTTCCCGGAGCCACTTCCAGGTTGCTTGTGACAGGATCGAGGCCATGAGCTTTGATGTAGGTATATTGAGCGCTGGACAGTGTCTTTTGCAGTACTGCCGTCCCCTTGGGAGAATTCCCTACATACCACATCAGGCCGCCGTGATTTCCCGCCTGTCCGTTATGAATGGCTGCGGCCATTATTCGCATGGCTTGGTCGCGAACAGGCAGCGGCTTGGGTAAAACAGCCTTACCTTTGCTGTCATAAATATTGCCGTCCAACATAGCTTCATCAAGGAACTCATAATGGGCAAAGGCGCCTTTAAGAGAAGGCGGCCACACAATACAGCATCATTTCCATGTCTACCAGTTCTGCCCCGGCCCGGTAGGCGTACATCACACCGTCACCGGTGGCATCGGCAGGACAGTCGGTTACCTGCCACAGCCATTGGCAGCCACCGGTAGCCATTACCACCGCTTTTGCCTTAATAAGCGTCAGAACACCGGTCTTTAAGTTCAGTCCCAGCGCACCGGCTACCTGCCGTTCTCCCGTTCTACCGGCAGTAACAAGGCCGGTTACAAAAAAATCTTCCAGCAGTGTGATAGCCGTATTCTCTCTGCACCGCCTGGCGAGAGAAGAAACCAGCCCGATTCCGCCTCCCCTGATAACTAAATTGCGAGGCCTTGATTGTCCCGGAAACTGTCCAAGGGCAAAGCTGCCATCGCCGTTGCGGTTAAACTGTACACCATAACGCTCCAAATCAAGTACTCTTGCACAAGCATCTTCTGCTAAAGCCTGAGCAAGGTTTTGATCACCCAGGTGATAACCACAGGTAATGGTGTCCTGAAAGTAGTGCTCCGAACTGTCTTCTCCATGAAAGGGGGCCTGCATTCCTCCGGCGGCAGTAAGAGTAATTCCCGATTTGCCAACTGGTCCCTTATTGGTGACAATGACGGCTGCATCACTCTCAGCTGCAGCCAGGGCAGCTCTCAGACCGGCACCACCGGCGCCAATGACGAGTACATCGGTCTCAAGAGTTTGGGTAATCTTCATCTTTGTTCCACTTCCTCACCGGTATTGAGGGGCTGTGAAAAATCCACTACCACGTCCCGGATCAGTTTAAACTTGGCAGAAGGTTCGATAACTACCTTTGCGCCGGGATTGATCAATTTTACACAGCCAAAAGTCTCTTGTCCGTCAACCTTAACCAGACAAGATCCGCATTTGCCTTTAAAGCAAGTTGACGTACGGCAGGCAAAACCGGCATCCAGTTCGTGAACTTTAGCTAGCAAGGTCATGACAGATAAGGGCTCACGGCTCGGCACTTCAAACTGCTGAAAATATCCTTCCCCGTTTTGTCCGGCTTCAGCGCGCCATACCTCAATTGAAATAACCGGTTCAAAGCGCAGCACCGCCCGCCCGCCGACAACTACCGCCTCCAGAAACATTGCTTTGGGACGAACCCATAATCCATATGCACCATACAAGGCCCGGTACACTACCAGTGATTCCATTGTTTCACTATGGGCAGCTTCACCGATGACCTCGTAGTAATTTCCTTTGTAATGACGGTAACGCCCTGGATAGATCGTCTCCATTTTAGACTCTCCTTTTGTCTACGACAAGTTTACTTTAACCGGTCCAGTGCCAGAAATAAACCGTGCAGCAAAGCCTGCGGCCTTGGCGGACAGCCGGGGACGTAAATGTCAACCGGTACAATACTATCCACCCCGCCGCGAATGGCGTAACTGGTGCCATAGGTTGCTCCCGAGCAAGCGCAGCTCCCAACCGCCATCACCAGTTTCGGGGTTGGTGTCGCCTCATAGGTCATGGTTAGGGCTTGTGTCAAATTGCGGGTGACAGTCCCCGTTACCATTAGCATATCGGCATGACGGGGCGATGCAACAAAATCAATGCCATATTGCTGCAAATCATAAATGGGGTTGGTCAAGGCCGTCATTTCCCAGTCACAAGCATTGCACGAACCTGCATCGACATGGCGGATCGCCAGCGATCTTCCCAATACCTTAATTACGTCTTGCTTAAAGAGGCTGCCTTCGCTAGGTACCGGTTTTGTTGCCAGTTTATAGTTGGCACTGTGTTTCAGCGCATTGTCCTGGCAGACCTCCACACAGCGGCCGCAAAAAATACAGGCCTGATGATCAATCACCAGCTTATCCCCGTTTATTGCAATAGCTTCAACAGGACATATGGAACAGCATGCAGTACAACGGGTACAAACCTCGTTTTTTACTACCAATTGGCCGCGGAAATTCGGCCCCACAGCACCTGCATCCCAAGGCTCAGTTACCATTCCGGTAGTAATTATTTTGCGCAGTAGTTTAAACATATCTTCATCTCCTACCGGTCAATACAGGCGTAGCACAATTCAAAGCTTTTGTTAATCAACGGAAAATCCGGAATAATGTTGCCTATGGCCGCTACCGTCACCGCCGGCCAGTTGGGATAAGAAGCAGAACGGACAAATAACCGGTAAATTTCATTATTCTCACCTACCATGACCCAGTGAATATTTTGTCCCCGTGCTGATTCGCTCCACCCCATACCATAGGTATAGGGAACGAGGGGTTCAATCGCTTCTTTGCTCTTTTCTTGACTACCGGGCATAGCACTTAGCACCTGCCGGATCATACTCATGGATTGCTGCACTTCTTCTACCCGCACCCACAATCGGGCTGCTACATCCCCTGTTGTGTAAACAGGAACTTTAAAATCGAGCTCCCCATAGACTCCATAGGCAAAATCCCGGCGGCTGTCACAGTTAACACCGGATGCGCGGGCTGCCACGCCCACTACTGCCAGTTCAAGCGCCGCCTGGTGGCTAAGTACGCCGGTTGTATTGACTCTATCGGCAAAGGCCTCGCTGTCTTGTAACAGCTCTACCAATTGGATAAACTCTTTTTCGACGGTGGCCAGCGTAGCCAGAATATCGTCTGCTATCGCTTTGGTCAGGCAGATGTTTACGCCGCCGGGAGTAATGATGCCCCGTAAAAACCGGTTGCCTGCCAAACGTTCATTTAAGTTCATTAGTATTTCTTTTAAGCGGCTGCCCTGGCTTATGCCTACGGCAAAGCCCATTCCCGCACACAAGTTGCCGGTATCGCCTACATGATTATACAACCGTTCCAATTCGGCAGCCAATACCCGGATATACTGGGCTTGCCGGGAAATGGTCATTTGGGCCAACCTCTCAATGGCCTGGGAAAAGGACCAGGCATGGGATACTGTACAAGCTCCGCAAATGCGTTCAATCTGATAAAAGGCTCTCTCCAGTGGAATGCCTTCAACTGATTTTTCAATTCCCCGGTGCGTAAAAAACAGTTTGGCTTCCAGCTTGATCATATGCTCCCCGGCCTGACTAAAGCGGAAATGACCCGGTTCGATAATACCGGCATGAATGGGGCCGACCGGAACTTCAAAAATGCCCTCTCCTTTGACGGCAGGCAGGACATATTCCCTATTGGCAACAGGAACGAGAATCTCTGTCCGGAAATCTTTACGCAACGGATATAACCCTTCGGGCCAATTCTCGTGCAGCACCAAGGGGCGCAGATCAGGATGTCCCACCGGGATTATGCCGAAGAGGTCGTGTATTTCCCGCTCATACCAGGCTGCTGCCGGAGTTATGGATACCAGCGAGGGAAATTGCCAGGGCTGCTCTGCTAAACTCACCTTTACCGTTTGATAGCGGCCTTGCCGGCTATCGGCAAAGATGCAATAGATAGCCATGGTACCGTTAATCGTCCGCTCGTCATTGGCAAACATGGCCGTCAATGGCCTTTCACCATGATTATACAGCCTGGCTGCTGCCATTGGCAGGGCTGCGGGGGCAACTTGCTCATAGGTTTGCATGTTAACCTCCTGTAACAATAGTCGCTGCCTGATGAAGCACCGTCTCTAAAGCATCAGGCAAATAAAATCCGCTTATCGTGATCAACAGCAACGAAACGATTACCGCCGTTGCCGCACCGGCCCCCATGGGGGTTGTATGTTCAGTGCCGGTCTGACTGCTAAACACCATCTGGAACGAGTAATGCATCATGCCGGCAAACACGGCGCCCAGTAAGACCAGCAGCGCTGTTCCGACAAGGGTAAAGCCTCCGGCAAAGGCTGCCCAGGTAATAATAAATTTGCTAAAGAAAATACCGAAAGGCGGTGCGCCCGTTATAATCAAAACAAACACCAGAAATAAAGAGCCTAGCCGCGGCATTTGCGCCAATATACCCCGGATACGCATAATCTGTTTCGTCCGGTACTCTTGCGTGATGATACCGGCAAGATAAAACAGGCCCGACTTTGCTATAGCGTGATTAAAAATATGCAGCAGCGCTCCGTATACGGCAAGGGGCGTACCAATGCCAAGAGCCAATGTGATAATTCCCATATGCTCTACACTGGAATATGCCAACAGGCGTTTCACATCATGCTGGACCAGCAGAAAGGGAACCACCAGCATAACCGAGAACAGGCCCAGGCCAACTAACAATTGCTGAATAAAATCAAACGCCAGTGAGTCTCTTACAATTGCAATATTGCGCATCATGACATATAGCGCGCAGCTTAGTAAAGCTCCCGACAGCAAGCCGCTAACGGGTGAAGGCGCCTGGCTGTGGGCATCAGGCAGCCAGGTATGCATAGGCGCCAGTCCAACCTTGGTGCCGTAGCCGATGATGATAAAAATGAAGGCAATTTTCACCATGCTGGGATCAAGTTTACCGCCAATAGCTTTCAGCGCCAGCCAGCTTAGTGCCTCACCTTCCAGACCGGTGCTTAATTGGGCAAAGTACAGCAGAATAGTTCCCAGCAAGGCCAGGCAAATGCCCACCGTACAGACCATCACATATTTCCAGGCCGCTTCAATGGCTGCCCGGCTGAAGGAAAAAGCTACCAGCAAGGCAGATGCCAGCGTCGTAGCTTCAACAGCCACCCACATAAGGCCAAGGTTTTCTACAACAAGCACACTGATCATGGTAAAAGTAAAAATTTGAAACAAAATATAATACCGTTTTACTGCTTTGCCCGGACTGGGCTCGTGCGCAACTTCTTTATCCATATAAGAAAGGGAAAATAAAGCTGCCGTAAATGTCAAAATAGCAATAAGAGTCACCAATACGGCACTTAAATGGTCCATATACAGTAAACCCTGTCCAACCGGTCCTGATAAATATATGCCATACGTCAAGGTCAGCAGAACGGTGCTGGTGATTATGCTTCCTGCCATATGTATCCGTTTTATTACTATCCGTGCTCTGGCAAACAGGATGAAAGCGGCTGTCAACAGCGGTATGATAAGAGCTGCAACTATTAGCGGTATCATGTGCTCACCCCTTTAATTTCTGCATGAGCGTTGTATCGGTCGAAAGATAAGATAGCTTCAGCCGGTATGTCAGCAAGCCAAGAATGGCTACAGCCACTAAAATATCCACGAAAATGCCCAGCTCAATAATCAGCGGCAAGCCCTTGGTAACAGACAGGCCAAGTAGATACAAACCGTTCTCCATGGTATTTAAGCCTATAATTTGCAGTACTGCCTGCCGCCTGATCATAATAATCTGCAGCCCAATCAGCACAATTGCCACTGCCGCCGCTAAGGCATCCCTGCTAATAATGCCGGGCAATGCCCGGTCAATAAATCCATAGGCCACTGCCGTAGCTGCCACCGCTGCCAGCGAAGACAAATTGGGACTGAGAAAAGAGTCGGTCTCCTTTTCCCGCTTTAACCTGCCGACAATGCGAAATAAGGCATAGGGAATGATGACGGCCTTGATGAACACCGTTAATAAGGCCGCAATAAAATAGTGGGTTTTACCCGTTTCCAGGCCAACTACCAAACAGGAAAAAGCAACGACAACCGATTGCACCAGCAGGATACTAACAGCGGTGCGCAAGTTGGTAACTCTGGTCAGCAGGAAGGCTGTAAACATCAGTAAGATAATCATCAAACTCATTTTCTTATCCCCCTTTACTGAGCAACCAGCGCCAATACTGACAGCAGGCACGAAACTGCCAGGAATCCCTGAAGCCGAAACAGCCGAAGTTTATTCGTACTGGTCTCTACTACCGCTAACAGTACGGCCGCTATCAGCAGCTTACCGGCAAAAAAGATGCCTTCAATCAGAATACCGCCATTAACCACCGGCATCCAGGGAAGAAACAAACTGGTAAATAACACGAGTATGGTAAGCTGCTTGACCATCGAGGCCCAGTGAATAAGCCCCAGATAACAGCCCGAATATTCGAGAAGCATGCCTTCATGAACCATTGTCAATTCCAGATGGGTATCGGGATTATCAACAGGAATCCTGCCCGTTTCAGCAACTGCCACCATAAAAAAAGCAACAGCTCCCAAAACATAAGGTAAGGTTAAAGGAAATCCTTCTGCCATTGTTTTCATATTATCCATAGACGTCGTGCCTGCTGGTAAAGCGACTGTTAACAAGGACAGCAAGAGTGCCGGTTCCACCAGGACGGAAATATACATTTCCCGCGATCCGCCCATCCCGCCGAAAGCACTGCCGCTATCGAGGGAAGCAAGTGCCAAAAAGAATCTGCCCATAGCAAAAATGTAGACAAGCAGAAACAGGTCAGCAAATTCCACTAGCGGTCCGGCAAAAAAGGTAAGCATGGCTGCTGCCAGGGCTGTGGCAAAATAGATATACGGAGCTATCTTAAATACCCACGACGTAGTTGACGAGATAATGCTGCCTTTGTGAAATAGCTTATGCAGGTCATAATAAGACTGGAGCAGTGCCGGCCCCCGCCTGTTTTGCATACGGGCCTTAGCCTTCTTAATGATTCCTGCCACCAGCGGCGCTAGTGCCAGTACGAGCAAGGGGCTTATCATTACACTAATCACCTGCATCACCTACCTTGAACTCCAGATTAGCGCCACTATGGTGACGGTTAAAATATAGCCGATATACAAGCGGAGACTGCCGTTCTGCAGCTTTCTAAATACTTTCGCCCCTCTGATAATTCGCTCATTAAAGGGCTTATAAATCTTTTCCGTAAATACATGCTGAATCGTGATGCGATACTCCAGTTTGCTGCCGTAATAATCATTGCCCTGCACATCAACAATGATCTGACGATGGGGCCGTAAAATACTGGCAAAGGCAATCCGCAGGGGCTTGGAGAACCCTGTACCGGTGTATTCCATCCGGGCTGTAGGGTAAATGCCGCAAGTCCAGGTTTCTCCTGAGCGCTCCGGTAAGCTGCGATGGGTGACCAGCACAAGGGCCAGCGTAATGCCTAACAGCAAAGCACCTGCTGCTACGGAAATAGCCAATATCGTCTCATCATAACCGGCAGTGACGACTAACCCCACCCATTGGTTATCGATCAAACCTGCTGTACTTAGCTCAGGGTAAGTTGCTAACATCATTTTAAGCGGTTTCAGTACCAGGTTAGGCCACAGGCCAAGGGTAATACAAAGCCCGGCCAGCACACCCATGGGGACAAGCATAGTCCATTCCCGTTCGGTTGCGGCTTGTGCCCGGTGGCTGCGCGGTTTAGCCAAAAAGGTGATACCAAAAACCTTCACAAAACAAGCCGCTGCCAGTGCGCCGGTCAGCCCCAGCAAAGCAACGAGGACTGCTCCGCCAAGCTTACCACCAATGCCTTCAATGCCCTGGGGCAAGTAAAACAGGGACTGAAATGTCAGCCACTCACTAACAAAACCGTTGCTCAACGGCAGTGCCGCAATAGCAGCACTGCCAATCAAAAACAACAGCGCCGTATAGGGCATTGTTTTGATCAGTCCGCCCATTTCCTCCATGTCCTTTAAATGGGTAGCCTGAACAACAGCTCCTGCTCCCAAAAACAGCAGGGCCTTAAAGAGTCCGTGATTAAAGGCATGAAATAAAGCAGCGGTCCACGCTAAACCTGCCAATAAGGCTTGTCCCTTGGCAGCAAAGACTAACCCCGCCCCTATGCTTAAGAAAATAATCCCCATATTCTCTACGCTGCTGTAAGCCAGTACTTTCTTCAGATTATTTTCCATAAGGGCATACAGTACGGCTAACAGACATGTCAGGATAGCTAGCACCAGCACTACCAATCCCCACCACAGCGAGACAGGAGCCAAGAATTCCAGCAGCAGGCGGCTTAGGCCATAGACGGCAGACTTAATCATCACGCCTGACATTAAAGCGGAAACATGGCTGGGAGCAATGGGATGAGCCTGCGGCAGCCACACATGCACCGGAATGATACCTGCTTTGGTGCCAAAACCGATAAGGCCAAGTAAAAATATACTGTTTCGCACAGCTTCAGACAGCGGTATATGTCCCCAGTGGCTAAAGCTGAAACTGCCGGCACTTGTAGCCAGAAGCAAAAAGGCCGCAATAATAAAGGCGGTTCCAATATGCGTCATTACCAGATAAATATAGGCAGCCCGTCGATTTGCCGTCTGCTCCCATTCATGATTCACCAGGAAAAAAGAAAGTATTGTCATCATTTCCCAGGAAATTAGAAAGGCTACAACATGATTAATGGTAAATACGATAACCATAGATAATAAAAAACCGTTAAAACAAAGGGCTAGCAACCGCAGCCGCCTGCCATAAAACTCTTTGCAGTACCCAATTGCATATATGCTTGTTACTGTTCCTAAAATACCGGCCATTAAAAGAAAATACGCACCAAGATAATCAAATTTTACCTCTACGAGCCCCAAATGCTGCCAAGTGAATAAGGGCAAAACAGTACTTCCCTCTATAAAAATGAAAATTGCACACAGTACGGCCGAAAAACTTCCCCCAGCAGCCATGCCATGTGCAATAAAGTTAATTCTATTATCACCTATTGGCATTACAATAGGCAAAACAATTCCTAAAAAAAACAATAATAGCGTTAGATAATAAAAATCAGTAGCATTCATAACATTTGGCAGCCTCCCCTGGCATCCATACACTATTATAGTAATTTTATCACGTTACCTAAGTATACGTAAAATAAAATTAAAAGAATTTAGTGAAACTTCAAATGATTTTTTCTTCTTCACTTTTTTAACGCTTACTCACAAGAAGCAGATAAATTAATGTATAATGTATTTTATATTAGTTTCCCCTGCCAAGAAAGGAGTCTTTCATGAATATACCCCGGTCAGTTTCGGTACCACTTCGCCGATTTTCCACCTATTACCGATTGCGTAAAGATACAATTGCCGGAATAACGGTAGGGATTATTGCTATCCCCTTAGGTTTAGCCTTCGCTATCGCTTCAGGCGTTAAGCCTGAATACGGGATCTACACCACCATCATCGCCGCTGTCTTAGTCGCCATCTTTGGCGGCAGCCGCTACCAGGTAACCGGTCCGACCGGTGCTTTCATCCCGGTGTTACTCTCTATTGTTCTCACCCACGGCTATGAGGATTTGCTGATTGCCGGATTTTTAGCCGGAGTTATGCTCGTATTGATGGGCCTATTTAAGCTAGGCTCACTTATCAAATATATTCCCCGTCCTGTTACCATCGGGTTTACAGCCGGCATTGCCGTCAATATATTTGCTACTCAGATTCCTGCCTTTCTTGGTCTCACCGGTTTGGAACGGCACGAGGCCTTTTTAGCAAACATGCACGAAATAGCACTGCATATCGGCAGTCGTGAATGCCAAGCGCTTCCTGGGCGGAAATAGCTTCAAAGTGATCGGTATCATCAGGCAGTACTTTATTCACTACCAGGATATCACTCATCCGTTTGGTGAACATGACTACCGACAACAGCAGGCCAACTTCAATAGCGGTGGTCAAATTGGTAAAGACGGTGAATAAAAAGGTGGCAACCAGTATCTTGGCGTCATTGGAGCGCGTCTTGAGCACTTCATGAAAGTGCTTATGTTCACTCATGTTATACGACACCACCATAAGGATGGCAGCCATGGAGGCCAGTGGAATATGGGCTGCCAGCGGTGCCAAAAACAGCATGGTAAGCAGAACAAAAACGGCAGAAATGATGATGGCCAAGGGGGATACAGCACCGCTTTTGATATTGGTAGCTGTCCGGGCAATCGCGCCGGTAGCGGGAATACCGCCAAACAGGGGGACAACCATATTGGCAATGCCTTGACCAATCAGTTCTTTGTTGCTGTTATGGCGCTGACCGGTCATACCATCAGCTACTACTGCCGAGAGCAGCGATTCAATAGCACCCAGAGTGGCAATGGCAAAGGCAGGACGCAGCAACTCAGCAATTTTGTCGGCATCTATCGGGGGCAGCTGCGGACTGGGCAGGCTGGTAGGTATACCGCCAAAAGCTGATTCAATAGTGC
>Ga0366789_1008_pt1 | contig 61416 bp, 51 predicted proteins | sample TotcelHN113001N8_FD_207042 | JGI IMG/M metagenome (GOLD analysis project Ga0366789, IMG submission 207042) | Enriched cells from coal bed in the Powder River Basin, Montana, United States - Total cells N11 rep2 HSBNCT.N11.300.1.N8 ... | reverse complement strand
TTACCGGCGATGCAGACATCCTTTCTTATCATCAGGAGAAAAACTACAACTTCATCCATAGCGGATTCGGACATATCGTTCTGAAGTCCGGCGTGATAGGCCTGGCAATATTCCTTGGAATTATCGCCAATTACATCAGAACGTATTTCCGTCACTGGAAAACGCTGACCGGCAATGCGCGCCTGTTGCTGGACGCCGGTTTCGCCGGTTTCCTGTTCTGGATTCCCACATTATTGATCGGCACCCCGATTATCGAATACAGAACCATGCTGCTTATCGGATTCGCGCTGGCGATGCCCTTCGTAGCCATAAACCTGAAAACAAGAAAGTTCAATAGATATGCTGTTGCGTAATTCCCTATGGAACCTGTCCGGCTCGGCCTTGCCGGCTGTGGCGGCATTGGTCACGATACCGTTGCTGATCGGCGCGCTGGGCACGGAAGGGTACGGCGTCGTTACCCTGATGGCGTCCGTCGTGGGATATTTTGGGATTATCGATATCAATCTCAGCGCGGGATCGATCAAATATCTGGCGGAAAACCACGCTTCAGGCGAGCGCCAGCGCTTTTCGGAAACATTCTGGTTCGGAATGATGTTCTACGGTTTTCTGGGCGTTGTAGGCGCCTTGAGCATTCTTCTATTTTCCAGGCAGCTGGTTGATTATTTCTTTGAGTTATCGACCATCAGCCGGGACAGCACGGTTTTAGCCCTTCAGATCAGCGCGCTGGGGTTTGCCCTGTCCCAGGTTCAGAATTACCTGTTGATAGTGCCTCAGGCATTGCAGTACTACAACCGCTCGGCTCAGAGCGAGGCTTTCTTCGGCATCCTGATCAACATACTCTCGGTAGTCGTCGCGCTCATGGGCGGCGGCATTGTCGGCGTCATGGCGGCGCGCGTATCCGTCTCTGCCTTGAACGCTCTGTACCTGGTCTGGCTGATTCGGCAATTCGACATTGATTTATCCTTCCGCTGGCCGGGAAAGGAGATAAGGTCGGCATTGACCTCTTTCAGCGCCTATTCCTATCTCAGCAAGATCGCTTCCACGTTCCATCAGCATGGGGACAAGCTCATCGTGGGCGCCATAGCCGGGCCGGTTGCGCTTACCTTTTATACGGTACCGGTAACATTGGCCGGCCGCATCCTGGGCTTGACCTACCGCCTGTCCAGCGTCATCTATCCGAAAGCCAGCGAACTGGCGGCGTCGAAGCGCATGGCCGAATTGCGCCCCTTGTATCTTACCGCCACCCGCCACATCTCCTACATCAACCTTGCGGCCCTGGGCGTCATCGTACTGGCAGGCGACGAGTTCCTGCGCCGCTGGGTCGGAGAAGCCTTCATACCTCAAGGGTATCCGGTGCTGGTCCTGATGACGTTCGCCCTGCTGGTGGATTCCCTCACCAACATACCTTCCATGGTCAACGATGCGCTTGGGCATCCTAAAGTTACAGGAGGGTTTGCCTTGTCCCGCGGAATTTTAGGAATTGCCCTGGTTTATCTCGGCGTTGCAAATTTCGGAATAATCGGCGCCGCGGCGGCTCATCTGATTGGAGCCGTTATTCTGACCCTGCTTTTCCTCTTGTACGTACACGGGCGCACGATACCCATCACTTTCAGCGAATCCATCCGTAAAGGTTGGGGGCCGAGCTTCGCCATCGGCTTGCTTATCTTCGGATTCATGATCCTGTTCAAGTGGTTCATTCCGACCGGCTTGTTCAGTACTGTCGCGGTCGTTCTGATGTCTCTCTTGACGCTGGGTCTGGCCGGGCTTGCCTTTATTGTCAGTTCCGAAGAGCGCGCGGCCTTGCTCAAGGTCGTACAACGTTTCCACAATTAATTATTTATCGACATGCGCATCCTGATGGTCAGCGAAGATGTTCCATACCCAAGCATGGGAGGATTGGCCAAGCACGCCCTCAACCTTTCCAGAGCGCTTGTAGAGGCAGGACATGAAGTCGATTTTCTTGGCGGCAAACAGCATTCGATCGAAGTTGCAAAGAACGAAGGGATTTTCGGCGGCCGGTTTTTCGGGGAATTGCCCGGACAGATCGGCTGGAAGGAATTAAGCCTGGGAATGTTTCTTCCTCCAAAACGCACCTGGCTGGCAAAACGCTTTGCGAAGGTCATCCTCCGGCATGCGCCCCGGTACGACGTCATCCATTATCACGGGCATGTCCCGAATGTCGCGCGCCACATACCGCGCGCAATCAATTTCGTCCAGACGCGGCATGATCAGGGCAGCGACTGCTTTATCCATATTCGCTTTCGCGAAGGGAAAATATGCGAGGCGACCGATCCTGCCGAGTGCGCGCGATGCATTGCGCCTCAGCCCAACTTCTTGCAGCGCGCCGTCTCGGCAATGGCGGTTCGGCGCTTCAGATCGGAAGTGGCCGAATCCTTTACGCGCCATAAAACCGTGTTCGTATCCGATAAACTGCAACGAAATTGCGCTCGCACTCTCGGCCCCGGCCAATGGGGAACCACAGTGCACAATTTTGCAGACATCGGCAACCTGAAGCGCGCGCACCAATCGGCTCTTTCCGAGCCAACCTCGTCCCAATGCGGGGAAATCAAGTTATTCATTGCCGGAAAACTTTACCCCCCCAAAGGCGTGGAAGCATTTCTGGAAGAGTTGTTGCCGCGTATTCCTTCAAACCTGTCTATCGCCATAGCAGGAGACGGAGGCGACGAAGCCCGGTTGCGCCAGCGCTTCGAGAGCGAACAAGTTCATTTTCTCGGATGGTGCTCTCCTGAAAAAACCATGCGCATGGCGGCCCTTTCAAATGCCGTCGTGGTTCCGTCCATTTGCGAGGAATCCTTCTCAACGACCATACTGGAAGCGCTGCTGCTCGGTAAGCCGACGTATGCGCTGGCGTACGGAGGAACGCCGGAAATGGCGAAGTACGCCGCTCGCGGGCAGCTTCGCCTTCATCAAGACATGCAAGCCCTGGTTCAGGATCTCATTGCGCTTGATGCCGACACAAGCTTCAGGCCCATGCTTGACGGCCCCGGAGGGGCAGACCCGGTTACCCATCAGTTATTGCGAATCTATCAGGGTCCTTTTACCGTCCCCGAAAGCAAGAGCCGCCCATGAGCCTCGTCTTCTCAATCGTGACGTGTACGTGGAACAGCGAGCCCTATCTTGCGGACTGTATCGACTCCGTGCTGAAGCAGGACTATCCCCTGATCGAATGGATCTTCGTGGACGGCGGTTCCAACGATGGCACTCTTGAGCGGATCCGGTCGGTGCCGCATCCGTACCGGCTGCTGGAAAACGTGCGCGGCGGCATCAGCAACGCCATGAACGCCGGCCTGCGCGCGGCAAGCGGCGACATTGTCATCCACCTGCACTCGGACGACTACCTGCATGGGAGCGACGTATTGACCCGGGTAGCCGGGCTTTTCCAGAGCAGCGGCTGCCAGTGGCTGTTCGGGCGCACGCTCGCCCTGATCGGCAACAGCTTGTATGCGGACAACTATGTCGCCCCGCGCTTCAGTTACGCCAGCCTGCTGCGGCGAAACTTCATTCCGCACACGGCCACCTTCGTGCGCCGGGAACTGATGTTGCAGGCGGGAGGCTTCGATACAAGGCTGAAGTATGCGATGGATTACGACATGTGGCTCAAGCTGGCCGACGTGTCCAAGCCGCTCCAGCTCGACGAACCGCTTGCCGTCTTCAGGGAGCACTCGGGTAGCCTTTCAACGCGCGAGCGCATGGCGGCGATGGAAGAGGAGTTCCAGATCAGGCTGAACTATGCGGGCGGCAATATCCTGGCCAAGGCCATCCACCATGCCCGCTACTTTGTAAGGCGGCAGCGAACGCTGCGTCAAGGAGAAACACGATGAAACAACCTGCCATATCCCTAATCGTCGCCACCCTCAATCGAACCGATGAGCTGTTTGATCTGTTTGAATCGTTGGCGGTTCAGACATGCCAGGATTTCGAGGTCATCGTGGTCGACCAGAATACCGACGACCGCATTCTGCCCTATCTGGAAACAGCGTTCGCCATGGGAATTTCTATTACCCATCTGCGCAATCATCCCGCCAACCTGTCGGTGGCGCGCAATATCGGACTGAAAGCGGCCACTGCCGACCTGATCGGATTTCCGGACGACGATTGCTGGTATGAGCCCGATCTGCTGGAGCAGGTCGTAAAACGATTTTCCGCAGCGGACGCGCCGGAAGGCGTCGGGGTGCGCTGGGAGGAAGGGGACGCCCCGGCGATCAACGCCTATCAACTGACATGGACGCGTTCCAAGGTCTTCCGCGACATCCCGGTGGCATCCATCACCCTGTTCCTTCAAATGAAGCTATTCGACCGCATCGGCGACTTCGACGCGCGACTCGGCGTAGGGCTATGGTTCGGCGCTGCCGAAGAAACCGACCTGGTGCTGCGGGCGCTGCAAGCGGGCGCCCTGCTCGCCTACGAGCCGTCTGCCAGAGTGCACCACCCGGTCGGCCCGCCAGTCGGCGGCAGCCAGGGCCTGGTTGCCGCCAGGCAGCGCGCACGCGGCACCGGCGCCTTGTGGGCCAAGCATGACCTTCCAAAATGGGTCATTCTCCGCGGCCTGATCGCCCCGCTCTTGTCCCCCTTGCTGCAAGGCTCGCTCGGGACGGAACTGGCGCACGGGTATGCCGAAGTGCGGGGACGGCTGGAGGGATTTTTGGGCTGGCGTCGCATGCAGTCCTGAAAACGTTGTACCGCCGCCAAGACCGATTAGCTGAAACCATCACTATTCTTCATGCGCATGGACGATAAAGAACAGAAAAATTTTATGAGCGGTATATTCTCCATGCGGCTGAAGCCTGATTGCAGAGTGCTTTGTTGCAGGTTTTTTCATGCTTAAAATTGTATTCATCACCAATGAAGCTGCCCCTTACCGCGTTCCCGTGCTGAACAAGATCGCCGAACGGGACGGCATCCGCTTGCAGGTCATCTTCTGCTGTAGCCGCGAACCAAACCGTTTCTGGGACCTGCCTCCTTTCCAATTCGAGCATATTTTCCTGCGCGACCGGTACCTCACTCTCAGAGGACGATATATCCATCACAACCCGGATATCTTCCCGGCGCTGAAGCAGTTCGACCCGGATGTAGTGGTAACGGACGGCTACAATCCGACCCATCTTTACGCTTTCACCTATTCGATGCTGAATCGCAAGCCGCATGTCGTCATGACGGACGGTACCGACATATCCGAGCAGAACCTGAGCCGCATTCACAAAATGGTCCGTCGATTCATATTCGACCGGGCCAAGGCCTTCGTCTCGGCCAGCGCCGGCGGCAAGAGACTGTTTGAAAGCTACGGAATCGATGAGGACCACTGCTTCAAATCCTGTCTTTGCACGGATAATCAAGCCTACCAGGACAAACCGGAAGCAGCCGACAAGAGCTTCGACTTCATATTTTGCGGACGAATAGAAAAAATCAAAAATCCGCTTTTTGCCTTGGAGGTCGCGCGCGAAACAGCGCTCAGGCTGAACCGGAAAGTGCACATTCTCTTTGTCGGGTCCGGCAATGAGGAAGAAGCCGTGCAGCAAGCGGCCTCCGCCCAGTCCGACTTGATCGAAGCGCAATTCAACGGTTTTGCGGCCCAGGGGGAACTACCTTCGCTCTATCATTCGGCCCGGATATTTCTTTTTCCAACACTATGGGATCCGTGGGGCGTCGTCGCAAACGAGGCCTGCGCAGCCGGGTTGCCGGTTATCGTATCGCCCAATGCGGGGGCTGCTAACGAACTGGTTCGCGACGCCGAAAACGGCTTTGTCTGCGATCTCGACGCCTCGCTGTGGGCAAACCGGGCCGAAGAGCTTCTGACGCAACCGGATACGTATTCGCGCTTTTCGGAACGCAGCCTCGATATCGTGAGCACATACACATTCGATCATGCCGCTTCAGGACTGATTGATGCCTGTCTTTTCGCGGCGTCGAACGATACGCGGCCTGAAGATGGGCCGTCGCCGTCGGCCAAGGCATCGCCGCCCTCTTCCTCGGGGAGCACCCAGAGCAAGTACTGCTGGAGCCAGATCCATTGATTTTTTCGTTCGATTTGCCGCACCAATAAAACCGCATGCAGAAATCGCACGCAACGGTGCTTCATGACTTCACCCACGAATCAATTTCGATCTAGCGAAAGCCATGGCGAAACTTTCCAATTCAAGCGTGAGCCAGGTTGGCCCTGTCCCTCTACATGAAGAGATCGCTGCAATCCACAAGGTAGGGTTCGCTGTTCCGCGTACTCGTCACGGTTGAGAAACTTAACGGTTACATTTCCGGCGCCAGAGGGACGACCGGTCTTTTTGTCCGAAACTGCGGCTTTCGCCCCAGGCAGACAGCTGGCGGAGTTTATCTGAGCGGGAAGATTTGCAAGACCGGCTTTTGTGGCATGGCGGCATGCCGTTTGACAGACATGGACACTGCATTCGACACTCTCCGATAACAATAAATTTGATTTTGTTTGCTCTGAGTCCATGATGCATGCGGCATGAATTGATAAAATGTTATCCTGATCAATTTTCCGGTTAACCTGATCCCATGCTTTCCAGCCCGCCTTCCGCAATTAATCGTAAAGACTATTCCCCCTCGTCCTATCTGGTAGACGCCATCGATATAGCCTTCGATCTCGACCCGGCCGCAACCAGGGTCGCCACCCGCATGACACTGGGGCGCAACCCGGCGGGCAAAGGCAAGGACATCGTGCTGTACGGCGAAGATCTGGAACTGGTTCAGTTGCGCATGAATGGCAGGATATTGAACAGCGGCGACTATCAGTTGGAAGCGGACACGCTCCGTATTGCCAAGGCTCCTTTAAACGTCACGCTGGAAGTGGAAACCGTCATCCATCCCGACCGGAATACGTCGCTGATGGGCTTGTACGTGTCGGACGGCAACTTCTTCACGCAATGCGAGGCAGAAGGTTTCCGCAGAATCACTTACTTTCCCGATCGGCCCGACGTCATGGCGACCTATACCGTCACCTTGCGCGCCGACCGTAAAAAATTTCCGGTGCTGCTTTCGAACGGCAACCTGATCGACCAGGGCGATCTTCCCCACGGCAGGCACTTCGCCAAATGGGAAGACCCGTTCAGGAAGCCCAGCTACCTGTTCGCGCTGGTTGCGGGCAAGCTGGTGTGCCAGGAAGAACACTTCAGGCTGCATTCCGGCCGCACCGCGCTCCTGCAGGTATGGGTCGAGAAAGGGAACCTCGACAAGACCGCGCACGCGATGGAATCGCTCAAGCACAGCATTCGCTGGGACGAAGAACGCTACGGGCTGGAACTGGACCTTGACCGCTTCATGATCGTCGCGGTGAGCGATTTCAACATGGGCGCGATGGAAAACAAGGGGCTGAACATCTTCAACACCAAGTTCGTGCTGGCCAATGCCCGTATCGCAACCGATACCGACTACATGAACATCGAATCGGTGGTCGGCCACGAGTATTTTCATAACTGGACCGGCAACCGCGTCACCTGCCGCGACTGGTTCCAGTTGTCGCTGAAGGAAGGATTGACCGTATTTCGCGACCAGGAATTTTCCGCCGACCGGATGGGGACGGAATCGGGGCGCGCGGTCAAGCGCATCGAGGACGTGCGCAAGCTGCGCCAGTTCCAGTTTCCCGAAGATGCCGGCCCGATGGCTCATCCGGTGCGCCCCGATTCGTATGTCGAGATCAACAATTTTTACACGGTCACCATCTACGAAAAAGGCGGCGAGGTCGTGCGCATGTACCAGACCCTGCTTGGACGCGAAGGCTTTCGCAAGGGGATGGACCTGTATTTTCAGCGCCACGACGGCCAGGCGGTCGAATGCAGCGATTTCCTGGCCGCGATGGCTGACGCGAACGGCCGCGACCTTTCCCAGTTCGAGCGCTGGTACAACCAGGCCGGAACGCCGCGCGTGAAATTGAAGACCCGCTACGATGCGCTAGCCAAAACCTTTGAGGTCGCGCTGTCGCAGTCCTGCCCGGCCACGCCGGGACAACGCCGCAAGAAGCCCTTCCTGATACCTTTTGCGCTCGGCCTGCTCGACAGCGGCGGCAACGACATGCCGCTCCTGCTCGGCGGCGGCCCTCCTTTTGAGCATGACTACTCGGCCGCGCCCACGACCGTGGTGCTCGAGTTGTCCCAGGCCAGGCAAAGCTGGACGTTCACCCAGATTGAAGAGAAACCGACCATATCCGCCCTGCGCAATTTCTCCGCGCCGGTCGTGCTCGAATACAACTACACCGACCGCGAACTGGTGCAACTGCTTGCGCATGACAGCGATCACTTCAACCGCTGGGAAGCCGGTCAGCGGCTGACCATGCGGCGCCTGTTGAAACTGGCCTCGGCCGCGCACGCCGGCAAAAAGCTTGAGCTCGATCCGATGGTGATAGACGCCTTCCGGGCCGTACTGGCCGATAGCTCGCTCGACCCGGCATTGCGCGAACTGATCCTGACATTGCCCTCGGAAACCGTGATCGGCGAACAACTCGACGAGATCGATCCTCAGGCCGTGTTCGCGGCCCGCCGTTTCATGCGCATCGAACTGGCTCGGGCATTGCGTCCGGAATGGCTCGACATCTATCTTGCTCATCAGCCGACGGGGACATACCATGCCGAACCGCATGAAGCCGGCCGGCGCAGCCTGAAAAACCTGGCCCTGTCCTGTCTGCTGGAATTGGACGAACTCCCGCATCGGGAGCTTGCGCTGTCCCAGTTCGATGTCGCTGACAACATGACGGACCGGTTCGCAGCCTTGACCTCGCTGGCGCATTCCAGCATCCCAGCCGCGCGGAAGCTCGCGGCCCAATGCCTGCGCCGCAATTACCGCGACTACCGCAAGGAAGCGCTCGTTATCGACAAATGGTTCGCGCTGCAGGCCTCCGCTCCTTCCACCGACGTGGCTGCGATTCGCAAACTAGCGGAACATCCGGACTTCACCCTGAAAAATCCGAACCGCGCCCGCAGCCTGATATTCAGCTTTTGCAACAACAACCCTTCCCAGTTCCACGCACGGGATGGAAGTGGCTACCGCTTCTGGGCCGAACAGGTCATTACCCTCGACGCGATAAACCCCCAAGTCGCGGCACGGCTGGCACGCAGTCTCGACCGCTGGCGCAAATACGCTCCCGAACTCCAGGCAGGCATGCAGGACGCTCTGCGTCAGGTGGCAAGCCATCGGCTGTCGAAAGACGTGGAAGAAATCGTCAGCAAGGCGCTGGCGGCCTGATACCGGCCTGCCGGCAACATAGTCAAAAAACAGTCATCACCGAACAATAAAAGGAAATCATGAAACGTCGCATTAGCCTGACCCAGCACCTGATAGAGGAAAACCGCTTGTCCAATTCGATCCCGGACGAGTTGCGCCTGTTGATCGAAGTTGTCGCGCGCGCCTGCAAAACCATAAGCCACTCGGTTGGCAAGGGCGCCCTGGGCGATGTGCTGGGCAGCATGAACACCGAAAACGTGCAGGGAGAAATACAGAAGAAGCTGGACGTACTGTCGAACGAGATCCTTCTGGACGCCAACGAATGGGGCGGCCACCTGGCGGCAATGGCTTCCGAAGAAATGGAAACGATCCATCCCATTTCCAACCGCTATCCGAAAGGCGAATACCTGCTGCTGTTCGATCCGCTCGACGGATCCAGTAATATCGATGTCAATGTATCGATCGGCACCATCTTTTCGGTGCTGAAGGCGCCTGAAGGCATGGTCAATCCGACCGAAAACGACTTTCTGCAACCCGGCAGCAAACAGGTAGCCGCCGGTTATGCGCTCTACGGACCGCAGACCCTGCTGGTGCTGACCACCGGCCGCGGCGTGAACTGCTTTACGCTCAACCGTGAAATGGGATCGTGGGTCATGACCGAGCGCGATATCCGGATCCCGGCCGATTCGGCCGAATATTCGATCAATTCGTCCAACGCGCGCCATTGGCTGCCGCCGGTAAAGCGCTATGTTTCCGAGATGCAGGCCGGCAAGAAAGGCCCCCGCCTCGGTGAATTCAACATGCGCTGGGTTGCGTCCATGGTGGCCGACCTGCACCGTATTCTGAACCGCGGCGGCATTTTCATGTACCCGTCCGATTCGCGCGAAAGCTATCAATCCGGCAGAATCAGGCTAATGTACGAAGCCAATCCGATGGCGTTCATCATCGAGCAGGCCGGCGGTGCGGCAACCGACGGGCACATGCGCATACTGGATATTCAGCCTGAAAAACTGCACCAGCGCGTGCCGGTATTCATCGGATCCCGCAATGAAGTTGAACTGGTAACCCGCTACCACAACGAAGAGGAAGTCCTTTCGGCTCTGCCCGCATGAGTGCCTGACCGGCCAAGGCATGAGCAGGATTGTCGCAGGCCGGACGGGCGCAATGCCATCCGGCCTGTTGATAGAACTACGTTGACGCCAGCCTGGCGGCGATTTCAGCTACATGCTTGCCTTGGAAGCGCGCAATTGCCAGCTCGGTTTCGCTTGGACGGCGCGAACCGTCAACACTGGTGATGGTGGATGCGCCGTAAGGGGTGCCCCCGGTAATTTCGGTCATCTTGAGCAGGCCGTGTTCGACATACGGCACGCCGACCACCACCATGCCGTGGTGCAGCAGGGTGGTATGGAAACTGGTTATCGTCGTTTCCTGGCCTCCGTGTTGGGAGGCGGTGCTGGCAAATACGCTACCGACTTTGCCTGCCAGAGTGCCATTCAGCCACATTCCTCCGGTCTGATCCAGGAAATTTCGCATAATTGCTCCGGCCTGATCAGCGGTATATGGGAAAAAGCGGCGCGTGCCTGCTTCGCCCCGCTTTTTTCGAGCACATCGTCAGGAACCAGCTCCGGCACCTGATACAAGGAGACTTCGGTGTTCCCGACCGTGCGCGCCCCCGCGGCAACGGCCTCTGCCATCTGGAAGATATGTCCGTACATACTATAGAAGACGACCTGGATCTTGATTGTCATGCTTTTTCCATGGCCTCTTCACCTAGTTAATTACCGACATGGTCCATGTAAAACAGCATGGACGGGATCTCCGCCTCCGCTATCTCACGCAGCCAGCAGCACTCCCTCCTTGGGGGGGAGGATAGCCTTTGGGTTTTTCAGTTCCTTTGCAATATGTTCCGACAGCCTGAGCGTGAGCGCGGCAATCGTAATTGTCGGAAAATTGGCGCCCGCAGTCGGGAAAACGGAGCTCCCGGCCACATACAGATTCGACATGCCATGCACCTTGCAATCGGAGTCGACCACGCCCTGCTTCGGCGATTCGTGCATGCGCGTCGTACCCATGTGATGCCAGGTTCCCTCTTTCTCCAGACGGGCCGGCCACGGTTTTCCTTCGATGGCAGGATCGAGATCGACAGAAGCGATGCCGCTGCTGCGCATGTCGTTGGCAATGATCTCCAGCGTCCGGTCGACCGTGCGCTGGACATTTGTGCCAAGCCGCCAGTCGATGCAGACCCGCGGCATGCCGAGTTGGTCGAGCTTGGTCGGCGACAGAGTGATCCGGCTGCTTGGATCCGGTTCCGGCTCCGTGATGATCTCGAATTCGACCCCCTTGATCAGGGAACGTGGCTGGACCAGGCGGGTAAAGCCATACAGGAAAGTATCGATCGGATGCGACATCATGGTGACCATATCCTGGGCCGGGTCCCATCCCGGCAGTTCTTTCTGCAGTAGTGCCTGCTTGCAGCGGAACAGGGCCTGGGCCGCTTCGCTGCCTTCGCCCGGAAAGATCGATGAAAACCAGACGCGCGAATTGAGCAGTTTTTCCTTCTTCAGCACGCTCTCCACCAGCGACAACTGGGCCGCAATCTTGATGCCGTCGGCAGACACCGACGCATTCTGGTAGTGATACTTGATATCGTACAGCTTGTTGCGCGACCATTGCCGCGTGAAGTTGACCTTGCCGGAATAAAGGCGCGGATGATCCATGAAATAGCGCCCGACGAGGTCGTTCCCATTCCCCAGCCCGGCAGCCTGCACCTTGTTCGATGCGAGCAGAAGCCGTGGGTTTTCTATCCCGCCCGTAGCGAGAACAAACACTTTTGCCGAGACCTGCATCGAGCGGCCGGAAAGCGTCTTTACCTGCACGCAGGTCGCCGTGCTGGCCGTTTCTTCCGTATCGATGCTGACTACGTTGGCATACAGGTAAACGCGGATCTGTTCCGACTGTTTCAGATCGCTCCGGTACAGCTTGCCGAAGCGCGACGGCGGGCTGAACTGCGAGATGGTGTCGCGCACCATTCCGCTTACCAGCGGCAGCCTGCGCACATCGTTCCGTCCTACCGCTTTTTCCCAATGGTCAGGATCGAAATTATTCGGGCCGATCTGCAGCAACTTGTGTGATTTCGCATAATAAGGTTCCAGCTCCTTCAGGCCGAACGGCCAGCCGCTGTTCGGAATCCAGTCGCGCTTCTCGAAATCCCATGGGTCGAGCGGACGATTCCACCCTCCCCAGCAATTGCTGCTTCCTCCAAGATAGCGGCTGCGGCAGCCATCCGAGAAAATGTAAGGCAACCCGATGTCCTCTCCCCGGTAAAGGTCCCGGGTCTGGTCGTCCGGCTTGAATCCGCCACTTTCCAAAAGACAGGTATCGACTCCTATTTTCTCCATCTCCAGCGCAAGCGTTATGCCTGCCACGCCCCCTCCGATTATGCAGACCGTTGTTTCAACCTTGCTTCCTTCCTCAACCTGCCGAGTATCGATAAACATCTCTCTGTTCTCCTTGGCTTACTCAATTAACCTGACATTTTTGTTCAAGCCGAAATCTCCTTCTAAATAGTGCAGGCGGCCCCGCCTGATGCGGCACAATACCGACTGCGCCATTTGCCGCATCGAAAGCAGGATTGGTTCTCATAGTCGACTTTTAGTAGCAAGCAGTTCACGCTCTCTGCAATTGGGGATACCTGCCGTATCCGTACCCGTACCGGCCTGGCCGCATCGTCAAGTCATTGAACAGGATTCCTTTGGGCGAAATACCGGAGTGGTTGAAGCGCTTGATCGTCTCGTTGATCTCGGCCTCGGTATTGAGTCCTGCCCGCGTCAGGATGAATACGGCTCCGGCGTGAGCCCCTATGATCAGTGCATCCGAAACCGGAAGAACCGGCGTGGTATCAATCAGGACAAGATCGTATTCTTTCGAAATGGCATCCAGCATGGTTTTGAAATTGGAATGCAGAAGCAGTTCGGAAGGTGTGAGAGGCAAGCTGCCGGAGGAAAGAAAATCAATATTTCCGGTCATGCCATGGTGTATGGCCTGACGGGCGGTCAACTCGCCGCAAATAACTTCCGACAGGCCGCCCTCGCGTCGAACGCCAAAATATTGCTGCAGATTGCCGTTGCGGAAGTCGGCGTCGATCAACAGCACCTTCTTGCCCGCGGCGGCCATGACCGCCGCGAAGTTGACGTTGACAAACGATTTTCCAAGACCGGGCGTCGCACCCGTGATCATCACGATATTGTTCTTGAAGCTGGACAGGGAGAACTGCAGCGCCGTGCGGAAGCTGCGCAAGCTTTCCACCGCAACATCATGGGGCGCGACATGTGCCAGAATCGGCACGGCGGGCGACTTAGGCCCAATCTGCTTGTACAGTTTTTCCTGCGCTTCGCTATGAGGAATCGTGGCGTACACGACTCTCGAACCGAGCATGTTCTCGATGCGTTGGGGATCGTCTATTTTTCCGTTTAGGGCTTTTTTCAGGAATGCGCCGACCACTCCCATCATCAAACCGGCAATAATTGAAAATGCGATGATTTTCGGACGGTTGGGCCAGACCGGGCTTACCGGCACCATTGGCGCATCGACCAGCCTGACGTTGCTGACTTTGCCGGCCTTTACCAGCCTCAACTGCTGCGCCGTGTTCAACAATCCGGCATACAGGTCGGTATTGACCTTGACATCGCGATTCAGGCGCAACATTTCCTGCTCGATCATCGGCAGTTTCTTGATATGCCCGGCAATCGTGCCGATTTCGCCGTTGATCTGGGCAAGTTGCTTGTCGATGCCCTTGACCAGGGAATGCTCGGCAGTGAACGTCGTCATCAGTTCGGCACGCTTCTGCTGCAACTCCATGCGTCTGGCTTTAGCCGCTGACGACTGCTGCAAGGAGAGCTTGGCTTCTTCGGCCACGTCGACCACCCCGTTCTGATTGCGGAACTTGTTGTATTCGCTTTCGGACTGTTGCAGCTCCTGTTTCAGCGCGGGTAATTTCTGGTCCAGAAAGGCAAGCGATTTTTCCGCCTCTTCCAGCTTGCGCGCCACGTTCTGGCGCACATATTCCTGGCCTATATGTGTAAGGATATTCGTTACCAGGAGCGGGTCGTTGCCGGCGATGGTTACCGCAATGATGCCGGACTGCTTGTTTTTTTCCATGACGGTCATGGACTTCTGAAGGCTTTCGATGGCGGCCAGTTCGCCGACGCTCCTCAGAATGAATTGGGCGCCCGGCTTTGCCTCGATCTGATCGATGCGCACCAGCATATTGCCCCATGCAGTATCGACTTCAAGCAGTTTGCCCACCTGGCCGCTCAGCGTTAAATTGCTTTCATCCTGGCTCAGGCTATACGCGCCGTCCTGACCGGCGGTCACGACAAATTCATAGTTCTTCAGCGATTCGGGCACGTTCAGAACGGATACATCAATTTTTTCCGCACCCCACGCATAGCCGCCGAAACCGAACAGGCCGGGGCTCGACAATTGATCGCTGCGATGCGCCAGCCAGGAACCAATCACCGGAAAATATTTCGGCTGTGCCTGGATATTCAGGCGCAGGCTATTCACCGCGCGCGCGATTACCAGGCGCGAAGTCAGCAGTTCCATTTCGGATGTGGCCGCTGTCTTCGTGTCGAGGATCGAAGAAATCTCACCCAGCATGTTTTTCGTCTGCTTATTGGGATTTTCCTCTTCGACATGGATCAGCATGGTCGATTCGTAGACAGGCTTGACGACAAACGCATACACCGCCCCGAGGACGGCGAATGCGAGCGCAATCTTTGCGATCAGCCAGCGGTTGTCATACAAAATATCGAGATAGGTCGACAGGCCTACCTCATCATCGTCCGGAGGGATAGCCGCTGCTTGCTGCTGCACCGGACTGCCGATCATCAAATGGTTCTGCATGATGGCCGGCACCTGACGCGATTCTGAATAATTGATCATAATCTTTGAATCCATAAATGGTAGATACTGCGGATGCTTCCGCTTATCGCTTGCGCATTGTGCGTATGCGCTGCCGACAGTTATGGTTTAGTACGGTTTGGCCGCCCCGACGGCGCCGGACAATGCCCCTGGCAGCAACAGGCTTATGTTTCGATGCCAGTTGGCCAGAGAAGAGGCAGCGACGTAGACGACATCCTTGGGATCTAACTCAAAACCTTCAGCCACGGCCAACGCCCCCGGCGCGCTGGCATCCAGTTGATAGACGGCAGCCTCGTTGCCGGATCTGCGCACCACATACACCTGTTTGCCGTCGCCCGTGGTTGCATTGATGCCTCCCGCCTCTCCGAGCGCCTCATTCAATGTCAGGCGTCCGTTGTGCATCATCAGCGACTTCGGCGTCGTCACCTCGCCTGAAACGAATACCTTGCTTTCTTCCCTGGACGGAACGCGCACGACATCGCCATGCATCATCATGATGCTGGCAGGATTAATTCCCCGTTGCACCAACTGCTGCATGTTGATCTGATACGACTTGTCGCCGCGGTTGACGACAATCCTGCTCTGGTCGGCGGTCGGCAACACGCCACCGGCGCGGTTCAGAGCCTCGACCAGAGTCATGGGAATATCGTCAATCGGTTGCAAACCGGGCGCTTTCACTTCACCGTCGATATAAATGCGCTTGCTGCGATACGCCTGTATGCGCAATGTCACTCTCGGCTTCTGTATGTATTTCGCCAGTTTTTCAACCAGGAGATCGGTTGCCTCATCGGTAGTGAGGCCGGCAATCTTGACAGACCCGATCAGGGGGAACTGCATGACGCCTTTATGATCGACCACAAAACCGGCAGGCAGCAAACCGGCGAGATTAGGATTCGGCAATGTCGGGCCCTGGGCCTGCCCAAGCATGACCGCGCCGGCCAGCTCGGGATGATCCCAAACGACAATGGAAAGAATATCGCCATTATCTATTTTGTAATGCGGCTGGCCAATAACGAACAGCTCGCTGATATCCTGTGTCGCCAGTTTTGCCCTTTTTTCCTTGTCTGCCTTGATCAGGTCAAGGTTGATTGGTCTGACCTCGGATGCGCTGATCAGATCACTGGCCTCGCTGCCGCGAACTGAATCGCTTTGCTTGCCTACGTTTGTCGTGCTCGCGCACGCAACCAGTGCGGGAATGCAAAGAAGCATGAACCATTTTTTCAAAGTCATTTTTGCGTTCGATATCATGGAGAGTCCGTTATTCAAATCGGTTTTGTTTCTGTTCTATGCGCTGAATTTAGCGGCACGCACGAGACAACTTGCCAGTTGCAACATTTTTTTTCGGCACTAGCAACAGGCCTATCGTGAATATAAGGAAACCTGCGTTTCGTTACTTGACAATGATCAACGCAGCAAGTTTGCTCTGCCAATAAAGCAACTAACTCAGGAGGAATCAGGCGAGTTCGAACGCTGCCGAGGCCGGAATGCGGGGAATCGCATTTTCAATCGTCAAGCCGAACTCGCCGCGGCGTTCACAGCCTGTCCCGGCCGTTGCCAATCCGGTCGTTGCGGCTTTTTATCTAAAAGGCAAAAAAATGATGCAAATCCGCATCAGCTGATCAAAAACCGCTAGAATTCCTTGTTTTGCAGAAGCTTCCTGCCAAACTATCCACGTAGTGTGGGGAAACAAACATGATCACCTTTCAACAAGTCATCCTGACATTGCAGCAATACTGGAGTGGGCAGGGTTGCGCGCTGCTCCAGCCTTATGACATGGAAGTAGGAGCCGGCACGTCGCATACCGGCACATTCTTGCGTGCAATCGGCCCGGAACCCTGGCGCGCCGCCTACGTTCAGCCATCGCGTCGCCCGAAAGACGGACGCTACGGCGAAAACCCGAACCGGATGCAGCACTATTATCAATATCAGGTCGTGCTGAAGCCTGCTCCGGAAAACATCCTCGACTTGTATCTCGGCTCGCTCGTGGCGCTCGGCCTCGACCTGAAGCAGAACGATGTGCGCTTTGTCGAAGACGATTGGGAAAACCCGACGCTGGGCGCATGGGGCCTGGGATGGGAAGTCTGGCTGAACGGGATGGAGGTCACGCAATTTACGTATTTCCAGCAGGTTGGCGGCCTCGATTGCAAGCCGATACTGGGCGAAATCACATATGGCCTTGAACGGCTGGCAATGTACTTGCAGGGCGTGGAGAATGTCTACGACCTGATATGGACCGAATGGGAAGAAAACGGCATCAAGAAGAACCTGACCTACGGCGATGTTTTCCACCAGAATGAAGTCGAGCAATCGGAATTCAATTTCACTGGCGCCAATACCAAGTTCCTGTTCTCGCTGTTTTCCAGTTACGAATCGGAAGCCAAGCGCCTGGTGGAAGCGGAACTGACGTTGCCTGCCTACGAAATGATCCTGAAAGCCGCGCACAGCTTCAATATGCTGGACGCCCGGGGGGCCATTTCCGTTACCGAGCGCGCCGCCTACATCGGCCGCATCCGCAACCTGTCGCGCATGGTCGCTCATGCCTATTACGAATCACGCAAGAAACTGGGCTTTCCGATGGGCAGCGATACGCTTCAGGCAGCCTGACGATGCGACTTATGAGTTGGTCGAATCGCGCCGCCGACGCATTGCCCGAAGCAACTGATTGAATTCGCTGCCGCAACCGACCACTGGCTTTCACCTGCAATGGAAGTAACCGAATAAAATGAATCACACCCTGTTAGTCGAACTTCTGACCGAAGAATTGCCGCCAAAAGCGCTCGTGAAACTATCCGACGCTTTTGCCAACGCAATAGCAAGCTCACTGAAAGAGAACGGTTTTCTTAGCGCCGATTCCGTAACGACCCCTTACGCGACGCCGCGCCGCCTTGCTCTGGCTGTCACGAACGTAGCGGCGGCAACGCCCGATAAACCGATCCGCGTCAAAGTCCTGCCGGTATCGGTCGCGCTGGACGCCGATCGCAAGCCAACCGCACCGCTCAAGAAAAAGCTGGCTTCATTGGGCTTTCCGGATGCAGAGGTCGGCGATCTTGAGCAAGCTATGGATGGCAAGACCGACAGTTTCTTTTATACCTATATCGCGCCCGGCTCAACGCTGAGCGCGGGCCTTCAGGCAGCGCTCGAGGTAGCCGTTCGCGAGTTGCCGATCCCGAAAATGATGACCTATCAGCGTCCGGGCGGAGCGACTTTTGAATTCGTGCGTCCTGCGCATAAGCTGATCGCTCTGCATGGCAACGAAGTCGTGCCGGTAACCGTACTCGGCTTGAGTGCCGGCAGGACGACGCTCGGCCACCGTTTCCTGTCGCATGGGGATATTGCGATAGAACATGCGGACTCGTACGCCGCGACCCTGGAAGCAAAAGGCAGGGTAAACGTCGGCTTCACGGCGCGCAAGGAAACCATACGCAGCATTCTGCGCGAACAGGCAGGCGATGACCATGTGCTGATGCCGGAGACGCTGCTGGATGAAGTTACCGGACTGGTGGAATGGCCGGTCGTCTACGAATGCAATTTTGAACCGTCATTCCTGGCCGTTCCTCAGGAATGCCTGATCCTGACGATGCAGACCAACCAGAAGTATTTCGCGCTGACCGATGATTTGGGGCGGTTGCGCTCGCGCTTTCTGATCATCTCGAACATGGAGACATCCGATCCGCAGCGCATTATCGGCGGCAACGAGCGCGTAGTGCGCCCGCGCCTGTCCGACGCCCAGTTCTTTTTCGAGAAGGACAAGAAAATAAAACTGGCGGACCGTCTTCCCGGTCTTTCCAACGTGGTCTACCACAACAAGCTCGGCACACTGGCGCAACGCATGGCGCGCGTACGCATCCTGGCAGTCGCGATAGCGCAAATGATGGGCATCAACACCGCCCTGGTCGAGCGCGGCGCACTACTGGCCAAAGCCGACCTGCTGACTGAGATGGTCGGCGAATTCCCTGAACTGCAGGGAATCATGGGCACCTACTATGCCCGCCATGACGGTGAGAACGAAGAAGTCGCGCTGGCTTCGACCGAACACTACATGCCGCGCTTCGCCGGCGATGCGCTGCCATCCACGCCGACAGGGACCGCGATTGCGCTGGCGGACAAGATCGAAACGCTGGCCGGCATCTGGGGCATCGGGCTGGTTCCGACCGGCGACCGTGACCCGTTCGCGCTGCGCCGTCATGCCTTGGGCATCCTGCGCATCCTGATCGAGAAGAAATTGCCGTTGTCGTTGCGCGAGATGCTTTCCAACGTCGTAAGCCTGCTCTCGTACAACGCCAGCATCAAGGATCCGACCGAAGGCGTAATCCATTTCATCATGGAGCGGCTGCGCGGCCTGCTGCGCGAGCGCGGCTATGCGGTTGACGAAATCGAGGCGGTGCTGGCCCAAAACCCGGACCGTCTCGATAACATCCTCGAGCGCTTGGCCGCGGTCAAGGCATTCACCGACCTGCCGGAAGCCGATTCGCTGGCTTCGGCCAACAAGCGCATCAGCAATATCCTGAAAAAATCGGATATTCGGGCCGGACGGGTTCAGGTCGATCTTTTGCGCGAGGAAGCGGAACAGCAGCTGTATGCGTCAATGGTTCAGTTGCAGCCTCAGGTAAGCGCGATGTTTGCGCGGGACGATTTCACAGGCACCTTGAAGTCGCTGGCGCAGTTGCGCGACAATGTGGATGGTTTTTTCGATGGCGTGATGGTGATGGCGGACGACCCGCTGCTGCGCAATAACCGCATCGCCCTGCTGACCGAACTGCACGCAATGATGAACCAGGTGGCCGACCTGTCCAGATTGGCAGCCTGATGGGAGGGAACCTGCAAATGAAACTGGTTATTCTCGATCGCGACGGCGTAATCAACCACGATTCCGACAGCTTTATCAAATCGCCCGCCGAATGGGAGCCGATTCCCGGCTCGCTTGAAGCCATCGCACGCCTGAGCAAGGCCGGATACCGCGTCGTCGTTGCAACCAATCAGTCCGGCATCGCCCGCGGCCTGCTGGATATCACTGCGCTCAATGCGATCCACCACAAGATGCATGCAGCAACGCATGCCGCCGGCGGCGTGATCGACGCAATTTTTTTCTGCCCTCACAAAGCCAGCGACAATTGCGATTGCCGCAAGCCCCGGACCGGCATGCTCGATTCCATAGCTGCCAGGTATGAAACCAAGCTGAAGGGCACGCCCGCCGTCGGCGATTCCCTGCGCGATCTGCAAGCCGCCTTCAACTCCGGTTGCGTTCCCTACCTGGTGCTGACAGGCAAAGGGAACCTGACCCTGGAAAATGGCGGCCTGCCGCCGGGAACAACGATCTTCCCCGATCTTGCCGCGGTAGTGGATAAATTGCTCGGCTCCGGCACGGAAACGGCTGAAGACACGGATTGAACAGAACCCATTTCACAGCCGGGAATGCCAGGCCCCGTCAGGAGATTTAACATTGCAGAATTTCATTCTTTTTTTGCGTTCGCTGTTGTTCACGGCGGTGCTGCTAGTCGTGACGCCGATCTGGGCATGTATCTGCTTTCTGGCACTGCCGCTACCTTATAGCCAACGCTATTACGTCACTTCACGCTGGAATGTGTTCACAATATGGCTGGCCAAGGTTGTCTGCGGCATCCGCTACCGCGTCAAGGGCTATGAAAACCTCCCCGACGCGCCCGTGATCCTGCTGTGCAAGCACCAGTCGGCTTGGGAAACGATTTTCCTCTTGTGCAACATGCCGCGTCCGCTGTCGTTCGTACTCAAGAAGGAACTGTTGTACATCCCCTTTTTTGGCTGGGCTCTGGGCGCGCTGCGCATGATTCCCATCGACCGGAAGCAAGGTGTAAAAGCATTGAGGCAAGTCACCGAGCAAGGAAGGAAACGGCTTGCGGACGGGCAGTGGATCATCATGTTTCCGGAAGGAACGCGCATACCTGTCGGGCAAAAGGGCAAATACCGCGGCAGCGGCACCAAGCTCGCTATCGACACCGGTGCGCTGGTGGTGCCGATCGCGGTCAATTCGGGCGAGTTCTGGCCTAGGAATTCCTTCGTCAAAAGGCCTGGTCTGATAACCGTCTCCATCGGCAAGCCGATCTCTCCTGAAGGCCAGGCGCAGGAGGCAATCATGGAGCAGGTCGAAACCTGGATCGAATCCGAAATGCGCGTCATTTCGCCTAACATTTACAATCGATCAGGAAAGCATGTCTCAAGTTGATCCACGCCAGCTTCTTCTTCCCCTGGATCAGATCGAACCAGACCTGAAACCCGATCCAGGCTCCAAGGCCCAGGCTATCCTGAAATTTTTTCGTCTGACAAAACCGCAGGGTCCGGTGCTGTCCGATCCGAAACCGGAGGCGGGGAAAAAGGTCGTTCCGGGCGCCTCGCGTCGCTTTCAGATGGACGGCCATACAGTCGATTACGTGCTGCGCCGTTCGAAGCGCCATTCGATCGGTTTCCTGATCAACGACGACGGACTGCGCGTGACGGCGCCAAGATGGGTCACCATATCGGCGATCGAGGACGCCATTCGGGACAAGCGGCGCTGGATACTGACCAAGCTTGACCAGCGCAGCGAGCGGCTTGCCCGGTCTGTTTCCCAACCATTGGAATGGGGCGAAGGTACCGAGCTTCCCTACCTTGGCCGGACCATTACCCTGCGGCTGGGGGCATATGCGACAGGAAATAGTTCCCTTGACGCCTTGAACGGCGATCTCTCCGTGGCGCTGCCAACGGATGCGACCGCGCAGCAGGTGCGGGAGTGCGTAATGAAATGGATGCAAACGGACGCAAAACGACTGTTCGCCGAAAGGATGCCGCTCTATGCCGACAGGCTGAGCGTTAGCTATCGCTCCTGCGAGCTTTCTTCCGCCATCAGGCGTTGGGGCTCATGCTCAACAAGCGGCAAGATCCGCCTGAACTGGCGGCTAATCCACTTTCCGTTGGCGCTGATCGACTATGTAATCGCACACGAACTGGCGCATCTGCGCGAGATGAACCATAGCGCCCGGTTCTGGGCCGCGGTCGAATCTGTTTTCCCCGATCATGCGAAAGCGAGAAAAAGCTTGCGCGAACAGGCCCCGGCAATATTTTCCCTGTTCTAGGCCCAGCCGTTATTTTTATTGCCATTCTTGCCCGGAATAGTCGCGGTTTGACCAGGAACATCGATTACGGCTGCGCAAACCGTCATAATTACTTTTTAGAACAAGGAGACCATCATGCGCATTCTTCATACCATGCTGCGGGTTGGCGATCTGCAGCGCTCGATCGACTTTTACACCAAGGTTCTCGGCATGAAACTGCTACGGATCAGCGAAAATCCGGAATATAAATACACCCTTGCCTTCGTTGGCTACGGCAGCAATCCTGATCATGCAGAGCTGGAACTAACGTATAACTACGGCGTCGACAAATACGAACTGGGCACCGCGTACGGCCACATTGCCATCGGCGTGGATGACATCTACAAGACCTGCGAAGCAGTCAAGGCACAGGGCGGCAAGGTGACGCGCGAGCCGGGACCGGTCAAGGGCGGCTCTACCGTGATCGCTTTCGTGGATGATCCTGACAACTATCGCGTGGAACTGATCGAACAAAAATAAAGCCTGATCGTATTCAGGCTTCACTCTGTTGTCCAGATCATGCACAAATATCTGTTGTCTTTATGGCACATACGTATTTCATTGCGCGCATCTCTTTGATGAGGATCAATGGCATTGCGTATACAGGTAGCGGTACCGACTTCTTGCATAATTAATTGGTCATAATCAGTATTGATCAGACAAGGAGGTTAGCCATGAAAACTTTTCAGGATTTTGCCATTGGCGCAGTCGTCGTATTGGTACTGCTCGGCTTGGGTGGGTGTGAGAATATGACAAGGCAGCAAAAAGATACGGCTATCGGAGCCGGCGTCGGAGCCGTTGGCGGAAACGTACTTACCGGAGGAAGCGCACTCGGAACGGTAGGCGGTGCGGCGGTAGGCGGCGTAGTCGGGCACGAAGTCGGAAAATAATCCTCGCTTCCGCTCCAATAAAAGACGCGCCAACCGAAAGGTGGCGCGTCTTTTATTTTTCATGACAAAAAAGACGTTATGGCCGTGATGGTTTTTATGGGTTCGAGTACGTTTTCCTGTCGTTTTTTGGCAAAAATGCAAAGAATGGCAATACGCAGTTTTTACCTCATCTTTTCCTATTATTAACCTAACTTTACTGAAAATACATTAAATAGAGTGTGCATTGTTACAATTTAACTAATTTTTAGTAATTTTTTGATATAGAATAATTACCTTTTAATCAACTATATCCTGAAATTGCCGCTGCATGGAGGCTTTGCATCAAACACGTAAACTGATTGGACCGATTGCTTCCTTGTGCGCACTGTTGGGGCTGATGGCCGTTCAAACCGCTTGTTCAAAGCCGGCGCCGATACAGATCGGGTTCGTCGGAGGATTGTCCAGCCGGACATCGGATCTTGGAATAAGCAGTCTCAACGGCGCCATTTTGGCAACCGAACTGCGGAATGCGGCCGGCGGCATAAATGGCCGTCCGGTCGAGCTAGTCGTCCGCGATGACGATCAAAAGCAGGAAATCGCCTATCAGGCAGTCAGGGAAATGATCGGCATCCGCGTTGCCGCGATCATTGGCCCCCTTACCAGCAACATGTCTATTGCAACCATCCCTTTGGCAAACGATGCCGGAGTGGTGATGATCAGTCCCACGACGACCACAAACGAACTGACCGGAAAAGACGACTACTTCTTTCGCGTACTCAGCCCGACAGCCACTTACGCGACCGAGAGCGCCAGATTCCATCGGAACGTATTGAAGCACAGCAAGGTTGCCGTGATTTACGACAGGCAAAACAGTTCATACTCGGAAAGCTGGCTAAACGATTTCCGCAGGGTATTCGAGAAAGAGGGAGGCCGCGTCACGCTGGCCCTTCCATTCCGCGCCGAAACCGACTCGAATCTTTCATCGCTGGCGCGGCGACTGGTTGAAAACCGGCCCGACGGCATTCTCATCATTGCCAATTCCGTTGACGTAGCGCTTCTTTGCAAGCAAATCCGGTCGCTTGCCCCCGACATCCCTATCAGCACTTCAGACTGGTCCGGCACGGAGCAATTAATCGAATTGGGCGGCAAGGCGGTTGAAGGAGTTACTTTCACTCAATATATAGATCGTTTCGGCATTCAGCCCGGATACGTGGCATTCCGGCAGAATTTCCTGAAGCGGTTTCGCCGCGAGCCGGGCTTTGCCGGAGTCACCACCTACGATGCGACAAACGTGCTGTTCGATGCGCTCAGTCGAAAGAAACCCGGAGATAACCTGAAAGACACCATTCTTTCGATACGTACCTTCGAAGGTCTGCAGGATCCTATCGTTTTCAACGATAACGGCGAAGCCGAGCGCAAAGTGTTCATGTCAATCATCAGAAACGGTCAATTCGTTTCTCTTTCCCGTGAATAACAGAATCTTCTTCGCAAGCAGTAAAGCTCCCGCATGGTCTGCAACCTGCGCGGGCAAGGCATGCGGCGGGTCACTGCCCGGACTCTTCGGGAATTTACTTTTGACGGCTCTCCCGGAGCGGGCAATGCAACACGGCGACGCCCGATCGGCAACAGCTCTGCAACCTCTGCCGGTCGTCACATGAGTTCCCATGCTCCTCTGCGGCGAACCCTATCCCTGCAATTTGCGCTGGTAGGCGTAGCGCCTTTGATTCTGGTCGGATTGTTGCTGGCATTCCTGATCGCGCCGCAAGTTGTCGATCATGTCGAAAACAGGAACCGCACTACGGCGACGGAATTGGCATCCCGAGTCAAGAGCTATCTTTATTCGTCGTCGAATTCTCTTGGCGCGATCAACAGCCGGATAATGCAGAAGCTCGGAAACTCAAGCCATCTGAACCGAATGCTCGACGAGTATTTAATCGGCAATGATATTTTCGAAACGATCTATCTCGCCGACAGCGCCGGCCAGGTTATTTCGGTCGGCTTGCCTGCCGCACGCCAGCACTATCACAAGAATTATCTGGGCCTGGACTTGTCGCAGCGGCCTTTTTTCATCGAGGCAAGGACAAGCGGCAGGCCAAGCTGGTCGGACATGTTTCTGTCCGCGATCAGCGGCCACACTTCCGTTGCGCTGGCGATTCCCTCCGACAAATATACGCTGATCGGTGAAATCAACATCAATCGCTTTTCTGCTTTCCTCAGTCAAATTGTCGCGGACGAACCGATTATTGCCATTATTGTCGATCGGCATGGCCAGATAATCGCCTTGCCGGATACCTACTCGATCCTTCAACAAAACTACATCAGCCAGGCGCCCCTTCTCCAGGCCGGCACTACCGGTCGTTTCCAGTTAGCGGAACGAGACATGATTGGCAGCGTGGTCAGCCTGTCCGATTCGCCGTGGTCGATACTGGTAGGCGTGTCGTCCGCTTACGCTTACGAGAAGATTCATCCTCTTGGCTACATTCTGATATCCGGCATAATAGCCGCCTTGATTTTTGCTCTGGCTACTTCCCTAATGCTGGCCCGGCGCCTGGCAAGCCGCTTTGAGGACTTCACCGGACAGGCGCGGCTGATCGCCCGCGGCCATTATGCGATTCTGCCGCAAAGCAGCGGTATTCGCGAAATAAATAATCTGGCTGAAAGCCTGCGCGGCATGTCCGTGGCAATTCAGGACCGGGAACACGCGCTTACGCTTTCGGAAGCCAAGTACCGCGACATGGTGGAAGGCACCGAAGATCTCGTCACCGTCTTCGACCCGAGCGGCACTATAAGATTCATTAACCATTCTTCGCTGCAGGTGATCGGCGTTGCCCCGCAGGAAAGCATCGGACGGTCGGTCTGGGAATTCGTCCACCCCGACGACCGGACTTCAACCGAGAAATTAATAAGCAGATGGACCATTCAGGGCACGAAGTCGGCCTCATTCGAGAATCGGCTTGTCAGCCTCTCCGGCCAAATTCATTACATGCTATGGAGCGTTACCATAAGCCGCAATGAGGCTGGCGCGATCATCGAATTTTCCTGTATCGGCCGCGACACCTCCGAACGAAGAAAGGCCGACGAAGAGCTGCAGCTCGCCGCGATGGTTTACCAGGACAGCAGCGAAGCAATGATGATCACCGACGGCGATAGCAAGATTCTGGCAGTCAACCCCGCTTTTGAAGCCATTACCGGATACCAGGCTGCCAATGCGATAGGCAAAAACCCGAATATTCTGAAATCCGGCAGGCACGGCAAGGATATCTACCAGAACCTGTGGCACGCGCTCAATACCGTGGGTTACTGGCAGGGGGAAATGTGGAACCGGCGCAAGAACGGGGATTTGTTCGCCGCATTGATCACCATCAACACGACCTTCAACGCGGACGGGACCGTCCACAGACGGGTCGCCCTGTTCTCCGACATCACCTCCCGCAAGCAGTCCGAAGAAATGCTCTGGCAGCAGGCCAACTTCGACTCCCTGACAGGGCTTCCCAACCGCAGCCTGTTCCGCGACCACCTCAACCAGGAAATCCGCAAGGCAAAGCGAACCGGCATCCCGATGGCGCTGATGTTTCTGGACCTGGACGGCTTCAAGTACGTCAACGACACCCTCGGGCACGACATGGGCGACGTCCTCCTGAAGGCCGCCGCAGAACGCCTGAACAGCTGCATCCGGGAATCCGACTCGGTCGCCCGCCTGGGCGGCGACGAATTCACCGTCATCCTCTCCGAACTGCACGAACCCGGCAGCGTCGAGCGCGCCGCCAGGACCATCCTGCAAAAGCTGGCCGAACCGTTTTCCCTGGGCGACGAGAAGGTGTATGTGTCGGCCTCCATCGGCATCACCCTCTACCCCGAGGACGCCGTCGAGATCGAGGACCTGCTAAAGAACGCGGACCAGGCCATGTATGCCGCCAAGCATGAGGGACGCAACCGCTACCATTACTTCACCGCCTCCATGCAGGAGGCCGCCCAGGTCAGGATGCGGCTGGTCAACGATCTGCGGGTTGCGCTGGAGGGCAACCAGTTCGAGGTGGTGTACCAGCCGATCGTCGAGCTGAGCTCGGGCATCATCCACAAGGCCGAGGCATTGATCCGCTGGCGGCATCCGACGCGGGGGATGATCAATCCGCTGGAGTTCATTCCGCTGGCCGAAGACACCGGCATGATCGTTTCGTTTGGCAACTGGGTATTTCACGAGGCGGCAAGGCAGGCGGCGCAGTGGCGCGAGCGGCATCATCCCGGGTTTCAGATCAGCGTGAACATTTCGCCGGTGCAGTTTCGAAACGAGGGCATCGATTCGTCGACCTGGTTCGAGCATTTGAACAGGCTGGGGTTGCCTGCGCAGGGGATCGTGGTGGAGATAACCGAGGGTCTGCTGCTGGAGGCGACCGAGAAGGTGACGGAGCAGCTGCTGCGGTTTCGGGATGCGGGGATCGAGGTGGCGCTGGACGACTTCGGGGTTGGGTATTCGTCCTTGTCGTACCTGAAGAAGTTCGACATCGACTACCTGAAGATCGACCAGAGCTTCGTTCGCAACCTGACGAAGGAGTCGGACGACCTGGCGCTGTGCGAGGCGATCATCGTGATGGCGCACAAGCTCGGCATCAAGGTGATTGCCGAAGGGGTGGAGACGGCCGAACAGAGGTTCCTGCTTGCCGAAGCTGAGTGCGACTATGCGCAGGGCTACTATTTTACCGGGCCGGTTTCAGCAGACCATTTCGAGAACCTGCTGAAAACCCGCCCATTCGCGCCTCAGGAAGTGCTGAGCATGTGAGAGGACGCTAAATATATTCCTCCCTTTGCCGGCGGCCTCCTTTTTGTTTGCGCCCGTCTAGCGCGACACAGGCGTCATCGAAGCCCGTTAACGGCCGTAACGGGGCGATTCCCTCAATGAAGGGTTCGAGGCTCGTCGCCTCCTTCCGCGGTTGAGTATTGCTTATAAAGTTCCGAGAGATTGCTGATTATCTGCTTGACCAGTTTTTCCCGTTCGCCGGATTCGATGGTTGCTTCGGATCCCGGATTCAATCTCTGCAGATATTCGGCATGCAAAGCCAGGACAGGGGTCAAAAGTTCATTCGGCCGGTCTTTGTCGATCAGGTCGGCCCAAGCCTGTTTGCGCAGCTCTACCCCTTGCATAAAACCGTGAACCCAATCGTTGGCGGTAACTTTTCCGTCCATATCGGCATAGAAAAACGGATAATAGGTTTCATTTTTCTTCAATGTCAATTCGATGCTTTCCCAATGTATGGAAAGTAATCCCAGGATTTCATTTCGAGCCTCATCGTCAGCGAATTCGGGCATTTTGCCGCCGAACACGCAAGGCAGATATTCATCGGGCTGGACTTTTTCCGGCCCGCATATCAGCGCACAGAAAAATCCGTCGATCGTCTCCATGTTCATCGAATTTTCCACTGTATCCAGAAAATACTGAAGGTCGTCAATTTGCGGGTCGGTCAAACCAGGTGGCTTTGTTGGTGACATAGGTAAATGGAAGAGTAGGTTGCGAAAAAAGTCTTATAAGGGATATCCCTGATAGAGGAATCATATTATAGCCATACAATCTTACCAACTTCTTATTTATTGAAGAGATAACCCATAGTATTGGAGCGTGGTTGAACTGACGCCGGCGCCTGCGTCCAAGACAGCGCGACAGATTACAACCAGCCGTCGCGCCTTAGTTTTCTGTGAAGGCCGATACAGGCAACGCCAACAATAGCCAGGACAGTCGGATAAGCCCATTCCCAGTTCAATTCCGGCATGTACTTGAAATTCATTCCGTACAGGCTGAACACCATCGTTGGAATTGCAAGGATCGCGCCCCAGCCGGCCAATTTTTTTACTATCTCGTTTTGACCGACGGTTACGAGCGCAAGATTGACCTGCATCGCAGCGGTGACCAAGTCGCTGGTATTGTGGGTGGTGTCGGCGATCCGTATCACATGGTCATTGATATCGCGAAAATAAATCCGGCTTTCCTTGGGAATAATGCCGGTATGAAAGCGGATCAAGGCATTGCAGATATCGATTAAAGGCACAGCCGCCGACCGCAGCAAGAGCAGTTGGCGGCGGAGTTCATACAATTCTTCAAGGCATTCCCGGCTGAACTGCTTGCCGAACAGCTCGGCTTCCAGTTTTTGGAAACGTTGCTCAAGCGTGTCGACGACAGGTCGATAATTGTCCACCACGAAATCCATGATTGCATAAAGAGCGAACCCCGGCCCATTGGCAAGCTGATCGGGCACGCTTTCGATGCGTTCGCGTACTTTTTCGTAATTGGCAGAAGCTCCATGCCGCACCGAAACCAGAAATCGGGAGCCAAGAAAAAGGTGGGTTTCCCCGATATCCAAATTGCCGTCCATGAGCATGGCGGTTTGCAGAACGATGAACAGGGTGTCTCCATACTCTTCCAACTTTGGGCGCTGGTGTGCGGCATGGGCATCGTCGATGGCAAGCTGATGCAGTCCAAACTCTTCCTGAATTTTCTCCAGCATCTGCATGTCGGGTTCATACATGCTGACCCAGATAAAGGTGTTCTCCTGCTGCAAAACGTCGCTTATCTCATCAAGGCTGATGTCCTCCATCCTCCGTCCTTGCTTATAGGCGGCGCAAGTCACGTGCTGGGCATTTGACGTTTCCTGATCAGAGATAGCTGGCATCTTGTAATATAGGTCCGTATGAGTAAGAGAAGGGAATAAATATAACGTGTGTCGGTCTGCTGGAAATCAAAGGGCTATTAGTATCACCGCTTACTCTATACGAACTAAAAAGAATCGACTTGCCCAAAGAGAAAAAGCGGTTAAGTAAGCTGCTGGTATCTTTGTTTTGCAACCCCTTACCTGATCTAATGGAGAATAAAAATGAACCGTACTGCATCAGCAATCTGGAGTGGCGGCATAAAAGATGGAAAAGGCACACTTAGCACCCAAAGCAATGCATTGTCGAATACCCCCTATTCTTTTTCCGCCCGATTTGAGGAAGGTGCCGGCACCAATCCGGAAGAGCTTGTCGCCGCAGCGCATGCCGGCTGCTTCACAATGGATCTGTCCGGACGCCTGGCCCGCGCGAACATGGTTGCGGAGCGGATCCAAACAACCGCTACGGTGAGCCTGGACAAGGGAGAAAAGGGGTTTTCGGTAACGGCGAGTCATCTGGATGTGGTCGCAAAAATTCCGAATGCCGATGAGGCTGCTTTCCAGGACGCGGTAACAAAAGCCAAGGAAGGCTGCCCGATTTCGCGTCTGCTGAACGCCAACATTACCGTAAGCGCGCGGCTCGAATAGTCACGCGGGCATAAACACACAGCCGTCTTCATCGTCGATATGCTTTTCAGCCCTGTTTCAATGATATTGAAACAGGGCTGAATTCTTGAAGCGAGCCTGCTTTCATCGGCGCTTTGCGATAATCAATAAGGTGCTCGCGGAGCAGGCGTTGTCGGTGAAGGCTGATTCTGTATATTTGGCGGAGGCGGATAGTACCCGCCGGACCTGCTTGCCGAACGGGATTCCGAAAATCCGCCCGAGACGGGAATCCGATGCCCTTGGGCGTACATGCATTGTTGATATGCATTATCGTAAACGCGCTGTGCCTGATAGCCGGACACGTTTCCTGCGCTTGCGCCAGACAGGCCGCCGAACAGCAGACCTGTTCCAGCCCCTACACCCGCTCCGTGGCTGCCATTAATGGCAGCGCCTGCAACCGCGCCCACTGCGGTACCCAGTGCCGCGCTGCGCACGCCGCTATCGACAGCAGCCTGATTGGGAGAGGCTCCCTGAAGTTGAAATTGGGCGTATTGGCGGCACGAAAAGTCATCCGTCCTGAACTGGTCGAAAGTCTTTCCGGTACCCGGTAGGACCAGCGCGCTGGGACCGGACGGCATGGTCGTACAGGCCCCCAATATGATGGGCGCGATCAATAAAAAGAGTTTGGATTTGGCGGACATGCATATTCTCCTTAGTTACTTTGCGGAAAAGGCGTTACTCGTTGCCAGTTCGTCCTGCACTGTTTTATATAGGGATAATACCCCTGCGGGTTATTGCAAAAATACCAATAATGTTCCGTGTCGGCATTTTCCTGCCCCTGCTCTACATATACCGGCGGCGTGGGTTGCACCGCAATGACCGGAGGATAGTTATAAGGGTAGGGGTAATACGGGTAAGCATACGGGTAGGGCGCGGCGTAATACGGCCCATACGCAGGAACTCCGAATACGACACCGACGTGGGTGCTGGAGTGTCGATGTTGAGCCCACACATTGCTGGCGCCTGCTGCTCCCATGAGAGCCAAGGCTAGAAAAAAATATTTCATATTCCTCATTATCCGTCCTCCTGGCTTGTTGTACCGGCGTTGTCTGAACTATCATGCATTTATTCATTTTATCCCACTCGCAGCTTTGACAACCCTAGCCTGCCATATGCAGCTTCGCCGAATCCGAAACAGGTCTTTGCAATCCGGGCTCATATTTCGGCTTCACATCTTTTGGGAAAAACTCGAGTTTGGAAAACGCGGCGTTTTCCGCGGTTTATCTTCGCACGTAGATGATAGATGATCGATAAATGAAGTTAAACGTTTAGCCAGTCTAGAAAAATGATAACAACCGACAATGACATTGATCAAATCCGAATCTGCATGGAAACATCGGACTCGGCCTTTTTTCGCCATTTGGCGAAAAATGAAATTCCACTCAATGGAATCATATTGCCATGAGCAAGTGCCTTCGTAAAGCAGCAAGGCAGGCATTGACCGCGCATAAAGCTCATTTCAATGAATAACGCCCACTGGTTCCTCTTCATAGGCGGACTGTTGCTATTTATGGGACTTACGTCGTGGACTTGGCGCCGTCTGCCGATCACGACCGCGATCATCTACCTGGCTGTAGGGCTAACCGTCGGACCCACGTTTCTGAATCTTTTCCACTTCAATCCGCTAAGGCAATCGGCGTTACTGGAAGTGCTGACCGAAGTCGCCGTGCTGATCTCGCTTTTTTCCGCCGGCGTAAAGATGCCGGTGCCGGTCACCTTCAGCCGGTGGCGCACGCCGGTTCTGCTGGCCTCGGCCTCGATGATGGTTACCGTCGGACTGGTCGCTGCGTTTTCCTACTTTGTGCTTCGATTGCCGCTGGGAGCAAGTATTCTCCTGGGCGCGATTGTTTCGCCGACTGATCCGGTCTTGGCCACCGATGTGCAGAGCCGCCGTCCGGGAGATCCCGACCGGCTTCGTTTTACTCTGACATGCGAAGCCGGCATGAATGACGGCAGCGCTTTTCCGTTCGTGGTACTGGGCATGGGGCTGCTCGGACTGCATGAAATCGGAAATCTGGGCTTGCGCTGGGCGCTGGTGGACGTGGTGTGGGCAACCTCGGCCGGAATCTTGATCGGAGTGGCGGCTGGGGTCGGATTGGGACGCCTGGGGTGCCTGTTGCGGAAAAAATATCAGCATGGCCTGCTGGATGATTTTCTCTCGCTTGGCCTGATTGGTATCGTGTACGGGTTGAGCGTGCTGTTTAATGCTTGGGGCTTCCTGGCCGTGTTCTTTGCCGCAGTCGCGCTACGCCAGACGGAATTCAAATTCGCCCGTGCCGATGAGCTGGCCGCGGACAGCCCATCCTTGATTAAGGACCCGGAGTCGGCTGCGAATCACGATTCCGAACCGCTGCCTCTGGTCAGCACCGGCTCGCTTATTTTCAACGAACATCTGGAAAGACTCTCGGAAGTCGTGCTGATTCTTTTGATCGGCGGCACGCTCTTTGTAAATTCGTGGAGCTGGAGGTCGGTCGGGTTGGCGTTGTTTCTGTTTTTCGTGGCGCGTCCTGTCAGCGTTCTGGTCGGCTTGGCTGCGGCGCGCACGACATGGCGCATGCGCGGCCTGGCGGGATGGTTCGGCGTCAGGGGCATTGGCTCCCTTTATTACCTGATGTATGCAATCGAGAGAGGGCTTCCAGACGATTTGGCTTTGGAATTGATCCATTTGACCTTGATCGTAGTGGCTCTCTCGATTCTCCTGCACGGTCTCACGGTAAAGCCGCTGATGGCCAATTTCTGGCGACGAAATATTTAAAGCCTTGCGGCTGCCGTTCCCAAAAAAAACCCCACGCGCCTAGCAAAAGGCCGTGGGATAAAAAGGCTTAAGGGCACTACCTGTTTATAATCTGACAATTTCTGTCGTCAAATATTGAGGTTTCGCAAACAAGGCTGAGTTTGCCTGCACATGCTCCAATGAAATTCTCGGCGATTTGCGCTCAGGCATGAAGAGCGGAAGAATTGATGGTGCGGCAACCGTCGAGCAGAAAAGAAAGTCCCACCACCAGCACCAGTCCGCCTTCGGCCGAGCGCGCGGTTCCGGAAATTCCCGGAACGTCAAGAGCGGTCAGGGGCTTGATCACCAGATCCGCGGTACCGTCCAGAGCTTCTACTGCAAGAATATATGGGCTTGGAGCGGCAATGACGATTCCGGCTTTTTCATTGCTTGGGGTATAACCGAGCACGCCGGCAAGCGACAGCACTGGAAGCGGCCTGCCCTGATCACGAAATACGGGCTGGCCTCCCACTTCCGCAAAAGTATCCGGCAATTCAACCACTCGCTGCACCAGAGACATCGGTATCCCAAGATGAGCGCCGGACGTGTTGACCAGCATTGTCGGCACGATCGACAGTTCGATCGGCAGTCGTATCGAAAAGCGCGTGCCGACGCCCAGTTCGGACGCAATCCAGATAGAGCCGCGGTGCTTTTCCACGGCCGTCCTTACTACGTCCATTCCCACGCCGCGGCCTGACACGCTGGAGGCGACTTCCATGGTCGAAAACCCGGGCAGGAACACGAGCTGATACGCTTCTTCCGCGGTTTGAGCTGCGGAGGAATCGATCAGGCCCTTGGAGATTGCTTTTTCGCGCAGTTTTTGCGGATCCATGCCCCTGCCGTCGTCGGCAACTTCGATCATGACGCTGCTGGCTTCCTGCCATGCCTTGAGCGAGATCACGGCCTTGGTCGGTTTTCCGGCCGCCAACCGGCCTTCCGGCGTTTCAATCCCATGGTCGAGCGAGTTGCGCAGCATGTGAACCAGAGGATCGTACAAGCTGTCCACCACAACCCGGTCTACCTCGGTCTCGGCTCCCTCGACGGCCAGTTCGACATTTTTACCAAGTTCCCTGGCAAGTTCGCGTACCAGCCGCGGAAAGCGCTGAAACAAACGCCCGACCGGCTGCATGCGGGTGGACAGCGTGGCTCTCTGCAGTTCGGTCGAATAACGCGACGCGCGGGCCTGGGTTTCTATCAGGTGCTCTATGAGGTCGGAGGCTGCATCGTCAAACTTGAACTGCAACAGTTTTTCCAGCAGCACGCTGGCCTGGTTCGCTGCCTGAACCGCTTCGCCGGCCACTTCCAGCAACGAATCGAGCTTGATCGCATCAATGCGAATGCTGTCTTCCTTTGGAGCAGGCGCGGGAGTGCGCCGTCTGTCGACGCCGTCCCATGAGCTGCCGTCGGCACGCTTCTGTCCTCCGCTATCCGGTTCGCTTTTGAGCGCCGGCTCGGCAAGAGATGGCGTTTCTTCTTCAAGCTCCTCGTCTTCGTCCGGTTCTTCAATTACTGTTCCCGGAGGGACTACGGCGCGGTAAAGCGCGACCCAGTCCGGGCCGTCTGAAATATCCGGCTTCTTTGCTTCCTTGATTTTTTTTACTGTTGGGGCCGCCACGCTGTTAACTCCGCCCTCGATCGCATTCGTCAGAATGCTCTCGATATCCTCGGGCAATGGCGACAGCTTTTCGGGGGGCAAGCCATTCTGGAGCTCGGCCAGTTGATATGCGACAAAACTGCTGGCTTGCAGCGATGCTTCGATCGCTTCCGGCGTAACCGGCGCTTTGCCGTTTCTGAGCGCATCGAACAGGTTTTCCGTCAGATGGCAGGCCTCAACCATCGCGGGCAGGTTCATGAATCCGGCGCCCCCTTTGATTGTGTGGAATGCCCGGAACACGGCATTGATGGTTTGCATGTCATCGGGTTGCCGCTCGAGGGTCAGCAGGTGTTCCTCAACCTGCGTTGCCAGATCCAGCGCTTCAACAACAAAATCTTTTAGCATTTCTTCCATCAGAAACCCAAATTTGCGAGAAGACTGTCAACATCGTCCTGCACCATTGCCCTTGTCGGCAAATCGGGACCCGCCAATAGATCGACCTCTTTTTCCTTTGCCACAGCGGGAGCATTGTCACGCAGCAATTGCGCCAGCTCCTGTTCGAGTTTCTGCGTTATGAACACTACTTTCTTGATAATCTGGCCGGTGATGTCCTGGAAATCCTGGGCCATCATGATTTCCATCAGGCGGGCTTTCTCCTGTTCGGCAGCGTCAACTGTCGTTACCGCGAAGTTCTGCGAATCTTTCGCAAGCACCTTGAATTCATCAATGCTGAGATTGCCATCGAATAGTTGAGACCAGCGCGAATCAAGATCCTTTGCATCCTTTATCAGCAAGTCCTGCTGCGGCAATCCAATATCTATCGAGTTCAGCACGCGAGTGGCTGCCTGCTCGGTCAGGGCCGCAACATATTCGAGACGTCCTTTTGCATCCGTCACTTCGCTCGCGACATCCTGCAAAGCACGGTCATAGCCCAGTTCGCGCAGGGAAGTATGCAATTGCCGGACGATTGATCCCAGTCTTTCGTACAAGGGCTTGCCAGTCGCATCCTCGGTCGATTCTTCAACCGACGCGTCAGCATTGGCAACGACAGGCGCAGGCTGCGACGGCGGAGCTATGTCGGGAGTGAGATCTGCCGCAGGAGTTTCTTCACGTTGTGCCGCTACCTCATCGAATAAGGCATCTAGGTCTGGAGCAGTATCGGCGGCAGGAGCTTCTTCACGTTGTGAGGCTATCTCATCAAATAGTGCTTCTAAATCATCAGTCATTCACAATACTCCCGTTACTACCGTTTTAAACGCTTGCGCCCTGAGCCGTGCAGATTTTTCGTTAGCGCCAATGCCAATTTGAACGTAACAATTCGTTACAGCAATGTTTCTAATTCTATACACCCTATGTCCACCGTGCTAGGAGTTTCGTCGCCGTACTCCGCTTCCACACTTATATCGGCAGTTCTTGGAAAAAATTCAATTCATATTGTTGCGGTACTGGTCTCTTCCGCTAAAACTGCGGAAAAGCAGGCATGCAGGGTGAGCGTATGGGCGTAAAAGCACGAGCCAGATATAGATAGCCGCTGGAAAAAGCAAAAAAATCTGATGGACGGTTTTTGTCCTGTCAGCTTCACATGCAATTAATACCGGCTTGGACGCACGGACGCAACAAGGCGGCATGTCCTTGAACATCGTATTGTCAGGAGTTTGAGAAGCGATGTCTGTCGCGGTGCGACAATGCAACCAGAAGATAGAGCGATGTCTTTTCTGCAGTGCTGCCATCCATCAGTTTTTTTGCCGTCGCTGTTCTGTCATGTGGCGGGTAAGGATATCCTCACCGTAGCCGCCCCACCAAAAGTGGTAAGGTCGTATGATCGGGTAGGCCGGTTCTCACTGCAGACAGCGCAACGGACACTGGTTGGCTACCCGGGCAATTCAAATTCGCTTCCTTATCTGCTATTGAAGCAGATAAGGAAGCGAAGTCAGCAAAAAACCAAAACCGGGATCATCCCATTTTTAAAATCTTGTTACAGGTGGTTCATTCCGGATTGAACTATCTCGTGATAGTTTTCTTCTTCACTCCACAGCCTGCCGCCGGTAGACCAGTTCTCCTGCTTCACTTCCTGCAGGATGATATCGACTGCGGATGGCTTGCATCCGATGCTGGCGCAGGTTGCGTCGGTAATGGTTTTTACGAGCATCCGCTTCTGTTCCAGAGTGCGGCCTTCGAAAAGCTGAATAGTAATTGTAGGCATGATCGTCCTTTCAAATTGAATAGGCCCGCCACGCAAAGTGGATGGCCACGTGGATTATATTGGATTAATGGATTATATGATTTGACATTGCAATTAGCGTGCCACCAGAAACCCGGTGCCGCCGCATGCAGTCGTTTTAAAGCTTGGACTTTAATCAAGCGCTTAACTTATTTGCCAATGCAGAATCTCGAAAAAATCACCCCGAGCAAGTCATCCGACGTGAAGCTGCCGGTAATGCTGTTGAGTGATTCCTGCGCCAGTCGCAACTCCTCTGCAAACAACTCAAGCTGCGATTCTTCCTCAGAAGCATGTTGCGCGGCTGTTTCCAAATAGTCGCCGGCCGCTTTCATGGCAATCAAGTGCCTCTCTCTTGCCAGATAGAGGGATTCGCCTGTCTGCTGCCACCCGGAGATTCGCAACAGTTCGCCGCGCAGCAGATCAATACCCAGCCCTTCCTGAGTAGACATGTAGATATGCGTTTGATCGCCCATGATGTCAATAGAGGGCCGATGCCCTGAAAGGTCGATCTTATTCCAGACTCGGATTACGGGCACGCCCGGAGGGAAATCTGCGGCAATTTTCTCATCGGCCCGGGTAGGTCCCTGGCTGGCGTCCAACAGATGGAGAATGACATCGGCCTTACCGATTTCGAACCAGGCGCGCTCTATGCCGATGCGTTCCACTTCGTCGCCAGTCTCCTCGCCTTCGCGGATCCCTGCAGTATCGATCAGTGTAATAGGAACACCGTCTATCTGAATCGTTTCGGTTACCTTGTCGCGCGTGGTGCCGGCAATCGGCGTGACAATCGCGACGTTGGAGCCGGCCAGCATGTTGAGGAGAGACGATTTGCCGACGTTGGTTTGCCCCGCCAATACGACATGAATGCCTTCGCGCAGCATGGCTCCCTGAGCAGCCTGGCTGAAAACCTGGGCCAAGGATCCTTGAATATCAGCAATCTGGCCCTTGGCGTTCTGTTTTTCCAATATTTCGATGCCTTCTTCGGGGAAATCGATCGCGCCTTCGACCAGCATGCGCAGGTGTACGATTTTTGCCACGATGGCATGAATCTCCCGGGAAAACGCACCGGACAGGGAACGTGACGCCGATCTTGCAGCCTCTTCGGTAGACGCATCGATCAGGTCGGCGACCGCTTCCGCCTGAGCCAGGTCGAGCTTGTCGTTCAGGAATGCGCGGCGCGTGAACTCACCCGGTTCAGCCAGTCGCAGATCGATTGCGCGGCCTGCTTCCAGGCAGCGGCTCAGCAGGATCTGCATGATTACCGGCCCGCCATGGCCCTGCAGTTCCAGCACGTCTTCGCCTGTGTACGAGCTCGGCCCTTTGAAATAAAGCACGACGCCCTTGTCCACTATGTTGCCCTGCGAGTCGCGAAAAGGCAGGAAATGCACATGACGCGGCTGCAAGCTAAAACCAGGGACAGCGGGGGTGTTGAAAAGAGCATCAATCAGCGGGTCAAGGTTTTTTCCGGAGATGCGAACTATGCCTACGCCTCCGCGTCCTGGCGCGGTGGCAATGGCGGCAATCGGAGAAGAGTCAAGATTCATGGTGCGTTTATAGTTGTTATTCGAGGTTGACCGCGCGTAGGCAGGCGAAAAAAGTTCTGCAGATCATTATCGTTGCTGGCGAGAAAAAATAAAAGTTTATTCGTCTTTGCGGCACACAAGGTCCGGCTCGAAGAAACACCACTTTATTTGCGGCCAGCGCGTCTGCAGGCCGTCTTCGACGCGGTTGATAGCCTCAATAAGGGCTACGTCGGAGGGCTGAAAGCGCATTTTCGCCTGAACTGCCAGCATCATTTGCTCGCCCCATTGCAGGGTTATCAGGTTTATCACGCACTCGACTTCTTCATGCTGCTCAATGTAATCCGAAATGGCCGTATGGGTTTCCGGATCGGCAGATTCGCCGGTAATCATCGCCTTGACTTCGCGTGTAATGAACAGCGCCATTACCATCAGCAGCAAACCAACCGCAATCGACCCAAGCGCATCCCACAACCGGTCGCCGGTCAGCCATGAAAGCAGCACCGCGGCAAATGCAATCGTGAGGCCGAAAAGCGCGGCGATGTCTTCGGCGGCAACGACCATCAGTTCGGACTGGCGCGTTTGCCGGAACCATCTGAAGAAAGGTTTCCCGTTTGAAATCTTGCGGATCTCCTTCATTGCGCCATAAAGAGAGAACGACTCCAGAATCACCGATATTCCCAAGACCCCCATCGCCACGGCCACGTTATGCAACGGCTCTGGATGCTGAAGGTGGTTAATACCCTCGATAACCGAAAATGCACCTCCCATGAAGAACAGAAGCAGTGCGACCATCATTGCCCAGAAATAGACAACGCGGGCATATCCCATCGGATGCGACTGGTCGGGCGCCCGTTTCGCCTCGCGAATACCTATCAGCAGAAAAATCTGGTTGGTGCAATCGGCAAGCGAATGGATCGCTTCTGCCATCATTGCGCCCGACCCGGTGAAGAATGCGGCGACGAATTTGCATACTGCAATGCCGCCGTTGGCACCGAATGCATAAAAAATTGCCTTGATCGAGCCTTGCGTATTAGAAGAAGACATGAATAGTCCGTGGGAAAATTGCTACTGTACCGGATTAATTTGCAACAGGCGTTTTTATCCTATGACCGCACTCATGAAAGTCGCGGTTCGATCAGCCCGCCGCCGATTCCGCCTTTCTTTGTTTGAGCGTGCCATAGGCGGCCCGATCTTATCCATTCCAATTATCCGGATCAAGGTTTTCAGTTGCAAAAACCAAAAGAAAGGGTATCTGCGAATTTCTTAAGGATATTTCCTACTTCCGACAGTTATAATTATTATCTGCGGAGTTGACCAGTTGTAATTGACAAGCGCCAGCCGTGATTAATTGATACCGGATTTTCGAAAGTATTTGGAAAATAATCGGATAAGAATGGGATGGAGAAGAGATGAGCACAGCAGAAAAAAAAGGTGCGGCCAAGGTCACTGTTACGCGCAAGACATTCGACGAAGTAATCGTTCCTACCTATGCGCCTAGCAATTTTATTCCTGTGCGCGGTGCCGGACTCGAAGTCTGGGACCAGCAAGGCAAGCGCTATCTGGACCTGACCGCCGGCATAGCCGTTACCAGTCTTGGTCATGCCAATCCGGTTCTTGCAGAAACATTGTGCGAGCAGGCCAGGACTTTATGGCACGTTAGCAACAACTACACCAATGAGCCCGTGCTGCGGCTGGCGAAGGCTTTGACGGAGGCGACTTTCGCAGACCGCGCCTTCTTCTGCAACTCGGGCGCCGAAGCCAACGAAGCCGCGTTCAAACTGGCGCGCAAGTGGGCGCACACTCATTATGGGCCGAGTAAAAGCCGCATCGTTTCATGCCTGAATTCTTTTCACGGACGCACACTTTTTACTGTCAGCGTAGGCGGTCAGCCCAAATATACCGAAGGTTTTTTCCCTCTTCCTCAGGAAATCGACCACATCCCGTTTAACGATATCGACGCCGCCCGTGCCGCGATAGGGGACGATGTGTGCGCCGTCGTGGTCGAACCGATACAGGGCGAAGGCGGGGTCATCCCGGCTAATGCCAGCTATTTGCTGGCATTGCGCGAATTGTGCAATGAAAAAAATGCGCTGCTGATTTTCGACGAAATCCAGTCCGGTCTCGGGCGTACCGGCGCGTTCTTTGCATACATGAATTATGGCGTGACGCCGGACATCCTGACATCGGCCAAGGCACTGGGGAATGGTTTTCCGATAGGCGCAATGCTGACCACGAAGGAAATTGCCAGCGTGTTTTCCGTCGGCGTACACGGCACCACCTATGGCGGCAATCCGCTAGCGGCCTCAGTTGCTTGTAAAGTGGTCGAAACCATCAATGATCCCGCTTTTTTGGACCATGTGACCGATGCGGGGGCCAAGCTGGTCAGCACGCTGCAAGCCATAACTGACGACTATCCGCAGTTTTTCGCTGAGGTGCGCGGCAGGGGGTTGATGCAGGGGCTGGTGCTTGCCGAAAATTATCGCGGCCGTTCCAAGGAATTTGTCGCCGCAGCCGAGGCCGAGGGCTTGCTTCTCCTGGTCGCAGGAATGGACGTGATCCGGTTCGTGCCGGCATTGGTCATCTCCGATGCGCAAATTGAGGAAGGCGGCCAGTTGCTGCGAAAGGTTGTGAAAGGTTTTCTGAAGAATGTTTCTTGAGGAAATGAAAGAGCGCCCAATGGGGCGCTCTTCATGTTCATTTTAAAAGGCTGCTTCAGACGATGCGGCATGCAGTTGCGATAGTTCGCGCCGCCGGGCTGGATATCGTCCTTTGCAAGAACAGAAACCCTTAGGAAGAAAGAGTATCCGCCGGCTTCTTCGGTTTGAATTGCTTGTCGCTGATACGGAATTTGGCGCGGCGATCACCCATTAGCTGACGCAGGTCGCGAATGCTCATTTCGCTAACTTCATGCATTCGAATAAGCAGCGAAGCGCCAACCGGCAAGCGGTTGTGGCGAATTTTGCTGATGACCGGAGGCGCTACTTCAAGCGCGCGCGATAATGCTGCATCGTTCTTGATGCGCAGTTTTTCGATCAAGGTGTCCAGTAAGTGATTAGGATCGTATTGGCGTTGCTCGGAAGCTACTTCCTCGGTCGCCTTAGTTTTTGCTCGAGTGGTCATATTTCAAGATCCTGTATGTAATATTTATATATTGCGCTCACCAATGCCCGGCATTCACATCGTTTCGTCATGTCAAGAATGTGAGCTTGCAGTTAATCTATTAAAGCCTGCCAGAATAATCTCTTATTTTACAATGTGTTAACGTTTCCGGCAGGAAATGTTGACGAAATTGTACCATCTTGAAATTATTTATGCTGAGTCCAAATCAATTTAATTACCGGCCATCCTGTCATTCATTATTAACTTAGCAAGGATGATATTACGGCGGTAAAAACTTGGCATTTTGATCATTCTCAATGGAGTTGCTTGCTATATACCGAAGCGACCATCCACATGGGAATGCATGTTAAAGCTCAGCGGCTATTGCGAAAAGCGCGTACTGCGCGGCCAAGGTCGATTACCGACATGGCATAAAAATAGCTGCGGTTGTAGTGAGTGATCGCGAAAAAATTCTCTGTTCCCAGCCAGTATTCGGTCGGGCGGAGCCCGTTCTGCAAATCCACCAAGCCAAACAGTGCTTTTTCCGGCAGTTGCATGTTGACCGATACGCACGCCGTTTTCAGGTCGTCCAAGGTGTTTTTCGCCGCCAATCCCTGGTTTATATAGGGACTTAGCGGGTTGCCGCATCCGGAATCGACATTGGCGGGGAAAACAGTCGCATAGCCGCGTTTCCAGCCGTGTTCGGCCAGAAAATTGGCAACGCTGCCAATGGCATCCACTGGCGAATTGATCAAATCGATTTTGCCGTCGCCGTCGAAATCGACTGCGTAGCGGCGTATGCTGCCGGGCATGAATTGCGGCCAGCCGACCGCGCCGGCATAGGATCCCCGTAGCGAGCGTGGATCGATGCCGGATTCGCGTGCGTAAAGCAGCGTTTGTTCCAGTTCGTTGCGAAAAAACATCATTCGGGCTTTACGTTTCAATATATCCGGATAATCGAACGCAAGCGTAGCCAGCACATCGAGCACGCGGAAGTTGCCTGTATTTCTTCCGTAGATCGTTTCGACACCGATTATGCCGACAATAATCTCTGCGGGTACGCCATATTGCTTTTCGGCCAGTGCCAGCGCAGTTTCATATTTTTCCCAAAAAGCGGCGCCGGCTTTTACTCTGATCGGCTCGACAAAGCGGGCGCGATAGGCCTTCCAGTTTTTAAATCGAATTGATTGCGCGGGGCGGACCAGCCTGGACACCCTATCGTTAGAGTGAATCTGGCTGAAGCTGCATTCAAGCTCCGCTTTATTAAAGCCATGAGTGGCAGCCATATGGGCAATAAATTCGGCTTTCTTCTCCAGAAAGGAAGTGCTGTCGAGTTCGTTCGCGCCATTCAATGGAAGGGACGTAACACAGACCGGAACGGGCTCAATCGGCGCATGTTGTGCAGTTGCATTGCCAACTACTGCAATAACTGACAAGATGAAAAGAAAAACGAGATGCCTGACGGCTGGGAAGGATTTCATTGATGGTTTGCTTACGGCAGATCAACTTCAGCGAGGCATAAAGCTTCTATTTATCGCTATCGAGGATAAAGTATACCGCATCACCTCTGCGTTCTATATAGAAGAATGGCTCATGGGGAACAATTCTTTTGATGCTGTGGCTGCATTCTGGCCGGAGGAGTAAGGTACAAATCGGGGCGTCCTGAAATTACCACCGATTTCCGATAGACTACGGTACTTTCATTCTTATCAAAGGATACCGGATTGCCGGTGTTAATCGCTTTATGGCTACTGCCGTATATTCTCATCCTGACTGCAAGAAGCATGAAATGGGGCCGTATCATCCCGAAAGGCCGGAGCGCCTGCAGGCGATCGAGGATCAACTGATCTCAAGCAGGATTAGCAATTACCTGGAGTTCCGGGAGGCGCCCCTGGCCGAAGTCGAGGATATCAGCCGTATTCATCTGCCCGATACGATAGCGATGGTGCGCGACAATGTCCCGGACAAGCTTGGCCGCTATTACGCAGTCGATGCCGATACCCATCTCAACATGTATACGTGGCAAGCGGCGCTACGCGCAGCGGGGGCGGCCGTGGCCGCGACCGATGCGGTGATCGCCGGCGAAATCGACAATGCATTTTGCCTGGTCCGGCCGGTCGGGCATCATGCAACGGCTAGTTCGCCGATGGGCTTTTGCATATTCAACAACGTTGCGATTGCCGCCATGCGCGCGATGGCGGTGCACGGGCTGGAGCGCGTGGCGATCATTGATTTCGACGTACATCACGGCAACGGCACCGAAGAGTCGTTTGCGGACGATTCGCGTGTGCTGATGGCAAGTTTTTTCCAGAATCCGTTTTATCCTTATAGCGGCACCGAGAATAAAAGCCGCCATATGGTCAATGTGCCAGTCCCGGCGGGCACTGCTGGCGACAAAGTGCGCCAGCTCGTGACGGAACAATGGCTGCCGGCGCTGCATGCGCACCGGCCGGAAATGATTTTCATCTCGGCCGGCTTCGATGCCCATCGGGAAGACTCGGTGGGAGGCATGGAGCTGGTAGAGGATGATTTTGCGTGGATGACGCAGCAGCTTATGGAAGTCGCCCGACAGCACGCCAAGGGCCGTATCGTCAGTTTTCTCGAAGGCGGCTACAGTCTGTCCGCCACGGCGCGCAGTGCTGTTGCGCATATCAAGGCACTGGCAGAACTCGACTGAATTCTTATTCCATATTTTAGCCATATCAAATATGACAACTGCCTTATACTCGCATCCTGACTGCAAGCTTCATGAAATGGGGTCGCATCATCCGGATAGCCCGGCCCGTATTCAGGTAATCGAGGATTTGCTCATTTCGAGCGGAGTCGGCAATGCGCTGGATTTCCGGTTGGCGCCTGAAGCTGCGATCAAGGATATCAGTCGCGTTCATTTGCTCGATACCATAGAAATGGTGCGCGACAACGTCCCGAAGGAGCCCGGCGATTATTATGCAGTCGACGGCACCCAGCTCAACATGCATACGTGGCGGGCGGCGCTGCGGGCAGCGGGGGCGGCCGTGGCCGCGACCGATGCGGTGATCGCCGGCGAAATCGACAATGCATTTTGCCTGGTGCGGCCGATAGGGCATCATGCCACGCCCAGTTCTCCGATGGGATTTTGCGTGTTCAATAATGTTGCGATTGCTGCCATGCGCGCGCTGAAGGTGCACGGACTGGAGCGCGTGGCAATTGTCGATATCGACGTGCATCACGGCAATGGCACCGACGAAGCATTCGCCTACGAGCCGCGCGCGCTGATGGTCAGCTTTTACCAGTTGTATCTGTATCCGTTCAGCGGCAATGAGCGCGCTCGGGCGCACATGGTAAATGTGGCGGTTTCGGAAGGAACCGGCGGTGAAGAGGTGCGCGAACTGGTGACTAAACAATGGTTGCCGGCGCTGCATGCGCATCGGCCGGAAATGATTTTCATCTCGGCCGGCTTTGATGCCCACCGGGACGATCCGCTAGGCAGCATGGAGTTGATAGAGGACGATTACGCATGGATCACGCAGCAGATTATGGACGTTGCCGCCCAGCACGCCAAGGGCCGCATCGTCAGTTTTCTCGAAGGCGGCTATAACCTGCCAGCCTTGGCGCGCAGTGCTGTCGCGCATATCAAGACGCTGGCTCAACTAGACTGAAACGTAAACAACATGTCAATACAGTGGTTCCCCGGTCACATGAATGCCGCCCGCAAGAAGGCGGTGGAAACCATGGAGACGACCGACTTGGTCATCGAAGTGCTTGATGCGCGTATTCCGCAGGCAAGTTGCAACCCGATGGTTGAGGTGTTGCGCGTGTTTCGGCAGCGTCCGTGCCTGAAGATACTGAACAAGAGCGATTTGGCTGATCCTGCGGCAACGCAGGAATGGCTCGCGTTCTACAATAGCCAGAAGGGCGTAAAGGCAGTCGCATTGAGCTGCAGGAATCCGGCCGACGTTGCCAAGATACCGGCACTGTGCCAGAGCCTGGCGCCGCATCGGACCGGTCCGGCAAAAACGCTCAGGATGATGATCATGGGCATTCCCAATGTTGGTAAATCCACGCTCATGAACGCGCTCCTGAAGCGGCGCGTCGCAGCTGTCGGCGATGAACCTGCCGTGACAAAGACGCAGCAGCGCCTTTACCTTAACAAGAACATGGTGCTGACCGATACGCCCGGCATGCTGTGGCCGAAAATCCAATATCCGAGCGACGGGCTGATGCTGGCGGCCAGCCATGCGATTGGCGTCAATGCGCTGATAGAGGAAGAGGTCGCGGTTTTCCTTGCCGACTTGCTGAGAGTGCGCTATCCAAAATTACTGACCGCGCGCTATGGATTGCAGACCGAGGGCATGGACGGGTTTGGCGTAGTCGAAGGCGTTGCGCAACGGCGAGGATTCCGCATTAAAGGCGGCGAGCTCGACATCGAAAAGGCGGCGCATGCGCTCTTGCAGGATTACCGAAGCGGCGCGATCGGACGTATCAGCCTGGAGACACCGGCAACCCGTGCCGCCATGCTTGCGGTTCCCCCGCCAACTCCTTCGGAGGCGTTGGCGGAATAGGTTCAGATTGGTCATGAACTCGGCAAAGCTGTGTTTTTCTCTTACTATTGCGAAAACATCAATAAATCGGCTTTTCCGTTCATTTTTCATTTAATGGATGAAATTGACGTCTGCCGATACATGAGCGCCCTTCTACTGCAATGACATGGTTTTCGCTGGTTCTGCATCGATTCGGCGCATGACACAAGGATGGCAGCCCACGGTACAATAATATTTTACCGCCCATTTTTTCGCCGGCAGGTATTACCGTTAATGCATTTTGTGAAGTAACAAGGTTGATGCAGGCTTCAACCGATCCATTTTGAGTGTTTTTGCTTTTATCGACATGAAACCGATTGCCCCAGGCACTGTCATCTTTCACCGCTATCGCGGCTATGGCGTACTAACAGCGGTCAACTTGCTGACCGGTTGGGTGTCTGCTCGTTTCGGAAGCGAACAACGCTCCCTGGACCTGAACCTGTCGACCGATGAGGTTCAGCATGCCGATGGAGAACCGATTCTGTTCCGTCATGCCGCCCCGGACCGGATGCCCCATGCCCGTCTTATGGCGATGGTGCGCGAACTGCATCGTGCCGGATATCAGCGGCTTTATCTTTATTCGTGGCCGAAACCGTCCGGGTTGCACTGGCGCTGGCATCTCTTCACCAGCACCCGCAACTGGATGCATCGTCCCTGGCGCGAGGGGTGGTATGGATCGGGTGGCGATTACATTTTCAATCCCATTATGGGGTGGGGCGATTTGCCTGGCGCGACGACCGAAGAACTGATTCAAGCGCTGGCAAAATTCGATCCGGAAGGACTGGCTCAGGCACTCGGGCGCGACGATGATCATACCGAGTGGTTTGAGAGCATATGCGAAGCGCTGCTGCCCGGCTACATGTACAGTCTCAGCAAGGAGCACAACAGCGATAAATCATTTCCGGAGGCGCTGCCGATCTATCCGGTGCGGCGCAGCGTGCCCGATTACACCGGGCCTGCGCTTCCTTGGCCGCCGGGCTGGAAAGCAAAACAGAGACAGGCGCCAGTGCTGTCCCGAAGCGATTATCTGTTCACCTGAATGATGCGAAAACCGGCATGGGAGTCATCTTGAAACTTCGTATTCTTGCCGCTGGCGGCACCTTCGACAAACACTATGACCCCATTGCCGGTCAGTTGGACTTCGGCGGCAGTCATCTGCCGCAAATGCTTGAGCGTGCGCGGGTAAGGATTCCATTTGTCATAGAGCAGCTGCGGTTGCTTGATTCGCTCGACATGCGGGACGCCGATCGACAGCGCGTGCTGGAATCGTGTATCGGCGCCGCGGAGAGCAACATCGTCATCATCCACGGCACTGACACGATGCGCGAAACGGCGGCCGTGATCGGCAAGTCCGCTCTCGACAAAACCGTCGTGCTGACCGGGTCGATGATTCCGTATGAAATCGCCAATTCCGACGCCCTGTTCAACCTCGGTTTTGCGTGTGGGATTGCACAAACCTTGCCGCACGGCGTCTATGTGGCAATGAACGGCCAGGTATTCGCTTGGGATAAGGTACGCAAAAACCGCATCCAGGGCGTATTCGAATCGTACTGAGGCTGCGGCAAACTCGCTGTTCCGGAATTGCCTGCAATCAAATTCCTTGGCAATAGCACTTGCCATTTTGATCATTTTGCCGGATGCTTGCGAAGGCATCTATAAATCAACTTCTATTATCGATCCCCAATGAATATTGTCATTCTCGCTGCAGGCATGGGCAAACGCATGCATTCGGACTTGCCGAAAGTTCTCCATCCGCTGGCGGGCAAACCGCTGCTTGCTCATGTGGTCGAGACCGCGCGCGCGCTCGCACCGTCGAAACTGTTCGTGGTGTACGGACATGGCGGCGAAAAAGTACCGCAAACGATGCAGGCTTCCGATCTTGCATTTGTTCAGCAGGAACCGCAGTTGGGTACAGGTCATGCAGTGATGCAGGCCGCATCGCAACTGGACGAATCCGTGCCGACGCTGGTCTTGTATGGCGACGTTCCTCTGACGGCGGTTGCTTCGCTTCGCCGCCTATCGGCTGCGGCCGGTAACGACCAGCTCGCGATTCTGACCGTGGATCTCGACGACCCGAACGGGTACGGACGCATTGTCCGGAATGATGGCCGGATTGTTCGCATAGTGGAACAAAAAGACGCAAGCGAGCAGGAGCGCATGATCGGTGAAGTCAATACCGGGATCATGATTGCGCCGACAGCGAAATTGAAGCGCTGGCTTTCCGCATTGTCGAACCGGAATGCGCAGGAGGAATATTATTTGACCGATATCGTTGCCCAGGCGGTTGCCGAAGGCGTCGCAGTTGTGTCCGCGCAGCCGGACGCTGTTTGGGAGACGCTCGGCGTCAACAGCAAGGTGCAGCTGGCCGAGCTGGAGCGCATTCATCAGTGCAATACCGCAAGCGTGCTGCTGGAGCAGGGCGTGACGCTGGCCGATCCGGCACGGATCGATGTGCGCGGCAAGCTCAACTGCGGACGCGACGTCAGCATCGACGTCAACTGCATCTTCGAAGGGCACGTGACATTGGCCGACGGGGTTTCAATCGGTGCAAATTGCATCATCCGGGACAGCAATATTTTGGCCGGTGCCCAGATTCGACCGTTCTGCCATATCGACGGAGCCGAGGTCGGCGCAAATTCGCAGATCGGGCCGTATGCCCGCTTGCGTCCTGGCGCGAACTTGGGCGAAGAGGTGCATATCGGCAATTTTGTCGAGATCAAGAACAGCCGCATAGCGGCGCAAAGCAAAGCCAATCATTTGGCCTACGTTGGGGATTCGATCGTCGGCAGCCGCGTCAACATCGGCGCCGGGGCAATTACTTGCAACTATGACGGCGCCAACAAGCACCAGACAGTGATTGAAGACGATGCATTCATCGGCACCAATTGCGAGCTGGTCGCTCCGGTCAGGGTGGGCAGCGGGGCAACGCTCGGCGCCGGCACGACATTAACGCGCGATGCGCCCGCCGGTTCGCTCACCGTTTCACGCGCAAAACAGGTGACTATAGATACCTGGAAGAGGCCGACCAAGTCCAAATAATCCCTTACTTTTAAAGCAAAATTTGATCGAACGCAGTTAACCGAAAGTCCTAGCTGGCACAGTCGCCGAATAGCCGGAAATCGTTTTGTAAAAAGTGAAGCGCAAAAGCAATCTCAACGGATAGGCTCAAGGCGCGGCCCCAGATTCAGTCACTCTTTGTTGAATGCGAGGTACATACTGGCAAATGCATGCGGGACTGGTGTGTGGCTATGGGCGGATTTATCTATTTGCTACTGTCGTTCGATAGTAGGCAGGGGCGAACGCCATTGCTTTATCAGGGCACGCTGTGTAGCATTGACCGGAACGAATGTCTTTTTTGCATCTCATTTTGTCATCAGCAACGGCATGTGGACAGCTTCTTATTTCATAAGACCACAATCACGCACATCATCTTTGTGTCCTGCAACAGACTGAATTTAAAAGGAATGGAAAGGGAACAAGCATGGCTATGAATACGGAAAAAGGCGGTCAGAACCAGAAACCGTTGGCGCCCGATCTGCTGAAGAAAATGGATGCCTATTTCAGGGCATCCAATTATCTTGCTGTCGGTCAGATATATCTATACGACAATCCGCTGCTGAAAGAACCCCTCAAGCTCGATGACGTGAAGCCGCGCCTGCTTGGACACTGGGGAACGTCGCCCGGACTGAACTTCATCTATGTCCACCTGAATCGTGTCATCAATAACCATGACCTGAACATGATTTATGTGACCGGTCCCGGACATGGCGGTCCCAGCCTGGTCGCGCACACCTACCTGGAAGGCAGCTACAGCGAGTTCTACCCGAATATTTCCCAGGATGAGGAGGGGATGAAAAAACTGTTCACCCAGTTTTCCTTTCCTGGCGGCATTCCAAGCCACGTCGCATCGGAAACCCCCGGCTCCATCAACGAAGGCGGCGAGCTCGGCTATTGCCTGTCGCATGCGTATGGCGCGGCATTCGATAACCCGGACCTGATCGTAGCCTGCGTCATCGGCGATGGCGAGGCCGAGACCGGGCCTCTCGCAACCAGCTGGCATTCAAACAAGTTCCTGAATCCGGCGCGCGACGGCGCCGTATTGCCGATCCTGCATCTGAACGATGCAAAAATTGCCGGTCCCACCGTGCTGGCGCGTCTTCCGCACGATGAGCTCGACGCGCTGATGCGCGGCTACGGCCACACACCATACTACGTCGAAGGCGACGATCCAATGGAAATGCACCAGAAAATGGCCGCTACCATGGATCAGGTGATTGCGCATATCAATCAGATTCAGAAGGATGCCCGCACCAACGGCGTAAAGAATCGGCCGCTCTGGCCGATGATCGTGCTGCGTTCGCCCAAGGGCTGGACCGGCCCCAAGATGGTCGACGGCAAGCAGATTGAAGGCACTTATCGGGCGCATCAGGTGCCGGTGGCCGAGTTGGCAAAAATACCGGCGCATCTGAAGATTCTTGAAGAGTGGATGAGAAGCTACAAGCCGGAAGAACTGTTCGACAAGAACGGTAAGTTCTTGCCGGAACTGGCAGAACTGGCGCCGAAGGGCGCCCGCAGAATGGGCGCGAACCCGCATGCAAACGGCGGCATCCTGTTGCGCGACTTGCGTCTACCGGACTTCCGCGATTATGCGGTTAACGTGCCGCAGCCCGGAATGGTTGAACTCGAAAGTACCAGCGTTCAGGGCCAATTTATACGCGATGTCATCAAGCTGAACGCCGAAGCGAACAATTTCCGGGTATTCAGTCCGGACGAGACGGCGTCAAACCGCTGGGGCGCGGTTTTCGACGTAACCGACCGCTGTTCGATGGCGGAAATCAAGCCTGGCGACAATCAGGTTTCTCAGGATGGGCGCATCATGGAAATGCTGTCCGAGCATCAATGCGAAGGCTGGCTTGAAGGCTATCTGTTGACCGGACGGCACGGCTTCTTTTCGTGCTACGAGGCATTCATCCACATCGTCGATTCGATGTTCAACCAGCATGCCAAATGGCTGGAGGTGACGCGGCATATTCCCTGGCGCCGGCCTATTGCGTCGCTCAACTACCTGCTGACTTCGCATGTTTGGCGACAGGATCACAATGGCCTGAGCCACCAGAATCCGGGCTTCATCGATCTGGTCATGAACAAGAAGGCGGATATTACCCGCGTTTATCTGCCGCCCGACGCCAATACCCTGCTGTCGGTAACCGACCACTGCCTGCGGAGCAGACACCGCATCAACGTGATCGTCGCCGGAAAGCAACCTGAACTGCAGTTCCTCGACATGGATGCGGCAATCAAGCATTGCACTGCCGGGATCGGTATCTGGGAATGGGCCAGCAACGATGCAGGCGATGAACCGGATGTGGTAATGGCCTGCTGCGGCGACGTACCGACGCTTGAGACGCTGGCCGCAGTCAAGATTCTGCGCGAGCAATTTCCGGAACTGAAGGTGCGCGTGATCAACGTCGTCAACCTGATGGCCCTGCAGCCGCCGAGCGAACACCCGAACGGGTTGTCCGACAAGGAATTTGACTTGCTGTTTACCAAGGACAAACCGATCATCTTCGCGTATCACGGCTATCCATGGCTAATCCACCGCCTGACTTACCGCAGGACCAACCATAAGAACCTGCATGTGCGCGGTTACAAGGAGGAGGGGACGACCACGACGCCATTCGACATGGTGGTGCTGAACGATCTCGACCGCTACCATCTGGTGATGGACGTGATCGACCGGCTGCCTCAAATCGGGTCGCGCGCTGCATATGCGATTCAATACTTGCGCAATAAGCTGCTCGACCACAAAGCCTACATCCATAAGTACGGAGAAGACATGCCTGAAATCCGCGATTGGAAATGGAACGGCGGCAATCCTTAAACGTGAAATTCTTATTTCTGCCGCATGCAGGCGCCGGATCTACCGGTTCTGCATGCGGCATTTTTTTGCCAATATGCAGGCGCTAAGTTGCCTGCTCCGAAGCGGACAAAGCGTATTCTGATCTGCGTTAATTCAAAGCAAGTTAAAATATGGTCTTATGCTGCTTTTCGCAGCTGGCATGAAATCCTGCGCGATCGGCCAACATGCTTGCATTCCCTTTTGGATTTCGTGTTTTTTAGCTTCATGCAAAAGTACGCCTGAAGTATTTCATTACGAGGTGTTTAAATGTGCGGTATCGTCGGTGCAGTAGCTCAGCGCAATATCACTTCCGTCATGCTGGAAGGTTTGAAGCGATTGGAATACCGGGGTTATGATTCCTGCGGGATTGCGCTCTGCGTAGATGGCAGCCTGCAGCGTTCGCGCAGCACCTCGCGCGTGGCCGACCTCGAAAAGCAGATCGAAGGAGCTCATCTGAAGGGATCCGTCGGCATCGCTCACACCCGCTGGGCAACACATGGCGCTCCGACTACGGATAATGCCCATCCGCATTTCTCCCGCGGCCGCATCGCTCTGGTGCATAACGGCATCATCGAGAACTATTCGGAACTGCGCAATGAACTGACCGCGCTTGGCTATTCCTTCGAGAGCCAGACCGATACCGAGGTGATTGCGCATCTGGTCGACCGTCTGTATAAAGGCGACTTACTGGAAGCAGTGCAGGAGGCCGTCAAGAAACTGACAGGGGCATTCGCTATTGCCGTAATCAGTAGGGATGAGCCGCTGCGTTTGGTGGGAGCTCGCCAGGGTTCCCCCTTGGTGGTGGGCATCGGAGACAACGAGAATTTCCTGGCATCCGACGCGCTCGCCCTGGCCGGCACGACAGACCAGATCATCTATCTGGAAGAGGGCGACGTGATCGACCTGCACCGGGAAAGTTGCCGTATCTTTGATGCGGAAGGCAGACCGGCGCTGCGCGAAGTGCGCACCGTGAGCGCCTATGCCGGCATAGCCGAGCTCGGGCCGTATCGCCATTTCATGCAAAAGGAAATTTTCGAGCAGCCAACCGCGATTGCCGACACGCTCCAGGGCGTTGAGGGCATAAACGCAAATTTGTTCGGCGAACAGGCGTTGCCGATCCTGGAAAAGATCGATTCGGTGCTGATATTGGCTTGCGGCACCAGCTACTATGCCGGATTGACCGCCAAATACTGGTTGGAGTCGATCGCCAAAATCCCGGTAAATGTGGAGATCGCGAGTGAATATCGCTATCGCGATAGCGTGCCGAACGCGAACACTCTCGTCGTTACGATCACGCAGAGCGGCGAAACCGCCGACACGCTGGCAGCGCTCCGCCATGCCCGCGAGCAGGGAATGGCGCATACGCTGACGATCTGCAACGTCGCAACCAGCGCCATGGCCAGGGAATGCGTCCTCACGTATATCACGCGCGCTGGCGTCGAGGTCGGCGTTGCATCGACCAAGGCGTTCACTACCCAGCTTGCAGCCCTGTTCCTGCTGACGCTGGTGATTGCGAAAGTGCGCAACCTGCTGAGTGTCGAGCAAGAGGCCGAACATATGAGAGCGATGCGGCATCTGCCGCTGGCTATCTCAGCCGTGCTGGCATTGGAGCCCCAGATTATCGCGTGGGCAGAAGAATTTGCGAGACACGAGAATGCCCTGTTCCTGGGGCGAGGCATGCATTACCCGATCGCGCTCGAAGGCGCGCTTAAACTCAAGGAAATTTCCTACATTCATGCCGAAGCCTATCCGGCCGGGGAATTGAAGCATGGCCCGCTGGCGCTGGTAACCGAGCAGATGCCTGTTGTCACTATCGCGCCGAATGACGTCTTGCTCGAAAAGCTCAAGTCCAATATCCAGGAAGTGCGCGCTCGCGGCGGCCAGCTGTACGTTTTCGCAGATTCCGATTCGCGGATCGTTCCCGGAGACGGCATCCATGTTATCCGCATGCCGGAGAACTATGGTCTGCTGTCGCCCCTGCTGCATGTTGTTCCGCTGCAATTGCTGGCATACCACACTGCCCTGGTGCGCGGCACCGACGTCGACAAGCCGCGCAATCTGGCCAAGTCGGTAACAGTGGAATAAAGCCGGTCGGTCTTTGGGAATAACTGGTAACTTCGCTTCAATGAAAAAACCGCTCGGCATCGAAATGCGCGAGCGGTCGTGTGGTTTTAGAATACTAGTTCATAGTTCTGCGGGGATATCTACTTCATTTCCCATCTGGCTGGCGTTATCTACGCTTACGCCGCCAATATCGACAATCACGAAGTCTTGGGAGGCGCGGAGGAGCTGATCGCGCAAAAACGTCGTTGCAGGCAAAGCTAGAGCATCCCCCAATATTCGGAAAACCTGCTGTCCCTCATTCGTGAACTCTTAGATGAAGGTGCGACGGACGAAGCGGTCAATGCCTGGGGCCGGCAAGAATGCCACAGGATGTATTTACGCGTTGCTTATCGAATCACCGGGGCGGAGTGTGACGCCGGTTATTATTTCCGCGGGCCGCAGCTATTTATGATCAATCATTAGCATGACTTGCAGGCATGGGGCATCCCATCATCACAGGCGCATTTCAAGTATCATGACTTGCAGGCATCGGGCATTCCAGCATCACAGGAGCATTTCAAGTTCCTTGGGCCGCGTCAGGAACTGCAAAGACTTGCCACGCAAGGAAAATGCCCTATTTAAGGTATCGCTGCCACAACCGCCCAGCTATATGGAGTGTTTATGCATCTTCCGCGTTCACGCATGCCGTCATCGGTTTCAGCACTATTCGCCGGCATTGCCGTTCTTCTATTCTGGTCATCCCCGGCTTTTGCCCATGTGAAATGGTTCGCTCCTTATGTTGTGGGCGCTGCGCCATCGCCGATTTATGAAACTTTGACAAATACATGGCTCTGGATAGGCATCGGCCTTGCCCTTGTGTTCTTCCTGACGACGGTGCTGGTAGAACGCAGTGCAGCAGGCCCCGCCATAACGCTCGGCTTTGACCGTGTTACCGGTTCGTTGTGGAATCGTGCCGATGATTTTACCCGTGTCATTATTGGTGCCTTTTTCATCGCCATTTTTGCAGTTGGCGGAGTTTATCTTACTCCTGATCTGAAGACGTCAACCGAATGGGTGCCCTGGGTTCAGTTGTTGATTGCAATTGGTGTTTTTTCACAGCGCACAATGAAAGCGTCCGCTTTGGGCATCCTGTTTTTGTGGTTCCTTGCCTTGCGCGATTATGAGATTTTTCACCTTCTGGATTATCTGTTCCTTGGTCTTGGTGCTGCCGGCTATTTGTGGCTTGCTTCAGATGAAACCGCAAAATGGCATGACAAGCGCTTTTGTGTGCTTCGCTGGGGTGTCGCCATCGCCTTGATGTGGTCGAGCTTTGAAAAATTTGCCTATCCTGACTGGTTTTACCCATTAATAGAGGACAAACCCTTTCTGACCTTCGGCATCCCACGCGACATGTTCATTCCGATGTCAGGCGTGGCTGAATTCACCATGGGCTTTGGCCTACTGTGGACGCCGCTCATCCGGCGGTTGTCTGCGGTTGCACTCTTTGTCATTTTCAATGCCATGGTTTATCCATTTGGCCCGATTGATTTGATTGGACATGCCTTGATAATGATGGCCCTGGTTCTGATCATGATCGATCCCAGGCATTTTTCGAAGATGAACCTGTCATTGCATCGAGCTCTTTTGAAGGTTCCTAGCATGCTTCTGGCTGTCTTCATTGTTATTGGCGGCTCATATTGGGGCTTGCATAGCACAATATATGGGCCTGAAGGGCAAGCCCAATCCCAAGACAAATTGTTGGCGCACACGCCAAACGCCGAGCATTCGCATGGGCATGTCATAAATGTAAACACTGACAAACCGGATCTTTTTTCGGACGTCAACGCCAAAATGCATAAGGGAATGATGGTCATGCCGACTGGTGATATCGACGTCGATTATATACATGGCATGATTCCCCATCACCAAGGCGCTGTGGACATGTCCGTGATCCTTTTGAAGCATGGCAACGATCCCGAAACGCGCGAGCTTGGCAGAACCATTATTGAAAACCAGAAACGAGAGATAGAAATGATGAGGAGGTGGCTGAAGAATCATGCGCCAAATTCATCGCAAATGAATCCATCGTCTGAAGAGATGCACCACTCACATTAGGGGTCTCTAGGAGTCATTTTATTAGTAGGGTGTTTGAGCATTTTTCGGAGCCAAGAACCGTTTCATGGGCCGAATTTTGAAGCACTGTAAAACACAGGAAGAAATCATCAAGCTTGCCGCATATTACGAAGAGCATGCTCCGATGACGAATTATGGGAGATGCGGCTAAGTAGGCAGCATATAAATATTTATTATGTACTAGTGCTCGATAGTCGCCAGGAAGATGGATTAAAAAGACATTGAGTGTCTTTAGATGATGTTCAATTTTTTGGACGCTAGTAGACGCGACAGGCCGTCGCGCCGTTTTCGTAAACCATTTCCATAAAAGACCGCGGGCCTGTCAGCCACATTGCTTTTTTCGATGCGCGGCTCGCGAAATTGCCAGCCAGACCGGACTTGCCATCCTTCTCAAGTGCGACATCAGGAATAATCGTAACGGCCTCTTCGGACGTGCCAGCCTCATTTTGCCTGTTAACCTCCGGCGCCCCGGACTCATGCCAGTTCCGTGCCGCCTTTTCCGTTGGGAACAGCGGCCGCATTGCCGCGTCCGTCGTACTGTCGTAAATGAGATACAGCCTTGTCGAATCCTCAAATATGACTGCACCTACATGTCTTGTCACAGGTCTTCTCCATCAATTGGGCAAACAGGCTTGAATGCACATCCTAATTCAATTCGAGGGCCATTCAACCCTATCAAGTAATCGGGCTCATCAATATCACAACCCGCTCCAGCAGGATACGGATTGCAGTCCTCGGTTGAAGATGAATTTTAATAAAAATAATACCAGAGCGATCATTCTTTTCAAGAATTGAATCGCCTCGGTTCTGTGAGGTAACTTTGATTTTCTGCTTGCGGCTATATATTGTCGTATTGCAACTCTACATGCGGGCAGTTTCTTGGCAGTTACGGTTCTTATATCAGTTGTATTCGCAGCACAGATATTTTTTTCTCTATCTCTTCCAGTCTTTGCCGATTCCCGGTCAGCGCAAATTCACGAACAGCCCGATGCTGTTCCGTAATTTCAATTTCCATTATCTGCACTATGACAGAGAGATTTTCCCTGGCGATGTGCCTTTCTTCTTCATATTTATCCGCTTTATCAGGCTCGTCAATTTCCATATGGTCAGTCGTTTTCAAAAAGCCATCAGATTCGAGGCGATGTATTTCCCATGTGCCATTTCGAAAAACCGGCCATTCGCCGTCATCATATGGCGGGGGAGGAATTTCAGTCGAGTTGGCTGGCATCTGATACGTCCTCTCTTCAAGAAGGGACTCATCCGCTTCTGCTTCGCCAATGTAGAGACCTGAAATGCTGTACCTGTAGATCTTCATGACACGCTCCTTGCGCGATATACGATGCCAGACCTTCTGTGGCACTAAATCGGTCTGAAAGTTCCCGAAATCAATTCAATTTTGTCTCAATGGCCCGCGTTGCCAACGGACACTGAAAAGAAACGAATTTATCAACGTTGCGGCTGCCACTTTGGGCTGTGGCCGGCGGCTACAGGTAGGTTAATTGCAGGAGCTGGCTCGGGCATATGAAGTTCAGTTCGTGTTCTGCCTAGCGCATCGGCGCAAATTTATGAACTTATTAATAATGGTTGTCTCAAATCCTTTCCAGTCTTTTCATTCGTGGATCAACCTGATTACAGATATCGGACTTCTTCAGTTCTTTAGTGTGGAGTCATATGGCGCCTTGCACGAAGAATTTTATATTTGCTTCAAAGGAGATAATCATGAGTCCAGGAACCAAAGGAAGCACCGGCAACCAGAGCAACCGCGGTTTTGCTTCGATGGATGAAGACAAGCAGCGCGAGATAGCCAGCATGGGCGGCAAGGCCGCGCATGAAAAAGGCACCGCGCACGAGTTCTCTTCCGAAGAAGCGCGTGAGGCCGGCAGCAAAGGCGGCAAGGCCGCGCATGAGAAAGGCACTGCGCACGAGTTCTCTTCCGAGGAGGCACGCAAGGCCGGCAGAAAAGGAGGCCAGGCGGTAAGCCAGGATAGCAAGCACATGGCTGATATCGGCCGCAAAGGCGGCGAAAGCAGCCATGGCGGCGGACAAAGCGCTTCCAGCTCTTCCGGTTCTTCAACCCGTGGCGGCACCCATGAGCAGCACGTCAAGGCGGGCAGCCAAAGCCACAAGAACAAGTAGGGAGTCTGCCTGACAATTAGCATCTTTAGGCAGATTTCCAACTGTTGAAATTATGGGCATGAGCCCGTATGGCCGACTGAAGCGCAACTGTAAGAAGTTGTTCTTTGGTCGGCTTTTTTCTGGCACATCAAACGAGATTGCAGCCATTGCGGCTAGTTAAAAAGTGAGCAGTTCTTTCATGCACGCGCGTTAGAGCAATGGCGACTGTCCAAGCAGATTATATTAATGGATAAAGGAAAGGAGTCTGCAATGCCTCAGACAAACCCGAACAGAAACAAAAACCAGTCCGTCCACAATCTTCGCAGGCAAAAACAATCGGGCGATCAGCATATCCTTCCCGAGGATGAGCCGGAGTTCGATCCATACCGGCCCCATCGCGTCAGCCGCGAAGACATGCAGAAGATTAACCGCCCGGAACCGGATGCTGACGAAGCGGAGTCTCCTTGATCAGCCAGTTCAAAAAATGCTGTGTTCGTCATGCAGGACAAATACATAAACCAAAGAGAAACTGATTTATTCAAGCTGCCAGATTGATCAATTTCCCCTGGCGCCGGACTCTGCTTCGAGGCAATATTGCTATTGCAGTCCGGCCTTCAAGCACGTCTCCCGGTTTTTCTGTTGGAATCGTCAGGCCCGATTATGCAGACCCGCCGCTCGGGTGCTGTTAAGATTATGGACTTTGATTGAGGTGCCTGTGAGCGCAGTTCGCGAACTGCGCTCACAGGCACGCTCATGCTTAGTCTGCTCCGAACTCGTGCCGAGCAGAAAGTGCCTTAACTTAGACGGAAAATTTCAGGGAAAGACAGATAGCCATGCAGCCTTTTTTGCAATCACTATGGGAATTCGTTAATAGAAAAAACGTCAGAATGGCATTGGCCGCATTTTGCGTGATATTTGCAATCCAGGGCGGCTATCGTCTGATTGCCGGCGAAAGCAAAATGGATGTCACTCGTGGCGGCGGCGAAGTTCTGTTCTGGGGCGCATGGACGGCAATCAATTTTCTAAGAGCCTATGGGCGCACTGCTTCCAGATTGAATATGGTAACTAATGTGGGTTTGGCGTTGATTATTCTGAGCTGGTTCATGAATTAGCGGCCGATTCGGCTTTCTCCCAAATTTGACCGAAGATACTCATGCTTTCTTCCAGCATTGATCCGATTGCGGCAGATGACGCAGGGCAGGATTCCTATCCGCAAGCAACAATTTCCGAAGACCTCGGAGTACGTTATTTGCACTTGGGTACGGAATGGATACAAGGGGCGATGTGCATCAGAAAACCGGATGCGATCGAACTGGAATACGTCCAGCAAATGATGATGTGGATGCTATTCGAGCAGCATCCGCACCATGTCGTCCAGCTCGGTTTGGGTTCCGGCGCCCTGACCAAGTTCTGCTACCGGCATTTTCCGGAAGCGCGGGTAACCGCAATAGAACTCAATCCTTCCGTCATAAGAATTTGCGAATCAATGTTCGGCTTGCCCCCGAACGATGACCGGCTCCATGTCATTCGCATGAATGCGCTGGACTTCGTCAGCGACAGTAACAATCATGGCACCATCGATGTCATTCAAGTAGATCTGTATGACGAGAATGCGCGTGGACCGGTACTGGATACGCCCGAGTTTTATCAGGCTTGCGCGGACTGCCTGACCGTGGACGGCATGATGACAATCAATCTCTTCGGGGACGATGCCAGCCATGAAGAGAGCCTGAAAGCCATGCAGCCCGCATTCGATGCGGTTGCATGGCTTCCCGAAGTCCATGAGGGAAATATAGTCGGTATTGCATTCAAGCGCGCCCCAGTAATAGATTTCAGTGCATTGTACGAGCGTGCCTCAGCTATTCGGATCAATATGAACCTGCCGGCGAAGTCATGGGTTAACGGCCTGAAAATATGGATGAGGGATGGGGAGTAATCGGCCGGGAAACAGGCCCGCGGTATTGGCAGCCTGCCGTATTCTTAATGCTGCGCTGCCGGCTTCATCCGCCACCCCGCATTGCGGGGTGGCGGACTAAAATTTCCCGAAATTTAACGGATATTATCGCTTGGCATACGGACTGGTCTGTTTTGCGGCATTGGATTTTGCGGTTGAACCGTTTCGATAGTAGTTACTTCACGCAAGATTCCTCCTTCGGCTACGCTGCCGGTGGTCTTGCCCTCGCCGCGTACTCCGCGCATGCAGGCATCGCGATTTTCCGCAGACACCAAATTGCAGCGCATAAGCGCGTCTTTCTCGTAGTCGGCCTCACTTTCACTTAGTCTTCCGCGTTTGGCTTCATACAGCGCCGCGCCTGCTTCCCGCAGACAAGTGGCTCGGTCCTGGCTTGTCTCCCCTTTCATGCAAGCGGCTCGATCTGCCTTATAGCGAGCTTGGGCATCCGATGGGGCTTTCCCGGCAGCCTGAGCCGTGCCTAAACAAAGAAAAGCTAAAACTGCGATAAGAGCTAATGCCCAATGAATAACCATTTTTTTGATGGCTTGGAGTTGGCTGTTGTAAGTAACGATAAATCGATGTGTAAAAAGCATGGTGATCTCCTTTAAAAGGCACGATCCTTTTGGGCAATACATGTACAAAGCCAAGCACGGAAATATCGACTTAATGCAGCGGCCCCTCAGGAAAAAGTTGCAAATTCGTCTCCAACTTCCTAGTGAATCCCAGCATTCATGTTTTTAGGAGCGGGATGAAGTAATGCTTGCTGTCCTGATAATGTTCAGGGTTATCCCAATTTTATTTACTGATATATATCAACCTGTCAGCGATTGACCGAACACAGCATTTTCATTCAATCCTTTTGGTGAGCGATGCCGGGGTCGGCGCCAAGGGTAGGTCCAACCCTATAAATATAGGATTTCGACAGGCGAGAAAGTACTGGGCTGGTCATTGGCTTGCCGATAATTTTAATGTCGCAGCCGTGCCGCAATGGGCAAGAATTCTTGCTATTCGCGCTTTGTCATGAAGAGTCGGCAGGAATTGCCGAGATCTTCTTTAAAGCAGTGTTTTTTGTAGCGCGCAGGTTCACAATGCGCCCGAAAGCTGAGACCTTCGGTTCAG
>Ga0366789_1002_pt1 | contig 94133 bp, 76 predicted proteins | sample TotcelHN113001N8_FD_207042 | JGI IMG/M metagenome (GOLD analysis project Ga0366789, IMG submission 207042) | Enriched cells from coal bed in the Powder River Basin, Montana, United States - Total cells N11 rep2 HSBNCT.N11.300.1.N8 ... | reverse complement strand
CTTCTACCAGGTTGTAGAGTTAAGACAAGTTATGCAATTTTCACGCCAGTTTCTCTTCGGCAACATCCCTAAGGAAGGGAACGCCCATATAGGCAACGCATGGTTATTTCTTGCAGTGAAACCGACAAAAATGACAAGCCAAGAAAATACCGGTTAATTAGAATTAAATAACTATTTATAACGCGTAACGAACTGAAACTCTTCTTCAATGGATTTTTTCGATATCCGCTTGATTATTCGAGTGCGTGCGCACGACTCTTTTCGCCAAGGTTCATAAGCTTGACCAAGATCAGAGGTGAGGCAAACCTGTTTCATTAAGCTTTTAATCATCGCTGCCCATCTCTTATTTTGATTTATCCATCAACTCAAACTGATAAAGCTTTGGACGCTTATTTTGGTATCGCTGCCTATTCGTAATATCTTGCAGGAAGGACTTTTTTCAACATAGTGACTGCTTTTCATCCTTATCAATTCAGCCTCTTGTCGATGTTCAAATCAATAGTTGAAACCGCCGACCCCGAATTCATCCGAAAGACAATTTTCTCCCTGAGGAGACGCATATGCCTTACATCAATGTCGGGAAAGAGAATTCCGGCGACACCAAGCTCTATTACAAGGACTGGGGCAGCGGACAGCCCGTCGTCTTCAGCCATGGCTGGCCGCTAAGCGCGGATGCATGGGAAGACCAGATGGTGTTTCTGGCCGCGCGAGGTTACCGCACGATTGCCCATGACCGCCGCGGCCATGGACGCTCGAGCCAGCCCTGGAGCGGCAATGACATGGACACCTATGCCGACGACCTGGCGAAGCTGGTAGAAGCGCTTGACCTGAATAAAGCGATCCATGTCGGCCACTCCACGGGAGGAGGCGAAGTCGCCCGCTATATCGGCCGCCACGGAACGAAACGAGTGGCCAAGGCCGTGCTGATCGGCGCAGTGACGCCGATTATGCTGAAGACGGGCGCCAATCCCGGCGGCATGCCGCTGGAAGCGTTCGACCATATCCGGGCCGCAGTCCTGGCCGACCGCTCGCAGTTTTTTCAGGAACTTCCAATGCCGTTCTACGGCGCCAACCGGCAGGGAGCCAAGGTCTCGCAAGGCTTGCGCGACGCGTTCTGGCTCCAAGGCATGCAGGCCGGTCTCAATGGCGTGTTCGACTGCATCAAGGCATTCTCTGAAACGGACTTTACTGAAGACCTGAAGAAATTCGACGTGCCGACTCTCATCATTCACGGCGACGACGACCAGATAGTGCCGGTAGGCGCCTCGGCCATGCTCTCCTCCAAGATCGTCAAGAACGCCACACTGAAAATCTATCCAGGCGCACCGCACGGCCTATGCTCGACCATGAAGGAACAAGTTAACGCGGATCTGCTCGCGTTTTTCGAAAAAGGATAAGCAGGGAATAAAAACCGCCGAACTAGCGTTTCCTTAGGGGGTCGAGCAAATGCCTCAAGGCATTGTGGTCCAGTTCGTACATCAGTGCAATCAGACGCCCGAGCTCGCCGGTTGGAAAACCTTCCCTTGCGAACCAGCCCAAATAGTGTCCGGGCAGATCGGCGATAAGGCGGCCTTTGTATTTCCCGTAAGGCATTTCCCTGGTCGTCAAGAGGATTAAATGGTCAGCATTCATTATCGATTCATATTCCGGACAAGCTGAAGCTATTCATTTATATAGCCAAGCCGGAATTCCACTTTTAAACGGTACCGTTTTTCGGCGACTGATCACTTTTTCCCCTCAAGAGATCTTGAATCTCCGCATCCGACTTTCCGCTCTTGCACCAGCCGGCAACCTTCTGGCCAAAAACAGCCAATGCGTGGTGCTTGGGATCTTTAGCTTCGCCAATCAGAAAAGTTGAAGAAATCCCGCTTTCCACAAGCTTTTCATAAAAATCGTTCTGCGAGGCAATCGACACTGTCTGATCCTTCGGATCGGCAAGGACAAAAATCCGGCGTTCATTATCCCGGACAATCTGACTTACATGGTCAATCGGATCATAAACCTCCTCCAGACTTCTTCCAGTCTCGTCTCTGCCCTGATGGAAATTAGGGCTATCCAGGTCGCGTGACCTGGTCTTGATACTGGTAACTCCGCTACTCATTACCGCACAGTCAATGTCGCTTCGTCCCAGCGTCAGCAGACCTCCCACCAGACCGCCGCCGCCGCTTTGCCCGGACAGTTGAATTCGCTGGTAGCCGTACCGTTCCTTGATCTTGGTGACTGCGGCATCGACCAGATAGGTTTCAATCGGCAGCCGGCGTTCATGGATATGGCTCATTCCGGAACTTCCAAACGTGCCGGGGCGAGCAATCCGGATCACCGGCAAACCCGTTTGCCGGGCAAGCATGTTTGCAAGCGCCGGATTCTCCGGTTTCTGGATTTCATAGTTGGCGGCATCGGTGGCAACATTTGAATAGACATCGCCGTCAATGAAGAACAAAGCAGTGGAAGATACTGCCGCATTATCGCTTGGAAAATACTTGACGCAGCCGCTGGCCTGCCGGCCCCGGGTTCCGGAAGCCCCATTCTCCAGCCATGCTGCATCAACCCATACTGCATTCTGCATTGATTCGCATTCGGACTGCGTATATGCCGGCGGGTTCAGCACTTCGTCGTAGGCACCCGCCACTGCAACCTTGGCAAAGCCAAAAACCAAGATCATCAAGATAAGCTTTTTCATTCAATTCCCTGGAGTTTCAATGATCGATTCCGATCATGATCCTGCTATCAGCTCACGAGTCCGGCATTCTGCCCCGTCAGCTCATTTGCGGAACGCTATGAAATGCCTGTTTTGAAAGTAGTCGGCTGCATCGACACCGGTGAGCCCGGCGTTAAATCCGCGTCTTGTGATTTGCCGCCTTGAGCGTTGCCATCCGCATTCCGAGTGAACCCGGCCCTGTTTCATGACGGATGAAACAGGCTCCGCTGTCTGACGCCGACTGGATCGGTTCGGGAGTAATCGCGTGGTTTCCCCGTCTGAAATAAACGCCATCGCGCCCCGGGAAAGATCCGGCTGCCGACTAACGCATGCCCATGCAATATGATCCCTTGCTGCAACTATTTCCGAGTAGAAATAGTACAGAGAATATTTCCGCACAGCAAGCAAGGGCAACTATTCTATAGGGAAGGAAAAACGTACCAGAGCGCTGGCAACGCTTCTGCCAGAAGGAAGTTGCCTCCTAAAGCCCCAAGGTAGCGAACGCATGGCAGGGAATAGAAGCGTTTCGAAACAGGGAAAATTTACGATGGTGAAAAATCCGGGTCAAGCATCGTAAAAAGCGCTTTTCCAGCAAAGAGATCCTGTCCGGCAACCATTTTGAGTGAACGCTCATGATTATTGACAAAGCGCATCTCGCGCCAGGGCCTATCAGGTGAAGTTGCAATCTAGCTTTCGGCAATAGCGGATCGAAGCCAATTACGGCTTCGACCGGAATCCTATGCCGGCGCCGGCGCATGACTTTTCTACCGTCCGTTTCGATTTTTGAGAGGAAATAGCCCAATGAAGGCGATGATTCTGGATGCAGCCGGACGAAATCTTCGGCAGGCTGATGTGCCGATTCCTGAATGCGGTCCTGATGCGATCCTTCTGAAAGTGCATGCCTGCGGCGTCTGCCGCACCGATCTGCATGTAGTCGATGGCGAGCTGCGGCATCCGAAGCTTCCCCTCATTCCAGGCCATGAGATCGTGGGAACCGTGCTCGAAATTGGGAAGAACGTGGAAGGCTTTGCTTGCGGGGAACGCATAGGCGTGCCGTGGCTGGGATGGACTTGCGGACATTGCCGCTACTGCAGAAGCGGTAAGGAAAATTTGTGCGATGAGGCGCGTTTTACCGGGTATACGCTGGACGGCGGTTACGCAGAATATGCGGTAGCCGATCACCGCTACTGCTTCTCCCTGCCGGATCGCTATGGCGACCTCGAAGCCGCGCCGCTGCTTTGCGCCGGACTGATCGGTTATCGCGCTTTCGCCGCTGCCGGGGATGCTAACAATATCGGCATTTACGGCTTCGGAGCGGCGGCTCACATCATTGCCCAGGTTGCCGCCTGGCAGGGTCGCAAGGTGTTCGCCTTCACCAAGCCAGGGGATGAAAAAGCACAACGTTTCGCGCTCAGCATGGGAGCAGCCTGGTCGGGCGGTTCCACGGATGCGCCGCCGGAAGAGATGGACGCCTGCATATTGTTTGCCCCAGTTGGGGCATTGGTGCCGCAGGCTCTGACGAGGACGGTCAAGGGAGGCGTGGTGGTATGCGCCGGCATTCACATGAGCGACATACCTTCTTTCCCCTACTCCATTCTCTGGGGCGAAAGGACAGTTCGGTCCGTTGCCAACCTCACCCGCCGCGACGGCGAAGAATTCATGTCCATTGCGTCCAACACGCCCATCAGGGTCGAGGCGACGCCATATCCCCTGGAATCGGCCAACATGGCGCTAGACGATTTGCGCAACGGCCGGCTGGATGGCGCGGCGGTATTGGTCACTGCTCAATAGTCCCGGCCATCGAAAAACAGCAACAACCGATGCTTGCCGGTTCTTGTCAGGCTTGAATCGGACATCTATGCAGAGCTTACTTTCGACGCGATTACAAGGCCGACAGCAATCAGGATGCCGATGGCAAGCCTGACAGCAGACTTGCGCCGGCATGAACGTTGAGATTGGCAAGATGTGTCCGGCATTGACGAGTCCTTTAAAAAACGTTCAGCGTGCTACATTTTATCGTGTCCCGTCGGCTTTCTGTCCCGTCAGATCTTCCCGCTTCTGAAAAAATTCCTCACGGCTGATTTCGCCGCGAGCATAGGCTTCCTCAAGGATTTGCAGCGCCTTTTTTTCCGGCCGCTCGATTTTTTCGCCCTGGCCATGAGAACCGGACGGCCTCATGTTATTGATCCATCTCACTAGAGCGTATATGCCAAGCACTATCAGAACGACCCACACCAGCATCATGATCATCATGCCTATCCCCCATCCTCCAACCCAGCATGCGCCGTAACCATCAGATCCATACATAAGAATGTCTCCTTACTCAGTGAATTCAACAGGAGCATGGCGCCCCGCTCTTTTTCTGCTGGCTTACTGATAAGCTGATGCTGCATGTCTCTTTAGACACGAGTTCTCTCTTGTTGTTACAGCTTCCGGCATGGCCGGCCTTGCGCATCGCCGTGACACAGATCAAGTCCGCATCAAACTCACATGCGGTCAAATTTCATTTTCAGTTCCACAGCGCCAGCCACAGCGTCGGGAAGACCGTCGTTTTCTCTCGAATGAAGCTCAGGAACTTACATTATTGGCAAAGGTCGTAACTTGAAACTTCCATATTTGATCAAGGAGATCATTATGTTTTCTGCAACGACGCGGCGAGTCGATCAGAATACGTCGACAGCTCTTAACAGAAGGTTCGAGACACGGTTGAAAGAAACTATCTCCAGATATGAGGGAGCCGATAATAACGCCATTGACCAGCGCCTGCGCGAGCTCGACAAGGAATGGAATATCGAGCGAGTCATTGAGACGGAAGCTCCTACGACAATCGCGCTCGGCATCGCGCTCGGTGTGTTGAACGATCGAAAGTGGTTTGCCTTGTCGGCGTTTGCGGCCGGCATGGTGCTGCTGCATAACATACAGGGTTGGTATCCGCTGCTGCCGGTCTTGAGACGCTTAGGTTTTCGCTCGCAATACGAAATCGAGCAGGAGCGCAACGCCTTAAGGGTGCTTCGCGGGGACCATAAAGCTTATCTTTCCTACTCTATCCATTAAGGAGCAATCCATGATCCCGGATACTGCCACACGCGTCCAAAAACATACTGCCCCGCATATAAACAGCCGCATTCAGCATGAGACACAAGATCGCGTTGCTGAATTCGAAAACAACGACAGGAGAGCTGCCCTAACCAAGAGGTTGAATGAACTGGACCGGGAATGGGATATTGAAAGGGCACTGCAAACCAACTTTGCCCTGGTTTCGCTGATCGGACTGGTGCTTGCCGCCCAAGTCAACAAGCGCTGGCTGGCCTTTGCGCTCGCCGTGCCCGCTTTCATGGTGCAGCATTCGCTGCAGGGCTGGTGTCCTCCGCTTTCGGTCATGCGCCGGCTCGGTTTTCGCACGTCCAGGGAGATCAACGAAGAACGCTTTGCCCTTAAATCGTTGCGGGGGGATTTTATTAAAGCAGGACACGCAAGAAATGCCGAGGGAATTTTAAGGGCGGTGAAATCTTGAAACACGCTTCTGCTCGCACAAGGACGATTTTTTCCTTCGAAGGCAGGCAAAGAATTTAAAGAATAGTTGGTTCACGCCCGACCCGGCAAGCAACGGTTCTCTACAAGCAGAACGGCCCCATGATGGTCAGGCGGCCTTTCTTGTATCCGACGAATGTTTCGGGTTGGACATATTTGCCGCAGCTTTTTGTCTGACCTTCCTTTTCCGCAGATGCTGCCGAACGCTTCGCAAGGCATCCAGCATGGGCTGATGCGCTATGTGCGGTGAAAGAAGTTTGAAATTACACGCGCACAATTAACTCTTCCATTGGCAGTCGGTATTTCGGCCGGACTTCGTCAGTGGATGAACGATAGCCGACAGCTAACAATGCAACCGGGTACAACCCCTTAGGCAGCTTCAGAATCTTGGCCACTCGGCCATGAGAAAACCCTTCTATGGCGCAGCAATCGATTCCAAGCAGTGCGGCAGTCATGGTGGCGTATCCCAATGCGATGTACGCCTGATGGGTTGCCCATGACTTCCGAGACATGGTTAGCGTATTGAGCAGCGTAACAATGCTGTGGTTCTTACGCATCTTCGCGATGCTTTCTTCTGGCGTTTGGTTCTGCCGAGCGAATTTGAACAGCCTTTCAGCTCGGTCTCCTGTGTCCGGTCTTGCACAGAACACAAGGACATGCGGTGCTGACTCCGGTTGGACCTGATCAAATGCAGCTTTGCGAATTGCGTGCCGAGTCGCGGCATCTGTCACAACCATTATCTGAAACGGCTGCAGACCTTGCGATGTGGGAGCGAGACGAATTGCTTCGAGAATTGTCCCAACATCCTCATCCGAAACCTTTCTGGAACTGTCGAACTCCTTGGTGGCGTAGCGCCAGCGCAAAGCGTCGAGAATTGATTGTGCAGATAAAGGGGTGATAGTACTCATGCGATATTTATGTGCGTTGTAGTGCCTGCCGGTTCGGCCATGGAATCTTTCACGGCTGAAAGCGTTATTTTGGTAACAACCAAATCCTTGGTATTGATCCTGGAATCATGCATCATTTAATGCGATATCAGGTTTGTATTGGCGAAAAAGGAAACTCCCGATACACCAGGCGATATAGAAAAGAACAAGATACATAATCCATTCCTGTGTATGCAGCCAGATAACGCCCCCCGCCATGCCCAATATGGCGACGGTTATTCCTGCCCCTTGCGCCAGACGTAACGGCAAATGCGCTTTCTCCCCCCATACGCGCGTTCTGAACACCCAATTGATAGGCACGACGAAGCCATTGAGCAGCAAGATGGCATAGGACATATAGGCATGTCGTACGCCAAAGGCTATGCACAGCACTGCCACAGCGCCAATCATCGCGCCGTAGTAGACTCGTCCAGTGCGAGTGGAAGCGCTTGTAGGCATGTCGGTCGCCATATAGATGGCGCCGAGCAGGACGCCAGCCGGTGAAAAACTGTAATCGCCAGCAGAAACGGCCAAGAATAGAAGCGTAAACGTCAACGTCAGCGCCAGCGGTATATGCCAGCTAATACGGTTGCGCAGCAGTAGGTATATGCCCCCAATAACAAGAAACAATACGGAGTACTCGCCGATAGCGCCGCTGCCGTTGAAAACGAGAGTGTTGAGAAATGCGTCTGGCAGTATATCCAAACTTGGGAAATTCACTGCTTTTTGGTCGTACCAGATGGCGCTTGATGTCATCGCCGCCGGGAAAAATACCGCCATGAATTCTCTGCCGACAAGGGCGGGGTTGAAGCGATTCCGCCCCAGGCCGCCATGCAGCACCTTGCCGAAGAGGACCGCCATAATCCCGCCGAAAGCTACCGCATAGAGCGGCGTAAAAGGCGCGAGCGTACACGCCAGCAAGGCGCCTGTAACGAGCGATGAACCGTCTGCAACCGTATCGGTCTTGCCGAAGTAAAGACGCAAAAACAAAAACTCTGCCAGCACAGCGCTGCCGCAGGCAACAAGAATGACAAGAACGGGAGCCGCGCCAAAAGCGACCCATGCCATCCCGCAGGCAGGAAGCAGCGCAAAAAGGACATCCGCCATGATTTTGGTGACGGAATCCGACTTCCTGATAAAAGGCGGGGAAATAGCGGCGCTAATCCATTTCATGATCAGCCTCCTTGCCGCAGACGCGCTTTGCCTGCCTTGATGGATGCCATCAGCGGCACATTGGAGGGACACACATGCTCGCATGCTCCACACTCTATGCACACATGGAGATGATGTCTTTTCATCATTCCAAGATCGTTGCGCCGCCATCCTTCGGCATATTTCAGGGGCATGAGACGCATCGGACAGGCTTCGGTACACCTGTCGCAGGCAATGCAATTTTCCCGTTTGACAGGCTCGCGCGGCAAAACGAGAACGCCGCCGCTTCCCTTGGTAACGGGAGACGCCCAATCCGTCACATGCCGACCCATCATCGGCCCGCCCAATACGATGGTGTGGTGATGGGGAGAAATGTCGAGCTGGTTGAGCAAAAAGCCGACAGGGGTTCCGATTGGCACCTCGTAATTGCCGGCTTGCTTTACTCCCTCGCCTGAAATGGTGATGACGCGTTTCACCATGGTTACACGGTCAACCAGTGCTCGGCATGCTGCAACGACCGTGCCCACATTGCTGACAACGAATCCTTCAGCAGAAGGATGCATGGGAGGCGCCATTTCGAGCCCTGTAACAGCGTAAACCACCTGACGTTCGCTGCCATGCGGATACCCTTCCGAAACCACAAGCACGCGATATCCGGCATAGCGCTCCTGCGCCAGATAAGGCGCAAACACCGTCTCCAATTCGCGGTTATCCGCCCCAATCACGATCACGACTTCTTTTGCAAGCAAGAGCGTGTTGATGAGCCGGATGCCCTCAAACAGCGCTGCGGTTTGCTCACGCATCAGAGCATAGTCAGCCGTTAGGTAGGGTTCGCATTCCACGCCGTTAATAATGAAGGCGTTCACGCGCTGTCCCGACGTGCGGTACTTCAGCGCCGTCGGGAACTGCGCGCCTCCCTCACCGACGACACCTCCTGCCGCCAGCAGCGCCAGAATCGTCTCGGGCGGCGGATCGCTTGACGGGACCTCGTGGAGATCGGCGCACGTTCCTTCGAAATCATTATGAAGAACCAGCATCGGCGTCATTGCTCCGTTGGGATCCGGAAATTCCTTCACACCGAGCACCTGTCCCGAAACAGGCGCGTGAACATGTGCGGAAAAAGGATCGTCAGCCTTTGCAATCAACTGGTGCTTCAGCACCCTGTCGCCAGCCTGCACAGTCGGGCGCGCAAAATGGCCGTGATAGGCAGAAAGAGGCATATATAAAAACGGGGACTCCGCTAGTGCTTCGATCTTCCGCTCTTTCGTGACGGCTTTGGTGGCTGAAAACTGCTTCATGATATGCGCTCCCTGTATGTCGACTCCTTGTAGACATCCAGTCCGGCCGTCTGCACAAGCTGTCCCGTTTCATCCATCAGAAAGCCTTCGATCGGGTGACGCTGCTGAATTTGCTGCATTTTTTTCAAAAAACCCGCTGGCGTTTCATTGAATAGGCCGGTTGAAAGCATATCCCCGAGCATCGCGCTTTCGGTTATGACGCCAACCATCCGATTTGCAGAAGGGTGTCCGGTTTGCGGATTCAGGATATGCCCATGGCGTTTGCCGGCAATTTCAACAAAGCTATCTCCCTGCGCCGATGTGGAATAGGCTTGGTCAGCTATGTTTAGCATCAAAAGCGAACCATTCTTGCCGGGGACATCTACACTCACTTGCCAGAAAGGATGGCTTGAATTATTGAGCGCCGCCATCGTACTGCCGCCGGCATTCACAATCGCATCGTTTATCCCCATCTCACGCATCTTTTCCATCAGCCGATCCACTGCATACGCCTTAATGAAGGAGCCCGTGACAATCTCCTGCCCCTTTGCAATACGGACCGCATTCCCGTGTATTTCAATCTTGCTGTCATCCACCAGCGTCAGCACCTGTGCCAGATCAGCTTCTGTGGGGATCCGATGCATATCGTCCTTGTAAAACCCCCAAAGACGGATAAGCGGCATTACCGTAATGGCATACCGCCCATCAAAAAAGGATGAAAACGCTTTAGTCAGTTTGAGCATGCGAACGGTTTCATCATCCACCATGACGAAACTACCCGCATGCTGATTGATCAGGTCAAAATATGACCCTTTCCGGTAAGAATTGTATTCTCTGTCGATGAACTCAAGGACGTCAAAAAGAATATCGAATTGATCGTCCGTATACGTCGCCGGGATCTTTATGCGGATATCCGCATTGAACAGAAAACGCGTCTGAACCTTGTACAGAAAATCGTCCATCGCTGCGTCTGACCAAGCTTACTTGTAATACTCAGTCTCGGATTCGGATTTGGCTTTAGCCTTAGCTTTATCTTTAGCTTGGGAAGCGTGAGCCTTTTCAGGGGTTGCTTTTTCCAATGTCGTTTGTGGCTTCGTTGGCGTTGCCTTGTCAATATCGAGCGTCTTTTCAATTGGCTCTGGCGCTTTCGCCTTTGCAGGCGTTTCTATGGCTTTTGCCTTTTCCGGCATCACTGCCGCTTTCGCCTTTACGGGCGTTTTCGTCGTTATCGCCTTTGCGGTCGCTTTTGCCTTTGCAGGCATTTCCGGCACTATCGCCTTTTCAGGAACTTCCGTCGGATTCGCCTTTTCGGTCTCCGCCTTTGCTTGTGCATGAGCATCGTTCACTTTATACCCAACCACAATCATTACTACACCGGACAGAAACAAACCAATATTTTTGATCGACTGCATTACTTGTGTCATGACTTCTCCTTGCTGACGCCATCAATAATAAAAAAGCGATACTACATGCGATATTATTTTTATGGTACTGCAAAATGTCTGACATCGCTTCTTATGGGAGGCAAGGACAAATTGATGCGCCAGGTTTTGATGAAACATTGCAGAAGGCGGAGACAGGCCAAGTTCCTGGTCACAGTAGCCAGCGCAACGGATTCAAACCGGGCATTTATGTATTTCAGCAAAATTTGCAGTTTTGTACAGAGAAATCTGAACTGCATTAAAATTCTGAAACTATTGTTCCAGAGTTCATCTGAGATAGTGACGCCATCCCGGCTCATAAAACATCAAACATGAAATTTTCAGAATGACTATCCCCTCCATACCCACCAAGGGCCGCACGCTGGACTATGCCGCTTCGGTTTACGATGTTCTGGAACCTCTTTGCTTGTTTAATAAACAGGCGGAATTCGATAACACTCTTATCCAGACGCTCGCCCCCCAGCCGTCTGATGCCATCCTCGACCTGGGCTGCGGCACCGGTGTGCTTTGCCAGAAAATCAGCAAATTACTGGATCCCGACAAGGGCGGATGCATTACCGGCATCGATGCCGCAGGCAAGATGATCGAGGCGGCAAGGAGCAAACGCGGCGCGCCCAATTGCCGCTTCGAAGCCATGGCCGCCGAGAATCTCGGTTTCCCGGATGCCTCCTTCGATGCGGTCATCTCTAGTCTTTTTTACCATCATGTTCCTTTGGATCTGAAACAGCAGAGCCTGCAGGAAGCGTTCCGCGTCCTTAAACCCGGCGGCAGACTTGTCATCGCCGACATGCACAAGCCAACCTCCTTTCTGGGGGCGCTGGTTTCCCACGCGTCGCGCTGGCTATTGATGCAACCGCAGATCGGAGAAAACATTCGCGGCGTTCTGCCGGGGTTGATCGAAGAAGCCGGATTCCTGCCGCCACAAACCGTTGCCCACTATTTCGGCTACATCGCCGTGTTCTCAACGACCAAACCGGCATGAGCAATCCATTTGCGGTTTATGCCAAACACTATGGAGTGATCGCTACTCTGGAATCCGAGCTCCGGACAGGGCTTGAGCGTTTCTGGGAAACGACCGACACCATCCTCAACGGCAGTTCGATCCATCTTGTGCCGCCGGACCAGTCGGGCTTTTCGCTGTCGCGCAATTTTTTCTCGACGCTGTTCCTCTACTCCTACTATCGTATAGGCATCCCTTCCGAAAGGCGGGTTCTCTACGCCGCGGTCAATCAGTGCCTGCGCGGCATGGTCACCGGCTGCGACAACATTCTGGACGACGAGTACAAAACCACTCTCGAAACCGATCTGCCGACGAAAGCGCATCGCTTTCGTTCCGTGCTTGACATCATGGTCGCCGACCGGGTTCTGTTCGCCATTCTGCAGGACTACTGCCTAACACACGATTTTCCCGTTGACCTGGCGCTCAAGGCAAGCACAGCCTCCCTGCAGGCACTGACCAGGAGCGGGGTGCAGGAAGCATCGGAAGAAGGGGGAATCGAAGAACGGCTGGATCCTGATATTGTCCTGCGGAAGATCCACCATTTCAAAACCGGGGTGCTCTTCCAGTCCACTTGGGCAATCCCCGCCCTGTTCGAAAAGGGGGGCTCATCCGAGACCCAGGCAGTTCAGGAGGCGCTCTACCAAATCGGCATCGGTTGTCAGATTCTTGATGATATCGTCGACCTGTTCCTCGACATGCGCGAGCGCCGGCACAATTACGTGGCTTCGGTAATAGTCCATCGCGAGCCGGAGGTTCTGCAAAAACAGATGCAATCCATGCTGGCAACGGAACATGCCCCGGATTGTTTTTACGCGACCTACCCGGAATTCGCCGGTCGAATGAAAACAGAAGCACTTACAATGCTGGAAAACGGCTTGCGCCATCTATTTATTGACGAGCATCAGGGACTGGTCAGACCGGCCTCCCTTTTTATCGCCGACCGAATCGGTGTCCGCATCAACCAGAAAATGGACTCCTGATCCTACCATGAGGCTCGCTTTTATCTTCAAATTGGCCGGATTGATGCTCTGGCGTTCGTGGAGAGCGACGGTGATCCTGTCATTCATGATCATCTCGTCGGTGGGGGCTTTGATCTTTCTGTCAGCTCTTGCTGTCGGCACCAACGATGCGATGATTCGCAATTCCACCGGTCTTTACTCCGGTCATATCGTTGGCAGCGGAATTACGGAAAAAGAGGTTCCTCTTCTGCAGGTGCCGGGCGTGAAGCAGGTTCTGTTTCGGCAGCACCAGCCTGTTTTGCTGGGTTCAAGCGACAGCCTCGAACCGATTGTGCTGACCGGAGTCGATCCGGCGCGTGAAAAGGAAGCCACCGCCTTCTGGAAAAAAACCGTGAAGGGCTCCTATCCGGCTCAGGGTGAAGAAACAATTTTTCTCAGCCAGGAAACTGCCAAGCGACTCAACGTTGATGTCGGCAAGACTGTCAACCTGATCAGCCGCCAGGGCCAGCCCCTGAAAACCCTGACAGTCTCAGGAATCTACAAGACCGGAATCACCTACCTCGATCAGGGGGTGGCGTTTTGTTCGGCCCAGGCCATGCCTGCAGGTGAGAAAAGCTTCTCTGCCGCCGTCTTTTTGCAGGCCGATGCGCCGCTCGAGGACATCGCGGCCCAATACCGGACACTGATGCCCGCCACGGCCTTCTCAACATGGACCGAGTTCATGCCTGACCTGAAGCAGTTGATCGATCTTGATTACTTCTGCATGGCGATTGTCGTACTCCTGGTATTTGCCATCGTGTCGGTGGGTATCTCCTGCACCTTCCTCATCTTCACGCTGAAAAGTCTGCGTGAGCACGGAATCATGAAGGCCATGGGCTTCATGTCTGGCGACACCGCACTGCTCCTGTTAACCCAGATAGGACTGTTGACCATTTCCGCAGCCGCTATTGGAACCCTCGCCGGTGCGCTGATTGTGGGGGTCTTTTCCAATGTCGGGATCGATATTGGCGCCTACACCTCCCATAACCAGTATTTTGCCGTCTCCGGCATACTCTATCCGCGACTTACCGGCCTTGCTCTATTCGCGTCACCGTTTGTTGCTGTGATATTCAGCCTGATGGCAGCCGTTTGGCCGATAGCATATATTCTCCGCAAGAATCCGGCAGATATCCTCAGGAGCGTCTGACCCATGATTGAACTGCAAGCCGTTTCCAAGCAATTTGTCTCAGGCCGCGGCCATATCTCCGCGCTATCCGGGATCTCATTTTCTGTTGGGAAGGGTCAGGGAGTCATATTGGCGGGGCGGTCCGGGTCCGGAAAAACGACCTTGCTCAACTGCATCGGCACCTTGGATACTCCGGACAGCGGGTTTATTTTGTATAACGGAATCAACATTTGCGCATTGAATTCCCAAAAACGGGAACTGTTTCGAAGGCATGAGGTCGGTTTTGTCTTTCAGGCCAGCAACCTCCTGCCATGGCTAACGGTGGCCGAAAATCTGCAATTATCGCTGGAACTCAACAATATCCGGGGAAATGAGCAACGGCGGCGAATTGGGGCTTTGCTGGATATTTTTGGCCTTTCCGGCTACGAAAAAGCCATGCCTGTGGAACTCTCTGCCGGCGAGTCACAGCGGATTGCTTTTGCAAGGGGCATTGCCCATGAGCCGGCCATCCTGTTGGCAGATGAACCCACCGCCAGCCTTGACTCAAGCAACGGCAAACAGCTTATCGAATTAATGTTCTCCCTTTGCCGGAACAACGGGACAACATTGATTATCGCAACCCACGATCAGGATTTAATGGCGATGGCCGATACGGTCATCGCCCTCAAGGACGGAAAAATGTCATGAGGACATGATGAAAAGCCGTTTTGAGCCGCAATAAAGCTAACATTTCCCGCGCGATGAATTGCCTCGGTTCTGGTAGAAGCACCTGACAAGTACGATGCGCCTTCAAAATGGGGATGGCTTGGCTTTGAATCGTGATCAGGGCAGCCATTGGTTGACTGAGCCCCTTCCACACAACCCGCATGCGAGCCCGCGCCGGGCGGGTCGAATAGTTGAAGTCATGTGGGGCGAAGTACGCCAAGACGGACAAAGCAGACATTCACTCATTTCTTACCGAAACATCTACTAAATTTGCAAACAACCAACAAAAAACCCTCTGGAAGAATCCGGAGGGTTAATTTCATTCTTAGCTGCAACTTATTCCCACCCTCACGCGAGGGCTTGAATAAAATGGCGCGTTGCCAGCTTATCCGCAACTGCCGATAGCGCCGCAGGCGGTGCAGAAATCGCAGCCGTCCTTGCGGATCACCGTCGCGTTTCCGCATTCGCTGCACAGCTTTCCCGCCATGGCCATGGATGTCTTTGCGGCATGCTTGGGATCGGCGGCGACAACGCCCATGCTGATGATCGGCTCGCCCTCTTCGGTCAGGATGCCGAGCATTGCATAGCGGTGAATGACCAGTTGAGCGATGTATGCAACAGTCGAAGGGTAGCTAGTCTGGCGCTCGCTGCCGGGAACGCGCGCGAGAAAATCGCCGCGAGGTTCGGCATAATTCAGCAGCTTGCGCAACTTCATGCCTATCCAGGCCGGATCGATCACGCGCATGTCTACGGAAAGCAACTTGCACAGGCCGTCGAGCGCGCGCGGGTGGCCACCGGTCAGACCCATGCTGTATGGCCTTCTGGTGCCGTCCGGCATTTCAAGCTCTTTCAGCATCAGCACGAAATCGTCGTCCGTCGAAGGGTTCCTGACGTCGGCAACCCACGCCAGCGTGCCGTCCGTACCCGTTTTTGGCTCGTGCGGAGCGAACAGCGCATCCAGAACCGGAGTCGGGTCTTCCTTCTTGTAATCGAGCGCGCCAAGCTGGTTGTAGCGCCACTTCACCAGGCGGGCCAGAGCAGCGCTCGCACTCGGCACTTGCACGCGCTCGCCGAAAGGCGGCATCGGCATTTCAAAGGAATCGCCCGGCGTGTTGGCCAGCATGGAGAAGCGCTTGTTCAGCCAGCCGCGATCGTTTACGCGCATATCGGTCGAAAGCGTTTTTGCGATGGCGTCTAGGCCGCGCGGGGTCTGCCCGCCCAGCACCCATACCTCGAATGGAATGCCGTCATGGTCGGAAACGGCGACCGCGAATTCACCCTCGGGCGTCATGATCTGCTCGCTGATCCAAGCGGAAGCGCCTGCCGGAAGGGACGGACGGGAAGGCCAGCGCAGCGAAGCCAGCGGGGGCGACATGGTAACTTCGGTCAAAATCAAACGTTTGTCCTGTTCGGATAATAAGATCGGCTGGGGCTGTGCTGCCGCCGACGCCGTAGTCGGAACCGACAGGATCGCGGCAAGTACGCCTCCCGGGCGATAGGTGGTTATGCCCTTCAGGCCCTTGCGCCACGCTTCGATATACAGGTTCTTGAAGTCGTTGTACGGGTATTCTTCGGCAACGTTCACTGTCTTGGAAATGGCGGCGTCTATATAGGGCGCAACTTCGGCCACCATCAGCATATGGTCGGTGGCGGATATATCCAGCGCCGATACGAATGCCTCTGGCAGGTCTTTGACGTCATGCCCCATTGCGCGGTAAACGCGATACGCGTGATCCTCGACCGTATAGTCCTTCTTGGAACCGTCCGGCATGCGCTTGACGCGGTTATAGAACCACGAAAACGCCGGCTCTATGCCATTCGATGCATTATCCGCAAAGGCCAGGGAAATCGTTCCGGTCGGGGCAATGGAGGTCAGATGCGAATTGCGTATGCCATGCTTTTTGATCGATTCCTTCAATTCTTCCGGCAAGCGGGAGGCAAACCCTGCCTGCAGGTATTTTTCGACATCCAGCAGCGGGAAGGCGCCGCGTTCCTTGGCCAGTTCGACTGAACTGGAATAGGCTGAATCACGCATGGCGCGTGCAATCTCGGCTGCGAGCTGGCGTCCCTTTTCGGAATCGTAGCGCACTCCCAGCATGATCAAGGCGTCGCCGAGCCCGGTAAAACCGAGGCCGAGGCGGCGTTTGGCTTCCGCTTCCCTGGCCTGCTCTTCCAGCGGCCACTTGGTTGCCGTCAATACGTTGTCGAGCATGCGCACGGCGATCTTGGTAACCCGTTCCAGCAAGCCGAAATCGAACAGGGGCTGGGCTGAAAACGGCGCGGTCACGTATGCCGTCAGGTTCAGGCTGCCAAGGCAGCAGCAGCCGTAGTCGGGCAAAGGCTGTTCACCGCAGGGGTTGGTCGCCTCGATGACCTCGCAATACGAGAGATTGTTTTCGCGGTTGATGCGGTCCATGTACAGGATGCCGGGTTCAGCCGCGTTATAGGTGCTCTGCATGATCAGGTCCCATACCTGGGTTGCCTTGATTTTCTTGTACACCCATTTTCCGTCGTCGCGGCGATACGCGCCGGCGCTCTTCAACTCGTCGATCGGCTCCGCCGTATGAGCCAGTTCGAATCCCTGGTCGGCTTCGACCGCACGCATAAAGGCATCGGTTACGCCGACTGAAATATTGAAGTTGTTCAGTTGGCCTTTTTCCTGCTTCACAGTAATGAATTCCAGGATATCCGGATGGTCGATGTTGAGCACCGCCATTTGAGCACCGCGGCGCGCTCCGGCCGACTCGACCGTTTCGCATGAGCGGTCAAACACCTTCATGTATGAAATGGGGCCGGAGGCGCTGCTTCCCGTCCCTTTCACCATCGCGCCTTTTGGGCGAATCGCGGAGAAGTTATAGCCGACTCCGCCGCCGCGGCGCATGGTCTCCGCCGCTTGGGCCAAGGCGGTGTAAATTCCCGGCTTGCCATTGACGACATTGGTGATGGAATCGCCAACCGGCTGCACAAAGCAATTGATCAGCGTCGTCTGCAGTCCCGTTCCAGCAGCGCTGCTGACGCGCCCTGCCGGAATGAAGCCGTTCTGCATCGCCCACAGGAATTCTTCGGCCTGCTTCTTTTTGCTTTTCGGCGGCTCGATTTCAGCCAGCGCATTCGCGACTCGAACCATTACCTCTTCCGCACTAGTCTCGCCCCCTTTGGCGTACTTCTCGATCAATACCTCGGTTGAAATCTCTTGGGGTGTAGCTAAGGAAATGGTTGTGCTCGCTGGCTCTTGCATTTGACGCTCCTTGAAACCGGAATATTATGAAAAAGATAATGACCGCAAGGGCCGTCATTAAGCCTTTATTATCTGCAACTTTCGCCCGCTTTGTATACTGCGCGGGTCAATGCCCGGATAACTATTGTGCGAATTCTAGTAACGTAACAGCTTGTAAAAAAACAGGATTCGTGCCTTCCCGAAGGCGCCTCATCAGTTAGAAAAAATCAGCCCCTTGATGTTTTTATGCGACAGCGCTGCCCGCGAGAAAGGATAGGGAACCCATCGCAAATCACCTGCGATCCAACACGCCGCTTTTCGATTGCAGCGGACGTGTCCAAAGTATAACAGTGGGATTTAATTCGCGCTGATCGGTAAAAAGCCGGCCATGCCTTTTGCCCGGCTTATCGCTGTCTCAGCCCAGTTCGGCAATCAGTTGCGGAACCAGTTCGTGTACGTCGCCAATAACGCCGTAGTCGGCCACCAGAAAGATCGGCGCATCGGGGTCGTTATTGATGGCGACGATCGTTTTTGAATCCTTGATGCCGGCCACATGCTGGATCGCGCCTGAAATGCCCAGTGCGATATAAAGCTGGGGAGCCACTATTTTTCCGGTCTGGCCGATCTGCCAGTCGTTCGGCACGAAGCCTGCGTCCACAGCGGCGCGCGATGCGCCGATCGCTGCGCCGAGCTTGTCGGCCAACTGTTCGATGATCTTGAAATTTTCGGCCGAGCCGACTCCGCGCCCGCCGGCAACGATGACCTTGGCGCCCGAGAGTTCGGGACGCCCGGACTTGGCAAGGTCGCGCGCGACGAAGTGCGATGTTCCGGAATCGGCCACGGCCTCCACGTTCTCGATCGCTGCAGCAGCAGCGCCAGCCGCAGCCGGAGCAAAGCCGGTGGTGCGCACCGTAATCACCTTCACCGGGTCGGATGACTGCACTGTCGCAATCGCATTGCCGGCATAGATCGGGCGCTCGAACGTGTCGGGCGAACAGACATGGATGATTTCGGATATCTGGGCAACGTCGAGTCTGGCGGCAACGCGCGGCAGGATATTCTTGCCAAAGGCGTTTGCCGGCGCGAGGATGTGCGAGTAATTGCCGGCAATCGAAATGGCCTGCTCGGCCACGTTTTCCGCCAGGCTGTCGGCAAAATGGGGCGCATCCGCGACCAGAACGCGCGATACGCCGGCTATTTCCGCCGCGGCCTGCGCTGCGGCGCCGCATTGATAGCCTGCGATCAGAATTTCGATATCGCCGCCGCACCGGGATGCGGCGGTCACTGTATTCAAGGTGCTCCCCTTAAGGGTTGCGTTGTCGTGTTCGGCAATGACAAGTATGGCCATGTCTTTTCCTGTTGTAGCGGATTCGGCACGCAGAGAGCGCGCGTTTAATGTATTAGATAACTTTGGCTTCGTTCCTGAGCTTGGAAACCAGCGTGGCGATATCGGGCACTATCTGTCCGGTCGTGCGCACTGGCGGCTCGGACACCTTCAGCGTCTTGAGGCGCGATTCGACCGAAACGCCGAGGTCAGCCGGCGTCGTGCTCTCAATCGTTTTCTTCTTGGCCTTCATCATGTTCGGCAGCGTGACATAGCGCGGCTCGTTCAGGCGCAGATCGGCGGTCACGACCGCAGGCAGGTTCAACGCCAGCGTTTCGGCGCCACCATCGACTTCACGCGTCACTATCGCTTTTCCATCTTCGATCACCACCCTGGAAGCGAACGTCGCCTGGGGCCAGCCCAGCAAAGCGGCCAGCATCTGTCCGGTCTGGTTGGCGTCGTCGTCGGTCGCCTGCTTGCCGAGAATGATCAGTTGCGGCTGCTCCTTGTCGGCCACGGCCTTCAGCAGCTTGGCGACTGCCAGCGGCTGCAGTTCCGCGTCGGTCTCGACCAGAATGCCGCGGTCGGCTCCGATTGCCAGCGCGGTGCGCAACACATCCTGCGCTTGCGCGACGCCGCATGAGACGGCAACCACTTCGGTCGCTTTTCCCGCCTCTTTCTGGCGAACGCCCTCTTCCAGCGCGATTTCATCGAACGGATTCATCGACATCTTGACATTGGCGGTATCGATGCCGCTGCCATCCGCTTTGACGCGTATCTTGACGTTATAGTCCACTACCCGCTTGACGGGAACCAGAATTTTCATACTCTTACCTCGATACAAATTGAGTTTGCCCGGCAAGTCCGGCCGGCATTTGCCGCGGGCTTACCTGCGCTTCATATAAACTGAATATTCATTGCCGGCTTCGGTTTGTTGCAAAAGCTCATTGCCGGTCTGCTTTGCAAATGCCTGAAAATCGCGCACCGACCCTGGATCGGTAGTCAGGATGTGCAGCACCTGCCCGCTTTGCATTTCTGCAAGCGCTTTTTTGGCCCTCAGGATCGGAAGCGGACAATTCAGTCCGCGCGCATCTACTTCCTTATCGAATTCCATGGTTGCTTTTTCCAAAGAACTGGTCATAAGTTGCAGTTAAACCCTGCCGTCAGGCAAGACGCTCTTCCACCCATGCCGCCACTCCCTGCAGCGCGCCCGGCAGTCCGGCCGGTTCGGTTCCGCCGGCCTGAGCCATGTCCGGCCGACCGCCGCCCTTGCCGCCGACCTGGCGTGCAACGTGATTCACCAGTTCGCCCGCCTTCAGCTTTGCCGTCATGTCGGCAGTCACGCCCGCTATCAGGCTGACCTTGCCATCCGATACAGTCGCCAATACGATCGCGGCTGTCTTCAGCTTGTCCTTCAGCTTGTCCATGGTATCGCGCAAGCTGGCGATGTCAGCGCCCTCCAGCGTCACGGCCAGAACCTTGACGCCCTTGACTTCGACTGCCTGCGACGCCATCTCCGCGCCCTGGCTGGATGCGGACTTGGCTTTCAGCATGGTCAATTCGCGTTCCAGCGAACGAACCTGATCCTGCACCTGCACTATGCGCGATATTATCTCGTCCGGCTGCGTTTTCAGCGCTGTTGCCGCTTCCTGAACGCGCTGCGACAGGTTCTGCACCAGATCCAGCGCAACCACGCCTGTGACCGCCTCGATGCGCCGGATTCCGGCCGCGACGCCGCCCTCGGATACGATCTTGAACAAACCGATGTCGCCAGTGCGGCTAACGTGCGTGCCGCCGCACAATTCGCGCGACGAACCGATGTCCAGTACGCGCACCTCGTCGCCATACTTTTCGCCGAACAGCGCCATTGCGCCATGAATCACAGCCTGGTCGTATGACATTACTTGGGAACATACTGCCTGGTTGGCCAGAATCTCGTTGTTGACCAGTTCCTCGACCTCGCGAATTTCCTCCGCCGTCAAAGGTGCGTTATGGCTGAAGTCGAAACGCGTTTTGTCGGGATCGACCAACGAGCCGCGCTGCGCGACATGCGTGCCGAGAACCTGCCGCAACGCCTTGTGCATCAGATGCGTGGCCGAATGGTTTCGCATCGTCTGCGCGCGCAATTTCAAGTCAACGCGCGCCCGCACCGTATCGCCGACAGCAAGCGCGCCGTGGGCAACCGTGCCGTGATGACCGAATACTTCGGCCTGAATCTTGAGCGTATCTTCCACCTCGAAGCGGGCGCCTTGCGCCACCAGCGCGCCGCGGTCGCCGATCTGTCCGCCCGACTCGGCGTAGAAAGGGGTCATGTCGAGCACGACCACGCCATGCTGGCCGGCCTCGATTCTGCCGACAGGAGTGCCGTCGATGTAAAGCGCGACAATCTTGCCCTCCTCTTCCAGCGTGTCGTAGCCGACGAATTCGGTCTTTTCGCCGTTGTATTCGAGAGCCGCAGCCATCTTGAACTTGCCCGCCGCGCGCGCCGTCGTCCTTTGGCGCTCCATGGCGGCATCAAAGCCCGCCTCATCGAGCGCGATGTTGCGCTCGCGGCAAATGTCGGCGGTCAGGTCAAGCGGAAAGCCGTAGGTATCGTATAGCGTAAACGCGGTTTCGCCGTCTAGCGAGCTGGCGCCCGGCGGCAGTGCGGCTTCGAGCAGCTTCATGCCGTTTTCGAGCGTTTCGCCAAAACGTTCTTCCTCGTGCCGCAGCACGCGCTCAACCTGGTGCGCCGCATCCGGCAATTCCGGATAGGCCGCGCCCATCTCCGTGACCAGATCCTTGACCAGTTTGTAAAAGAACGGCTGCGATTGTCCGAGCTTGTGGCCATGCCGCAGGGCGCGCCGGATGATGCGGCGCAGCACGTACCCGTGGCCGTCGCTGCCGGGAATCAGGCCGTCGACGATCATGAACGAACAAGCGCGGATGTGGTCGGCAATGACTTTCAGCGAGTTATTCGCCAGGTCGGTCGTATTCGTTTCGCGGGCAGCAGCCTTGATCAGGTTCTGGAACAGGTCGATCTCGTAGTTGCTGTGTACATGCTGCAGCACCGCTGCCAGCCGTTCCAGCCCCATGCCGGTGTCGACGCAAGGCTTCGGCAGCGGCGACATGTTGCCTTCCTGGTCGCGGTTGAACTGCATGAACACCAGGTTCCAGATCTCGATGTACCGGTCGCCGTCCTGCTCTGCGCTGCCCGGAGGCCCTCCCCATATTTCCGGTCCATGATCGTAGAAGATCTCGCTGCACGGACCGCATGGGCCGGTATCGGCCATCTGCCAGAAATTATCCGATGCATAGCGCGCGCCCTTGTTGTCGCCAATGCGCACGATGCGCTCTTCAGGTACGCCAATGAGGTTCGCCCAGATGTCGTAGGCCTCGTCGTCCTCGAAATAGACGGTGACCCAGAGTTTTTCCGCCGGAAGCTGGTAGACCGTGGTCAGCAGGCTCCATGCATAACGGATCGCGTCGCGCTTGAAGTAATCGCCGAAGCTGAAATTGCCCAGCATCTCGAAAAAGGTATGGTGACGGGCGGTGTAGCCGACGTTTTCCAGATCGTTGTGCTTGCCGCCGGCGCGCACGCAGCGCTGCACCGACGTGGCGCGTGTGTATGGCCGCTCGTCCAATCCGAGAAACACATCCTTGAACTGAACCATGCCGGAATTGGTCAACAGCATGGTCGGGTCATTCCCCGGCACCAGCGGACTGGAGCGCACGACCGTATGGCCATTGGACTCGAAAAAGCGCAGGAATTTTTCTCTTATCTCGGAGGATTTCATGTTTATTTAAAGTTGCGTGGACGGCAAAGGAAGAATTATACGTGATAAATTTTGCTCTTCGTTATCACTGCAGAGCCGCACGGCTCGCCTCAAACGGCGATATGCATTGCATTTGCCCATTTCGTTTGCCGTTTTCATTTTTGCGACATCCGGAACACATTTGACTATTGGCAAGAAACAGCTGCAAATTTCTTATCCGACTTGGTACCAACCTCTATACTTTTATCTTTGGCTGTTTATCAGGCAACGGGCTGTGCCGATTGCTTCGGGCTCGCCCTATCAATGCGCAGAAGGACAAAATGGGTGCTCTTTTTACCTGCTCGATAGACGACGGCCATCCATCCGACATGAGAATGGCCGAACTGTTAAGCAAGCATGGCCTGAAGGGCACTTTTTTCGTTCCCATCAAGAACCGCGAAGGCCCCGATGTTCTGCTGCCGGCCCATATACGGGAAATCGGAAGCGAATTCGAGATCGGCTCCCATACTTATGACCATTGCTACCTGAACAGCGTAGACGGAATTGAAGCCGGTTATCAGGTCGCTGAAGGCAAACAGCGATTGGAAGATATATTGGGCGACGAAGTGAACGGCTTCTGCTATCCGGGCGGCAAGTATCATCAAAAGCATGTAGCGCTGATTCGGTCCGCGGGATTCCGATATGCCAGAACAATAAAGAATTTTCGTTTCGACGCAGGCAGCAATCCCTATGAAATCCCGACCACCATTCAGTTTTATCCGCACTCTCGAAGAGTCTATTTGCGCAATTTCGTCAGCGGCGGAGACTGGCCTGCGCGATTAAGCGGCTTAAGAGTTACTCTGCGGCAAGAGAATTGGATGGATCGCCTGTATGCGCTCTTCGATCATGCTCGCCAGTATCAGTCACTCTTCCATTTATGGTGCCATACCAACGATATAGACAACTTGTCCGCATGGAACGAGATGGAACAGTTTCTAGCCTATGCGGCGGCAAGAGTGACCGTACCGAACCGCTTGGAAAACCGGCAAGTTGCCGAGCGCTTTTTTCCCGAAGAAAAGGGAAAGTAAACACTCGGCAATGTCAGCGAGGCAAAGCCCGCGCTGACACTGGCTTCAACATGCCGACCTCTATCCGACCCACTTCCGTGCATTTCTGAACATGCGCATCCACGGCGAGTCATCACCCCACGCGTCCGGGTGCGACGATTGCTGCACTGTGCGAAACACGCGTTCCGCGTGCGGCATGAGCACAGTGAAGCGGCCGTCGGGCGTCGTTACCGATGTCAGTCCTTGCGGCGAACCGTTTGGATTGTACGGATAGATTTCGGTCGGCTGTCCCTTGTTGTCCACGTAGCGCATCGCAGCGATCGCCTTGCCAATATCGCCTTTCTGCGAAAAATCGGCAAAACCCTCACCGTGCGACACGGCGATCGGTGTCCGCAATCCGGCCATGCCGCTGAAAAAGACCGACGGCGAATCCAGCACTTCGACCATCGCAAACCGCGCCTCGAACTGCTCGGACTTGTTGCGCGTGAACTTGGGCCAGTCCTGCGCGCCGGGGATGATCGAATGCAAGTTGCTCATCATCTGGCAGCCGTTGCATATGCCCAGTCCGAAACTGTCGTCGCGGGCAAAGAAGCCGGCGAACTGGTCAGCCAGCTTCGGATTGAACAGGATTGTCTTGGCCCAGCCTTCGCCCGCGCCCAGCACATCGCCATAGGAAAAACCGCCAACGGCAATCATGCCCTTGAAATCTTCCAGCCTGGCGTGTCCCGCTATCAGGTCGCTCATATGGACGTCGACCGAGGTAAAACCGGCCTTGTGCATGACGTAGGCAGTTTCGACCTGAGAATTGACGCCCTGCTCGCGCAGGATCGCGACCTTCGGCCTGATGCCGGATGAAATGTAAGGCGCGGCAATGTCCAGTTGCGGATCGAAGGGCAGCGTCGATTGGATGCCGGGATCGGAATCATCGAGAATGCGGTCGTATTCCATGTCGGCGCAGGCCGGGTTGTCGCGCAGGCGGGCGATGCGCCAGCTGGTTTCGCTCCAGAGCCGGTGCAGCTTGATGCGGGGCTGCGAGTACACGACTTTCGCATTCTGCCTGAATTCGAGCGTATCGCCCCCGGCGACCGTGCCGATCACAAAGCTGGCGCCGACGAGATGGCAGGAACGAAGCACGTTCATCACGTTGCCCTTGTGCTCGGCGCGCACTTGTATCACCGCCCCCAATTCTTCGCTGAACAGGACGCGCAATACCTTTTCATTTTCCGTCCCCTCCGTCCGGTCCGCTCTGATGATCTCATCAAGGTCGATCGACAAACCGCAGCGTCCGGCAAACGCCATCTCGCACAGGGTCGCGAACAGACCGCCGTCGGATCGGTCATGATAGGCCAGCAGCTTGCGCTCCGCGTTCAATTGCTGAATCGCGGCGAAAAACCCCTTCAGGTCCTCTGCGCTATCGACGTCCGGTACTTCGTTGCCGATTTGTTGCATGACTTGCGCCATTGCGGAAGCGCCGAGGCGGTTCTTTCCGCGCCCCAGGTCGATCAGGATCAGGGCTGTCTCGCCGGCATCCTTTTTTAATTGCGGCGTCAGCGCCAGGCGCACGTCATGCACGGGTGCGAACGACGACACGATCAGCGATACCGGCGAGGTCACCGATTTCTCTTCGCCGGAATCGTTCCAGGTTGTGCGCATCGAGAGCGAATCCTTGCCTACCGGAATGCTAATGCCCAATGCGGGGCAAAGTTCCATGCCGACCGCCCGGACCGTATCGAACAATGCGGCGTCCTGACCCGGCTGGCCGCAAGCGGCCATCCAGTTGGCGGACAGTTTGATATCGGAAATATCCTTTATCGGCGCGGCGGCGATATTCGTGATCGCTTCGCCGATAGCAATGCGGCCAGAGGCGGCGGCGTTGATGACAGCCAGCGGCGTGCGCTCGCCCATGGCCATCGCTTCGCCCAGATAGCCTTCGAAACTCATCGCGGTCACGGCACAATCGGCCACCGGCACCTGCCACGGGCCGACCATCTGGTCGCGCACGGTCAGGCCGCCCACGGTTCGGTCGCCAATCGTGATCAGGAAGGATTTGTCCGCCACCGTCGGCAGCAGCAGCACCCGTTCGGCCGCATCGGACAAGTCGATGCCTTTCAGATCGATCTGCGGCAAGTCGGGCCGCACATGCGCCACGTCGCGATGCATCTTCGGCGGCTTGCCGAGCAGCACGTCCATCGGCATATCAACCGGTTCGTCGCCGTGAAGCGGGTCGATGACCTTCAATTGCCGCTGCTCGGTCGCCGAGCCTACCACTGCAAACGGGGAGCGCTCGCGCTCGCACAACGACTTGAAAAGGTCCAGGTTCTCGGGCGCAATCGCGAGCACATATCGCTCCTGCGATTCGTTGCTCCAGATTTCCTTGGGAGCCATGCCGCTTTCCTCAAGCGGGACCTTGCGCAAATCGAACAGCGCGCCGCGACCGGCATCATTGGTAATCTCGGGAAAGGCGTTCGATAGACCGCCAGCGCCGACATCGTGAATCGAAAGGATCGGATTATCCGCGCCCATCGCCCAGCATGCGTTGATAACTTCCTGCGCCCGGCGCTCCATCTCGGGATTGCCGCGCTGCACGGAATTGAAATCGAGGTCGGCGGCATTGGCGCCGGTCGCCATCGAGGAAGCCGCGCCGCCGCCCATGCCGATGCGCATGCCCGGCCCACCCAGCTGGATCAACAGGCTGCCCACCGGCAGCGCGTGCTTATGCGTGTGCTGGGCGGCTATGCTGCCGATACCGCCGGCGATCATGATCGGTTTGTGGTAGCCGTACACGGAACCATTCACATTCTGCTCGTATGTACGGAAATAGCCTGCCAGATTTGGCCGGCCGAATTCATTGTTGAATGCGGCGCCGCCTATCGGCCCGTCGATCATTATTTGCAGCGGCGAAGCAATACGGTCCGGCTTGCCGTACGCTTTCGCCGGCGCGGCTTGTTTTTGCGTCACGTCGGCCGCGCGCTCCCAGGCTTGCTGCGCCTGCGGCAGCATCAGGTTCGACACAGTGAATCCGCTCAGGCCGGCCTTGGGTTTTGCGCCGCGTCCGGTCGCGCCTTCGTCCCGGATCTCTCCGCCTGCGCCGGTCGATGCGCCGGGGAAAGGCGAAATGGCTGTCGGGTGGTTATGCGTCTCCACCTTCATCAGGATATGAGTGAGCTCGTCCGAAGCGGCATAGGCATGCCCCTGTTTTTCGCCGCGCGGATAGAAACGGGATACTTGCGCGCCTTCGATGATCGACGAATTGTCGCTGTAGGCAACGATAGTGCCTTTCGGCTGCAGCTTGTGCGTATTCCGGATCATTCCAAACAGCGATATGTCCTGATTCTCGCCATCGATGGTCCAGTCGGCATTGAAAATCTTGTGGCGGCAGTGCTCGCTGTTGGCCTGGGCGAACATCATCAGCTCAACATCAGTCGGATTGCGCCCGGCCTTGGTAAATGCGTCAAGAAGGTAATCGATTTCATCTTCGGAGAGCGCAAGGCCAAGATCGACATTCGCCTGGTTCAGCGCATCCTTGCCGCCCGCCAGCAGATCGATTGATTCGAGCGGCTTTGCCTCCAGCTCATGGAACAAGCCTGCTGCATCCTTTGGGTCATGCAATACAGTTTCGGTCATCCGATCATGCAACAAGGCGGCCAATGCCGAAAAATCAGCCTGCGCCGGTCTGCCGTCGCGCTGAATCCGATACAGGATACCGCGCTCGATGCGATGGATATGGTCCATGCCGCAGTTGTGCGCGATGTCCGTTGCCTTGGACGCCCACGGTGAAATCGTTCCGAAGCGCGGAACCACGACAAAACTGTCGCCGTTTTCACTGCCGGAAAAAGAATCGCCGTAAGTCAGCAGCGCATGCAGCTTGCCGACATCATCGGATGCCAGCTCTGCCGACGAATCGATAAAATGCAAAAACTGCCCGTTCACTCCCTGAACCGAAGGATCGATTGCTTGCAGGGCGGACAATAGGCGTTGGGCGCGAAAGACGGACAGGGCATTGGAGCCCGACAAAATCAGCATGGCGTGTATGAAAGTGAGTGCAGAAGCGCTGCAATATTAGTAAGTTTGGCATTATACCGTGCAGAGAATCCATAAGCGGAAACAGGGGCGCAATTGCCTGTCGTTTCGATCTGGCGGGATCATGGATCGCGTCGCGCCGGATTCCCCTTCGTCTCCCAGAATGACAATACATGTCCTCAAGCCGAAGCAAGGGGCAGCACGATCGACACTATCAAGCCGCCCGATTCCCGGTTCTTCAACCGCAGCCTGCCGCCGTGACGTTTTATTACCCGATTCACGATGGCAAGGCCAAGCCCTGCGCCGTTTGCCTGCCCGCGTGCCGTATCAAGCTGGGTGAACGGATGCAGCAGCCTTTCCCGATCGTCTTCCGGCACGCCAGGGCCATGGTCGGCGATCTCGACGAGAATTTCGCTGCCGCTGCGGTGGCAACTGATCTCCACATCGGCAATGCCGCTGCCTTCCGAGCGACCATAACGACGCGCATTCTCCAGGAGATTGTTGATCACCCGCTGCAACTCCGTGGCGTTTCCATTCACAGAAACGTCCTCATCCAGATCGACGGATACATGCATTGCCGGCAATCGGCCTGCCTCCTGCGCCGCCTCGGCCAGCATCGGAGTCAGGTTGATCGGGATGAAACCGGCGCTGTCGGCCGGTTTTGCGTAATCCAAAAATTGTCCGATGATCGCATCCATTTGCTGGATATCGGACTGCATGCCATTTCTTTCCTGTTCGGTCAGATTTGCCATTTCAAGTTCAAGTTGCATCCGCGCCAGCGGCGTACGCAAATCGTGCGAGATACCGGCCAGGATGAACGCCCTATCGGAATCCACTCGCTCCAAGTCCATGACCATCTGGTTGAAGCTGCCGTTTGCCTCCCTGACTTCGACCGGGCCGGTTTCCGGGAGGGGCGGCGGCGGCTCTCCTCTTGCCATTGATTTGGCGGCGAAGGCCAGACGCGCCAGCGGCTGATTGATTAGACGAGAGATAAACGCCGCGCCCATCAGCGACATGACCAGCACCAGCGTTGCCCAACCCAGCCATTGCAGTCCTGAGACACGCTCGAAGCGGTTTCTCTCCAGCATGAGCCAGTACTCGTCGTCGTCCTCGATTTTAAAACTGATCCAGAAGCCCGGAATATCGTTGACCATGCTGGCGAATTTTGTATCGTTGCCGAGTTTTGCCCTTACGCTCATCTGCAGGTTCGGCATCAGGGCACTGTCCAGCGGCGGCTCGATACGATCAGTCGCCTCCAGCGGATAGATCCTTATGCCTTCGTTGCTGGCAAGGTCGAACAACAGCTCGCGTCGCGATTCGGGCGCGGAGTGTGTCAGGGCTGCCCGTGTGATCGTAACGACCGAAACCAGTTGTGCGGCGAACTGCTGCGCCATCGGACCGCGTTCAACCACGCGGAAACTGGCCACCCAAGTCCCCATGCTGAGGACTAGAAGAAATCCAAGCAGGAAAAAGGTGCGCCAGAACAGTCCGCTTTTGATCCAGGGAAGTCGGGGTGGCAACGTAGTCATCTTGTGCGGCAGGAAATTCGGCTTATCGCGGCTGCCCGTCCGGAATGAAGACGTAGCCCAAGCCCCATACCGTCTGAATATAGAAGGGATTGGCGGGATCGGGTTCAATGAGCTTGCGCAGGCGCGAAATCTGTACATCCAGACTACGGTCGAATACCTCATATTCACGCCCTCGAGCAAGACCCATCAGCTTTTCCCGTGACAGCGGCTGGCGCGCGTGGCGCGCAAAGACTTTGAGCACGGAGAACTCTCCGGTAGTCAGGGGAATGACTTCACCATTCTTCTTCAGGGATCGTGTGCCCAGATCGAGAACGAAGTCGCCAAAGGTGAACGTCTGCGGCGTTTCAGACGGCGAGCCTGGAACTTCCTCGGGGCCGCGCCGCCGCAAGACAGCGCTTATCCGCGCGACGAGTTCGCGCGGATTGAACGGCTTCGGCAAGTAATCGTCCGCACCCATCTCGAGACCGACAATGCGATCCGTATCCTCGCCTTTGGCCGTCAGCATGATGATCGGCGTCTTGTCGCCGCCGCCGCGCAAGCGCCGGCAGATGGAAAGGCCGTCTTCGCCCGGCAACATCAGGTCCAGCACCAGCAAGTCAAAGCGTTCGCGCACCCATAGCTTATTCATGGCCTGCGCGCTTTCAGCCGTGACAACGCTGAAACCTTGTTCCGTCAAATAGCGCCGAAGCAGGTCTCGCAATCGGACGTCGTCGTCAACCACCAGGATTTTTGCCTGATGGGCATGGGTAACTGAAGGGTTTGCTGCATTCATTGCCTGGCCCCTAAAAAAACGATGCTAATAGAAGTCATACCACAAACACGAGAATTTCGAAGGCAAGCCTGATGTAAGCAACTGTAGTTCATCGTCGCGGCTTGCTATATTTTTTGTTCAAGTCGGAATAAATTCCGACAGCGTTGCGCTCATTGCAAATTGACACTATTATTTGCACGTAGCACGAAGTTGCTCCGGTTCCAGCCTGAACTAAAATCTTCTATTCGGGAAAGTAAGTACTAATTAAGTACGAATGGTAACGTTAGATAGAATACAGTAAAACCCGTGTCCGGCTAGCCATTACAAACAGTTACATACTTTACCTTGTCGCACTTACAGTCATTCCTTAAGCAGATTACACTTTCTTAAAATTACCGCACTCTAAACCATACCGGCCTGGCGTTTAAGTTAAATTTGTATGAAAGCAACACAAAAAATTCTGATCGCGTTATTCCTGTGTGCCGGGATGGGGTATGCATACGCGAATCCGGGCGGGCGGCGCGACAACGAGCAAGACCAGAAGCAGAACAAGTCCTATGACCAGGAGGCGCGCCGGGAAGAGATTCGCACACAGCGCTATCGCGCTCCCGCCCCATCTGAAAGTTCAATTAGCCGCAACACGAATCCGCCGCCCAAGTACGATGGCCCCCCTCGTCGAAATGGAAAAATGTCGCCCGAGGAACGGCGCGCCCTGCGCCGCCAGATCAATGAAGCGGGCCAAACCATTTACTAGAATAACGGCATAAAACAGAAATTGGTCGAAAAATCATCATTTGCTGGCCAAACCCTTTGTTTTCATGGCATAATTTCAGGTTGGATAATTTGGATTATCCCAAGATTAAATTCAGGCAAGTGATTGGCAATCGGATCAGGGTGAAAGTGGATCGTCGAAGTGCTGATTGGCTACCTCACACATTTTAAGGGCAAGAAAATGAAAGAAGGCATCCATCCCGATTATCGTGACGTTGTATTTCACGACGTCTCCTGCGACTTCAAATTTATCAGCCGCTCGACTATTCAGACGCGCGACAAGATCGAGTTTGAAGGAAAAGAATATCCGCTGGTCAAAGTCGAGGTATCTTCCGAATCCCATCCGTTCTATACCGGCAAGCACAAGATCGTGGATACTGCCGGTCGCGTGGAAAAATTCCGCCAGAAATTCGGCAAAGTCGGTTCCAAAACGCAAGCAGCTGTTTAATTCTGCCGCGTTGTTAAAAAGGCAGCTCCGGCTGCCTTTTTTATTTGCGCAAGAGATAATTTACTAAATCTGTATCAAAATAGCGCGCATGCCCTATAACACCGACATCGCCGCCCCTTCTTTGAAACCCGTACGGCTCCCGGCTTCAGCAACTTTTCTGCTGCCGCGCTGGGGGTTGGTTCTTCTTTGCCTGCTCTATATTCTGCCGGGACTAATCGGGCGCGACCCATGGAAAAATGATGATGCCGCCGGTTTTGGCATCATGTGGACGATGGCGCATGGCGGCCTGAACGACTGGTTGTGGCCGCATATCGTGGGCCAGCTGATGCCGCAGGAAGGTCCGCTGACTTTCTGGCTTGGTGCGATTTGCATCAAGCTTTTCGGCTGGCTTTTAGGCGACGCTCTGGCGGCAAGAATGGCTCCTCTATGCTTCTTCATGGTAGGCGCCATTTCCGTGTGGTATTCGACTTACCTGCTTGGCCGACGTACCGAAGCGCAACCGATGCAGCTTGCTTTCGGCGGCCAGCCGGAACCCAACGACTATGGCCGGGTACTGGCTGACGGCGCCCTGCTGATCTATCTCGGCTGCATCGGCCTGCTGCTGCACAGCCATGAAACCCGCGCCGAGGCGCTGCTCGTATCGCTGGTTGCTTTCCTGCTGTACATGAGCGCGCGCTATGTCAAGACGCCCAGCTTGCGCAATGCCTGCATGCTCGGACTAGCGCTCGGATGCATTGCGCTGACTCGCGGCTGGGTTGTGCCGCTTGGCTTATGGCTGAGCTTCTTTATCAGCTTCCGGCTGCTAAACCTGCAAACCGGGCGCAGCGTGCGCCATTTATTGATTGCTGTTGGCGTCGCCATAGCCATCATCTCGCTCTGGCTTTTCAGTGCGGACGCGATTCGTCCGTTCAATAGCACGCCGTTCGACGGCTGGATGGACTGGAATTACTCCCAGTTGGCACTTCCCGGATACGACTCGATAAAATATTTTTTCAAGAACGGCCTCTGGTTTTTCTGGCCGGCCTGGCCATTTGCGATCTGGGCGCTGTATGCATGGCGCAGACAGCGGCAGGCGATGCACATTCTTCTGCCGCTATCGTTTGTAATCGCTTTATCCATTGTCGCCTTCCTGAATCCGAACGCTGAAGAAGGCGCCCTGCTGCCTCTATTGCCTGCTCTGGCAATGCTGGCGGCATTTGGACTGCCAACCATGAAGCGTGGAGCTATCAATGCGGTCGACTGGTTCTCGGTCATGACCCTGACAACCAGCGCCGGATTCATCTGGGTCGGCTGGATCGCGAAACAAACCGGCTGGCCTGCTCAGATCGCCAAAAACGCTTTCAAGCTCGCGCCCGGCTTCAAGCCGGAGTTCAGCCTGATCGCTTTTCTGGTTGCTGCCGGAGCGACCATCCTCTGGTTCTTGCTTGTGTTCTGGCGCCTGTCGCGCCAGCCAGTCGTTTTATGGCGCGCCGTGGTGCTTTCATCAGGCGGGGTAATCCTGTGCTGGCTGCTGCTGACGACCCTGTGGCTGCCATGGATCAACTATGGCAAGAGCTATGCCACCGTAGCGCAGGAAATCGCGCAAAAACTGCCCGATTCGGCCTATTGCGTCGAGACAAACGTTTCTTCGGCACAACGAGCGTCGTTCGCATACCTGGGAGGGATCCGCTTTGCCGGCTTTGATGACAGCCAGTGCAAGTTCGTGCTACTGCGGGCTTATGCGGTCAAAAGAGGGGGACCCGCTCAATATCCGGAGGTCAACGGAAAAACCAAAATTTTGTGGGAAGGCCACCGCCCGGCTGATCGGGACGAGCGCTTTCGCCTGTATCAACGCGTGAAATAATGCTGTCTCAAGGCCCGCAAAAGCAGACCTTTCGCATCGTCAGCCTGGCATGGCCAATACTCATAGGCCAGCTGGCCGTGATCGCCAACGCTGTCGTGGATACGATGATGGTGTCGCGCTTTTCGGTTACCGACCTCGGTGCGCTCGCAGTCGGCGCATCGATTTACATCAGCGTATTTGTCGGTCTGAACGGCGTACTCCAATCCCTCTCTCCGATCATCGGCCAGCTCTATGGCGCCCGCAAATTTTCCGCTATCGGAGGAGAAGTCAAGCAAGGTGTCTGGCTAGGGCTTTTACTATCGTTTATTGGCGCATTGCTGTTGATATTTCCGCAACCGCTGCTATCGGTGACGCAGGCATCGCCGGAACTAACCGCCAAAGCGTCGTTGTACCTGCGCACGCTCGCCCTGGCGTTGCCGGCCTCGTTGGGATTCGTGATATTCGGCGCGCTGAACAATGCAATGGGCCGACCGAAAATGGTGATGGCGCTTCAGGTCTCGGCCCTGCTGCTGAAAATTCCCCTGAATGGATTATTCATTTTCGGCGGTCTTGGCCTGCCTGCCTTGGGCGGGCCGGGATGCGCGATCTCGACCGCGATCACTTCCTGGCTGATTTTGGCTGCGGGGTGGCTGATCCTGCGCTTCAACCCGTTTTATAAACCATTTCAGCTGTTTGGTTCCGGCTTTCAGGTTCCGAGATGGACTTCGCAAAAGGAACTCCTGAAGCTCGGCATCCCCGTCGGCATGAATTATTTCATCGAGGTGACGGCGTTTACCTTCATGGCGCTCTTCATCGCCCGCCTCGGCGAAACAGCTGTTGCCGGCCACCAGATCGTCGGCAACTTCGCCACCGTGCTGTACATGCTGCCGTTATCGATAGCCAGCGCCACCGGCACGTTGACTTCGCATGCGATCGGCGCGCACGACATGAACGGAGCCCGGCGCATCGGATTTGCCGGGATTCGACTTGCCGCTCTGGTCTCGACATCGATTGGCGTAGTGGTATGGTTTGCGCGCGATTTCATCGTGCGCGCCTATACTCCGGACGAATCGATCGCGGTGACCGCGCTGCCGCTTTTCCTGTTCATCGCTTCTTACCAGTTCTTCGACGCCCTCCAGGTAACAGCTTCGTACATTCTTCGCGCACACAAAGTCGTGCTCGCTCCAACCGTTATGTATTCCTTGACGCTGTGGGGCATTGGACTGTTTGGCGGTTACGTGCTCGGCCTGGATCCGTTCGACCTGCATCCGCCAGGAGCGATCGCCGGAGTGGGAGGATTCTGGTTCGGCACCAGCATCAGTCTGGTCATTCTGGCAAGCGGCATGCTGTGGCTGCTGCTTCGCACGCAAAGAAAAGCGCTGCAAGCGTAATTTTCATTGCAGGCGGGGCTGCATGCTGATCAATCCCAAACCAAGCTCATTGGCATGAGCCGTATCGTTCAGTCAGCGCTAGAATACAATTACGAGCACGCACGCATTTCCGGTGCCGGAACCTTCTTAAGGATCGAACTCATGGCCAAATACATCATTTGCCTCGGAAAATCCACACTCGACCGTATCTGGCCGGTTTCCGAATTGCCGGCGTCAGGAGGAAAGTACCCGGCTAGCGATTATCTCGAATTGGGCGGAGGCATGGCGGCGACTGCGTCGGTCGCGATAGCGCGCTTGGGTGCAAAAGCCGCTTTTTATGGTCGCGCGGGCAAGGATCGGGCCGGGCAGGCAATGCTGGAGGAACTGGCCGGCTATGGTGTGGATGTGTCGCAATTCCGTCTATTTCCGGGTGGCAGGTCATCGGTTTCCGGCATTCTGGTCGATAAGGAAGGCGAACGCATAATCGCAAACTTCGGCGGCGCCTCCATTCCGGACGACGCAGGATGGCTACAACTGGACGATGTACAGAACACTACTGCCGTGCTGGTCGATGTGCGCTGGAAAGAAGGCGGCGTTGCAATTTGTTCAGCCGCACGTGCGCTTGGAATCCCGACCGTTATGGACGGCGAAATCGCCAATGCCGACATTTTCGCAGCGCTTCTGCCACAGGTCGATCATGCGATATTTTCGCTGCCGGGCCTGCGCTCGTATGGCGGCGGCAAGATCACCAGCCACATGCAGATACTGCAAAAAGTGCGCGGCCTCGGATGCAGGGTCGCGGCTGTAACGATGGGCGCCCAGGGATGCTTGTGGATAGATGAGGAAGGCGCGCATCACCAACCGGCTTTCGGTGTACAGGTAGTAGATACCACCGGCGCCGGCGACGTGTTTCACGGTGCCTACGCGCTTGCCCTGGCTGAAGGAATGGATATCCCTACCGCGATGCGTTTTGCGAGCGGCGTGGCGGCGTTGAAGTGTACGCGCCACGGCGGTCGCGCCGGTATTCCGAGCCGTGAGGAAGTAGACCGGTTCCTGGCGCAGCAAACCCATTGACGCTTAAATCCGTCCCGGAACCGCGTAATCAGCTGCGCCATCGTTAAATGAGACTTTTCGCTGAAAATTCTCATAACAGTTGCAATAATGGCTATTCTTGGGGCGTTCGCGCTCTACGATTATCTTCCGATTACGGCAGTAACGGCCATTCCTGCAGAGGCTGCTTATGCTACTGCTTCCCGACCTGAGACGTTCTGAAAGAATCGAACAGCTGCGGCTGTTCTACGCATTATGGCCCGACAAGGCTACGAGGGATGCGCTGGCGAACCTGCAATTATCAATACGCGGGCGTATTATCCTTCCGCAAAACCTGCATATAACCCTAGCGTTTCTCGGAGACCAGCCGGTCTGGCTGCTGCCGACCCTGCGCACAATACTGGAAGGCCTGAATTTTCCGCGAATCGATTTGAAGATAGACCGGATCGGCTTTTTTGCAAGAAGCCGGATCGCATGGGCCGGAATGAACACGGTTCCGCCCGAACTGGCGAAGCTGCATACCGACTTGCGAAAGGAATTGGGAAACAACCGCATTCAGCACGATGAAAGGGAACGCTTCACTCCGCACATTACGCTGGCCCGCAAAGCCGTTAGAACGGAGAGCGTTTCCTTCGCTCCTATAAGCTGGCAGGCCGATCACGTTGCGCTGGTGCATTCCCCGATGAGCGGCGCCGGCTCGCTTTACCGGGTGCTTGCATCAAGACGCCTTACGCAATGACAGGCTCGGCGATAACCGATTCCGGTCCAGCCTGAACCGCCACGGCATTTGCGCTCTCGGCAAGCTTCCGTAATGCATGCGCGGCCGCGGCCATGCCGAAACTGGCCGTCACTACTATGGATGAGCCGAATCCGGCGCAGTTGAGTCCGGTTATGCCAACGTTTCCGCCGGCATCGAGCGAACAGGCGTCTTCGCTCTCCGGATAGCGCAATGGTTCGGTCGAGAACACCGCATCGACCCCGAATTTGGTCTTGCTTCCGCGCGGAAAACCGTGTTGCCGGCGCAAGAGCTTGCGTACCTTTGCCAGCAGGGGCTCCTGTTCGGTCCGGCTCAGGTCGCAGATTTCTATGCGGGTCGGATCGGTTTGCCCGCCTGCCGCGCCGATGGTTATGAGCGGTATGCCTTTCGCACGGCAATAGGCGATCAGCGCCGTTTTTGCCGTCGCGCTGTCGATCGCGTCGATCACATAGTCATAGTCATGCGCACCGATCATGCTGTCTAGGTTGTCGGGAGAGATAAAATCTTCGATCTGACGCACACGGCAGTAAGGATTGATCTGTGCGATCCGCTCGGCGAGCGCAGTCACTTTTGCCATGCCGAGCGTATCCTGCAAGGCTTGAATCTGGCGATTGATGTTCGACTCGGCCACATTGTCGAGATCGATCAGCGTCAAGCGGCCAATGGCGCTGCGCGCCAACGCTTCCACTACCCACGACCCAACGCCGCCTACGCCGATGACGCATACGTGCGCCGCACGGAAGCGCTCCAATGCTGCATTGCCGTACAAACGCCCCACTCCTCCGAAGCGGCGGGCAAAGTCGACATTGACAGCTCCATCCGGAGCGGAATTATGGCTTATTGTATTCATTCCTCAATTGTACCGGACAGCAATAAATCTTTCCGGAAGGGAAAATTTGCTTCTTGATTTTTCAGGGGAACCAGGCCAAAGGCAAGTCATCCTTGCTTAAATCCAGGATTGGAGCAGGTATGTACGCATATGAGCTAATGATCGACATATCTGCAGGTGTTGGTGTAATATTAACTAATGTAAGGTAAGGTGCAATTATTGATGTGCAACAGGCTCCAAGGGCGCTGCTGCAGTATTCTGACCGGAATATTTCACAATAAGGTGAGCATGGAAATAAAGCGTCGCTTTCGGCAATTCAAGCTGCCTCTGAACAGGGGTACGCAGGCGATGCTTTTTCTGTTTACGCTTACTGGATTCCGGAACGGCTGTCCTTGCCTGCGCGTCTTTTCAATAGCTCGCCATACCCTGCGTCTTGCTTCTCGCCCAAACGCTCCTCTTCCCCTCCGCGCCCTGCGCATTGATCCATTCGGTTTGAAATGAGAAACCCATGCCGATAGCCGTCCTTCGCACGAAATACTCTCGCCTCTGCGTGCCGCCATCGGGTTCGCCATGCAGGCTCCGGGCGCGGTTCTCCAAGTGGCTTGAGGATAGCGGCACGAGTCGCATGGCGGGATCCGGCTTTTTGAGCATGGCGGCGGTTACGTCTGGAAATAGCGAATTGCCCTTTCTTGATCGTATTTTTACGCGGCAAACTAATGAGGTTTTGAAATGTCGGCATCGGCGCTCGGAACGCAAATGGATATTTTTTATAGATTAGTTTTATAGATAGCAGTTATGCAAGCAGCCCAATTTTGTGAAAGGCTGTTTTTACGAAGTATCGGCTCACATACACGGAGGATATTGTGTTTTGGGAAAAGAAACTGGAAAAATGGGTTGACGGCATCCGCACCAAAAACGCCATGCCGCTACGGCTCGAATTGTGGAACGGCCAAGAGTACGATTTCGGCGCGGGAGCCCCGCAAGTCACCATACGGGTGCCGGGCATCTCCTCGTTAAGCTATCTTCTCAAGCCGACACTGGACAACCTCGGAACAGCTTATGTGGAGGGCAAGCTCGAAATCAAGGGAAGATTGAACGAGATGATTTCAATCGCCAACCTGCTGGCATCGTCCACGCTTCCTTCGGAAGGAAAGCTGGGGCGCATGAAACGCCATTTCCGTCATAACAAGGAGGTGGATTCCGAAGCGATCCGTTACCACTACGATGTTTCCAACGAGTTCTACCAGCAGTGGCTGGACCCGAACATGCTGTACTCGTGCGCCTACTTCGAAAATGGCGATGAGGATCTTGCGACGGCACAGATCAAGAAGATCGACCACATACTGACCAAGATTCAACTTCAGCCGGGCAACCGCTTGCTCGACATCGGATGCGGTTGGGGCGCTCTGGTTCTGCGCGCGGCGGAAAAATTCGGCGCCCGCTGTGTCGGAGTCACTTTATCCGAGAGGCAGTATGAACTGGCGCGCGAACGCGTGAAGCAGGCCGGCTTGTCCGACCGCGTCGAAATCAGGCTCGAAGACTACCGCGACGTTCAGGGAAATTTTGAGAGAATCACCAGCGTCGGCATGTTCGAGCATGTCGGACTGAGACATCTCAAAGACTATTTTGCAAAGATGCGCTCGCTGCTGACCGACGATGGGGTTGCAATGAACCACGGCATCACCTCGACGGATCCGGAAAGCGGCGACACGCCGTTCGGGGGCGGCGAGTTTATAGAGAAATATGTGTTCCCTCATGGCGAACTGCCGCATATCGGCCTGGTATTGAAGACCATGCAGGAAGGTGGCATGGAGGCGCTGGATATTGAAAACCTGCGCCATCATTACGCCCGCACTTGCGGCATCTGGGCCGAAAACTTCGAGAACAACACCGACAAGATCCAGACCCTGACCGACGACAAACACTATCGTATCTGGCGCGTCTATCTGGCAGGCTGCGCCTACGCATTTGCCCAGGACAGGATTGCGCTGTACCAAGTCGTGTGCGGCAAAAACGGCCGCACCTCGCCGCTACTGCCGATGTCGCGCCGCTACATGTACGAAGCCTAGAGCAAGCCGGACGGCAGGCTGGCCCGATACGGACTAGCCTGCCGCCTTAATCCTGTTAGCGAAAATCTGCCGGAACTTGGCGACCTTCGGCGCGACCACGAAAGCGCAATAGCCCTGGTCCGGATGCTGGCGGAAGTAGTTCTGGTGATACGGCTCGGCCTTGTAATACGTTGTCGCCGGACTCAACTCGGTAACGATCGGGGCGCCCCATACATTCGCCATTTCCGCTATCACCTGTTTTGCGGTCGCCTGCTGCTCCGGCGAATGGTAATAGATCACCGAACGGTATTGCGTGCCGACGTCGTTGCCTTGCTGATTCAGCGTCGTCGGATCATGAATGGTGAAAAATACTTCGAGAATGTCGCGGTAGCTGACTGCCTCGGGATCAAAGAAGATACGCACCACTTCGGCATGTCCAGTCGTTCCTTCGCAGACCTGCTCGTATGTCGGGTTCTCCACCCTGCCTCCGGTATAGCCGGACTCGACGCTTTGCACGCCCTTCATTTCCTGGTAAACCGCTTCCAGGCACCAGAAACATCCACCGCCAAGAGTTGCCATTTCGGTAGCCATTTTTTCCTCCGTTTGGTTTATGTTTTCCACTTTACCGCAAACCCGCAAACTCTGCGCGGGACGGCACAATCCACCTCCTTGCCGGAAACTTGAGCTAGCGCAAATTTGCCTTTCATTTTTCTCCAAAGTCGATGGACTCGGAATTGATGGGATTCTAGAATTGACAGCAACGAAGCCATATTCCTTAAATGGTGAATTCCGCAAACGTCGTATTTTAAAAATAAAGCCGGGAACGCATCAGTTTTAATGGAATTGATGGCCTGGCTTTATTTTTGGCATGTGATCGATGTGCTCTTACTGGAAGGAAAAACATGTTCAAAAAATTGATTATCCCTACGGACGGTTCCCCTCTTGCAACGACTGCCGCCCTGCAGGGGGTCGAATTGGCGGGCAAGATTGGCGCAGAGGTTGTTGGAATTTTCGTGGCCCGGGAAAAACAGGATCCGGTATTTGACTTTTCCGATATACGGCCTCGCAATTATCCGACCATGGAGGAGTACAGACAGGCAATAAGAGAGGCGGGCAACAATTATATGAAGCCGCTCAGGGACGCAGCGGAAAAGGAAGGAGTGGCTTTTACACCCCTCGTCACCATGTCCAATGAAACCGCGCAGCACATCGTCAACGAAGCTGCGGCAAACGGATGCGACCTGATCTACATGGGATCGCATGGCGGTACCGGATGGGGGAAAAACCTGATGGGCAGCGTTGCGACCAAGGTTTTCCTGGCAAGCTCGATCCCTATCCTGATTTACAAATTCGAACAGGAGCAGATACCCAAGAACCTGATCCGGAAAAGTTATTACAACACACTGCCGGTCTGATTGTTGAGCAACTGCCGAAGCCGGCATTTTTCAAACCGCACTTGGCCGGTTTCGCCGAAAACCCACGGCATCACGCATCAGTTCAGTTGCGCATGGACGCGTCGAAGCCGCTTATGAACCCGATTTCAGGAGTATTTCGATCCTGCCGTCCTCATCGTGGGCGGCCCGGCGCAGGCGGTCGTTGACGCCTTCCCAGGAAGATCCGGACGGGGGAGCTTCCACCAATATCAGGTCTGCCCGCACGTTGTCCAGATCGCGCAAAGCGGCATAAAGTTCATGCGCATAGTTTTCCGGGGTAGCCGGCATTACGACCTGCGCAAGCGCATCCGGCAAAGTCGGAAGCGAATGGCTTATGACTGCCACCAACCGTCCGGCCATCATGAATTTCCGTAAAACCTTCCTTAAATCCGCCGCCTGGACGACAGCAACCGGCGTGCGCGGCGCGTAGTGCGAATCCAGCGTGCCGGACGCGCGCGGAGCGGTCGAATCCGGCATGGCGGGCAGTCGCCCTATGACCTTTTCGATGTCTTCCGCGCTGATGCGCCCCGGGCGCAAAAGCATAGGGCCGTGTGTATCGATTCGGGATAAGTCGAGAATTGTCGATTCAATTCCGACTTCGCTCCGACCGCCATCCAGGATGGCGCCGATTCTGGGATCTTCGTCAAATTCATCGCGCACATGCTGCGCGTTAGTCGGACTGACATGGCCGAATTTGTTCGCGGACGGTGCGGCGACACCGCCTTTTCCTTGTCTGAATTCCCGCAGCAACGCCTGCGCCACCGGATGGGAAGGACAGCGCAGTCCGATCGTATCCTGCCCGCCCGCAACGGTGGCAGGAATATGGTCGGCCCGTTTCAGGATCAGCGTCAGCGGACCGGGCCAGAAGGCGCCGATCAATTGCTTTGCCTCCGCAGGAATTTCACGAGCCCAGTAATCCACATCGGCCTCGGGCGCCAGATGCACGATAAGCGGATGATCGGTCGGACGCCCCTTGACCGAGTAGATTTTGGCAATCGCCTCCGGATTTTCGGCGTCTGCGCCGAGCCCGTATACGGTCTCAGTCGGAAAAGCCACCAGTCCGCCTGATTCGAGAATCGCGGCAGCCTTTTGAATATCAGAAGAAGCGGTCATGGAAGAGGCACAATCTGGAACGTACGTTTGCAAACATGGGACTCGTGATTTCAAGCCGACGATTCTGATCGGAGGGAGAAACAGGATTAATAAATTGTAATAAAAAGACGGCGCCGATCGAGAAATCAATCAGGCGACGTTGCAATCACTTCAACGCTTCCGCGTCATGCAGACGCGGCCGGCGTTGTAAATGGAAGCAGGCCCGGGAGAGAAGTGAAGGTGCTACAGGCAAAAACATAGAGCCGCTTCACCTCGGGTTCCCCGGCGTTTCGATTACGCTGTCAGAAGCCGCAATGCCTCCGAATACTTCTCTGCCGTTTTTTGCGCTATGTCGTCAGGCACGTGCGGCGCCGGAGCCTGCTTGTTCCAAGGCTGGGCTTCCAGCCAGTCGCGCACGAACTGCTTGTCGAACGATGGAGGAGAACTGCCGACCAGATAGCTGGAAGCCGGCCAGAAGCGTGAAGAATCCGGCGTCAGGATTTCGTCGATCAAATGCACCGTGCCGTTCGCATCGAGGCCGAACTCGAATTTGGTATCGGCGATGATAATCCCTTTTCCCGCAGCATATTCGGATGCTTCGGTGTACAGCTTGATTGCCAGGTCGCGTACTTGACGCGCAATTTCAGGCCCGACGATTTTTTCCATCTGTTCGAACGAAATGTTCTCGTCGTGCTCGCCGACTGCCGCCTTGGTCGACGGCGTGAAGATTGTTTCCGGCAGCTTCTGCGCTTCCTTCAATCCCTCAGGCAGCTTGATGCCGCACACCGATCCGGTCTTCTGGTAATCCTTCCAGCCGGTGCCGATGATGTATCCCCGTACAATTGCCTCTATCGCCAGCGGTTTGAGCTTCTTGACGACGATCGCGCGCCCTTCGACCTGCTCGCGCTCTTCCGGCGCGACCAGCGACACCGGGTCGATGTCGGTCATGTGGTTCGGCATCAGGCTGCCGAATTTTTTGAACCAGAAATTCGACATCGCGGTCAGGATTTTTCCCTTGTTGGGAATCGGGTCGTCCAGCACCACGTCGAATGCCGACAGGCGGTCAGTCTGCACCACCAGCAGCTTGTCGTCCCCGACTGCGTAAATGTCGCGCACCTTGCCGCGATGCAGGAAAGGCAGTGACTTGATATGGGTCTCCATCAAACCGGGCATGGGAAATCCTTTTTAAGAAATTAGTTTAGTTCGGGCAAAGTGGCGTTGCGCACTTTTTCTGATTGGGCGACGCGAAACGCGACAAGCTTGGCTCTCACTGCTTCGTCGTGCAGCGCCAGCATGGCTATCACCGCGAGCGCCGCATTGGCCGCACCCGCCTCGCCAATTGCCAGGGTCGGCACAGGAATGCCCTTGGGCATCTGCACCGTCGCCAGCAGCGAATCCAGACCCTTCATGTATTTCGACGGCATCGGCACGCCGAAAGTCGGCAGGATTGTCTGAGCGGCGACCACGCCCGCAAGATGCGCGGCGCCGCCTGCGCCGGCGATGAACGCCTGGCAGCCGCGTTCCTGCATGCTGGTGATCCATTCCTCCAGCTCTATCGGCGAGCGATGCGCGGACAGGGCGCGCGCTTCGTAGCTAATGCCGAAGTCCTTGCAGACTTGGGCCGCTTCCTTCATTACATCCCAATCGGATGTCGATCCCATTACGATGCCAACCAGTTTTTTTTCAGACATATCTATAACCAAATGGATGAAACTGCTTCAATAACAACGCAGGCACGTACCTTTCGGGACGCACCTGCGTTCAAGAAAATTTTATTGCAGAACCGTAATTATTTCACGATTTGCGAGAGTCCGCCCTTTTTATAAGTCTCTGCCATTTTATCGAGCGAAATCGGCTTTATTTTGGCGGCCTGACCCTCGCAGCCAAAAGCGCGATAACGGTCGAGGCAAACTTTTTTCGCCGCCTCGCGCGCCGGTATCAGGAATTCGCGCGGATCGAATTTGGACGGATTTTCCATGAAGAAACGCCGAATCGCGGCAGTCATCGCCAAGCGGATGTCCGTATCGATATTGATCTTGCGCACGCCGTTCTTGATGCCTTCCTGGATCTCCTCGACCGGCACGCCGTAGGTTTCCTTCATGGCGCCGCCGAACTGGCGAATCTCGGCCAGAAGCTCCTGCGGTACCGATGACGAGCCGTGCATCACGAGATGGGTGTTCGGAAGGCGGGCATGGATTTCCCTGATGCGCTCGATCGACAAGATATCTCCGGTAGGTTTCTTGGTGAACTTGTACGCGCCGTGCGAGGTGCCGATCGCTATAGCGAGCGCATCGCATTGGGTCTGCTTGACGAAATCGGCTGCCTGTTCGACGTCGGTCAGCAGTTGCTCACGCGTCATCTTGCCTTCGGCGCCGTGACCGTCTTCCTTGTCGCCCTCCATCGATTCCAGCGAACCCAGCACGCCGAGCTCGGCTTCGACCGTTACGCCGATCGCATGCGAGAACTTGACAACTTCCTTTGTCACTTGAACATTGTATTCGTAGCTGGCGACGGTCTTGCCGTCTTCCGTCAGCGAACCGTCCATCATCACCGAACTGAAGCCGGAGCGAATCGCGCCCATGCATACAGCCGGCGATTGCCCGTGATCCTGGTGCATGACGACGGGGAGATGCGGATAGGCTTCGACCGCTGCTTCGATCAGATGGCGCAGAAACGATTCGCCCGCATACCTGCGCGCTCCGGCCGAAGCCTGCATGATGACCGGCGCATTGGCTTCGTTCGCTGCAGCCATGATCGCCTGCACCTGCTCCAGGTTGTTGACATTGAATGCGGGTAGTCCGTAACCGTTTTCGGCCGCGTGGTCGAGAAGTTGTCGCATTGATACGATGGGCATCCGTTTCTCCTATTTCATTTATGGGGTTTATTGGGCGCGCTGCACCAGGATCTCGACCGCCGGCAAAGTCTTGCCTTCAAGGAATTCCAGGAAAGCGCCGCCTCCGGTCGAGATATAGCTTATCTTGTCGCCGATGTCGTACTTGGCGATTGCGGCCAATGTATCGCCGCCTCCTGCAATCGAGAATGCGTTCGATTCGGCTATGGCAAGAGAAACGGTCCGGGTACCGTTGCCGAACTGATCGAATTCGAACACTCCGACCGGCCCGTTCCAGACTACGGTGCCGGCCTTGGCGATCTGCTGCGCCAGCAATTTTGCCGTTTCCGGCCCGACATCCAGGATCATGTCGTCGTCCTCGACATCGGCTGCCTTCTTGACGCTGGCAGGCGCGCTGGCTGCAAAACTCTTGGCGCATACGACGTCGATCGGGATCGGCACGGAAGCGCCACGCTCCTGCATCATCTTCATGATAACTTTCGCTTCTTCGACAAGATCGGTTTCCACCAGGGAACGTCCGATCTTGTAACCGGCAGCCAGCAGGAAAGTGTTGGCAATGCCGCCGCCGACTATCAGGTTGTCGACCTTGCCGGCCAGCGTCTTCAGGATTGTCAGCTTGCCCGACACTTTCGCGCCGCCGACAACCGCGACCAGGGGCCGCGCCGGTTGATAGAGGGCCTTGCCGAGTGCGTCCAGTTCCGCTGCCAGCAGCGGCCCGGCGCAAGCGATCGGCGCAAACTTTGCAATGCCGTAGGTAGTGGCCTCGGCGCGGTGAGCTGTGCCGAATGCATCGTTCACATACACGTCGCACAGGCGAGCCATCTTTTGCGCCAGTGCGTCATCATTCTTCTTTTCACCCTTGTTGAAGCGGCAGTTCTCCAACAGCACCACCTGTCCTGACGCAACGTCCACTCCGTCGATCCAGTCGCGCTTCAGTTCGACCGGCTGTCCGAGCAGTTCGGACAAGCGCTTGGCGACAGGCGCCATCGAATACTCGGGATTGAATTCGCCTTCGACCGGGCGCCCGAGATGGGACGTGACCATTACCGCGGCGCCCGCTTTCAGCGCGGACTGGATCGCGGGCACCGAGGCGCGGATGCGCGTATCTTCGGTAATGTTGCCGGCGGAATCCTGCGGCACGTTCAAATCCGAACGGATGAATACGCGCTTGCCTTGCAGTTCATTGCGTTCGATCAGGTCGGTAAGACGTTTGAATTGAAGAACAGGTTGCATGATGTTGATCATTCAAATAGTTGAAAGACTGCTATTTTACCGTACCCGGACCGAGCTAAAAACCTTTTGTAAAGATTGCTTGTCGTGCATCATGGCAGTGGAACTCATTTCGCAAATAAAGAAAGCCTGTCTTTAATGAAATTTCCGTTCGGCACGGTTATTCCGTTAAAATCGGCTTTTGCGATTTGAAATTAGGAGAGTTTTTCATGCCCATGCATGCCCGCGACGGAAAAATCTGGAAGGACGGCGAACTGATAGATTGGCGCGACGCCAAAATTCACGTGCTGACGCATTCACTGCACTATGGAATGGCCGTGTTCGAGGGTGTGCGAGCGTACGAAACCATAAAAGGCACGGCGATTTTCCGGCTGCAGGAACATACGCGCCGTTTGCTCAATTCCGCCAAGATTTTCCAGATGGCCGTGCCTTATGACATGGATACCCTGATGGAAGCGCAGAAGCAAGTTGTGCGTGCCAACGAGCTGGCATCCTGCTATATCCGTCCGCTTATCTGGGTTGGCTCGGAGAAATTGGGAATTTCAGCAAAAGGCAACACCATACACGCCTCGATAGCCGCGTGGGCATGGGGTTCCTATCTGGGCGAAGAAGGCATGGCGAAGGGAATTCGCGTCAAGACTTCTTCATTTACCCGCCATCACGTCAATGTTTCGATGGTGCGCGCCAAGGCCAGCGGTTACTACATCAATTCGATCTTGGCTAACCAGGAAGCGCTGACCGACGGCTACGATGAAGCCTTGCTGCTCGATACCGATGGCTTCGTATCCGAAGGGTCCGGCGAAAATGTGTTCATGGTCAAGAACGGCAAGCTTTATACGCCCGACCTGGCAAGCTGCCTGGACGGCATTACGCGCAATTCGGTTCTGACGATGGCGCGCGACCTGGGCATCGAGGTGATCGAGAAGCGCATCACACGCGACGAAATGTACTGTTGCGACGAAGCATTCTTCACCGGCACCGCCGCCGAAGTCACTCCCATCCGCGAACTCGACAATCGCCAGATCGGCGAAGGCAAGCGCGGCCCGATCACCGAGAAACTGCAATCGCTGTTTTTCGACGTGGTCGCGGGCAAGGCACCGCAATACGAGCACTGGTTAACTCTGGTATAAACAAGGCAGGCGGAAACCTTGTTTTCAACGAGGTTTCCTGACTTCCACCCCATCAGGGCGGGCTCCTGCCCGCATGCCGCCATGCCAAACGGAACCGCACGCAACCGTATCGTCGAACTGGACAATCCGGATCTTCCCATTTCGTGCCCAAGCAAGGACACGCCGCTCTGGTCCATGCATCCCCGCATCTTTCTTGATCCGACGCACGAGAGTGTTTCGATGTGTCCGTATTGCGGCACGATTTACCGCATCAAACCCGGACCCACTGCAAAGCCGCACTGAAACCTTTTCGTTCCAGCCACAGGAAAGAAATCGGCTTTTTTCTTTTTAAATGGAATATTCATGCTTTCGGCAATCCGGACGCGAATATTCCAGATCCGGCATTTCCTAAAGAAGCCGGATCCGGTTATCTCCTTATGCAACCGTCGATTTACGGTGCAGCCGGAGGCGTCAGCACGAACGCGCGCCGCTGCCCTGCCTTATTGACGCCGGTACCGGCGATCTGCCCGGAACTGTTGATGCCGATTATCTCATCCAGCTTCCAGCCTGCAGCCTTCACTTCGGCAAGGCTGTTCAGGTCGATAATGGCGCCGTTTTTATAGAGGAAGGGATAATTACCCACTCCGACAATCAACCCGCTGTCATTGATTCCGGTTGCACAGCTATATTCGACCCCCAATTGAGCCGAAAGATCGTATATGGTGCCTTTGCTGTACAGGAACGCATGGCCACTGCTTACTCCGACAACGTCTCCCAGGTTGTTCATGCCATAGGCATAGTGGTAAGGAAATGGGTAAGTTGTCGGCAACGCAAGCTTGACCAGGCTGCTGCCGGTGAACAGATACGCGGAAACATACTTTCCCAGCCCATCGGTTATAGCGATCTGGCCCGTATTGTTGATGAGCAATCCCCAGACATAAGAGAAATTCCGCAGGTAGCCAAGACTGGCCAGCACCCCATCCCGCGTGTACAGGTATGGCTTGTAATCTTCCGTGGCCACGATATCCCCCCCATCGTTGATATCATAAACCGCGCTTCGCGAGGAAGTGCTCGTCAGCGCGCCAATTTCAGCCATTGCGCCGCCTTGATACAAGAATGGGACAGTAGAGCCATCCGCTAATGCACTGTACCCGATGATGCGACCGGCATTGTTGATCGCATTGGCATGGCTATATGCGCCCCCCAGCGTGCCCAGATCGATCATTGCGCTGCTCCGATAAAGGAATGCATGTTCGCTGCCGCTACCGATGTTGCTGTATCCGACCACATCGCCGGCGTCGTTGATGTGCGCTGCTGTGGAAGCCGCCCCTCCCAGCGCTCCCAGGTCGACGATACTCCATGCCGTGTTCCTGATGTTCCACGACCGTGTGGCCATGGCAACGATCTCGCTTGCCCCTGGGGTTCGTGCCGGAACGTCGAACGCGCTGATCCTGACAGCCAGCGTCCCATTCGACAGCCGAGTCGTGTCAAAGTCCAGCGTCGCCTTCGTCTTGTCCGCCGAAACGCTGAACGTGGCAAAAATCGGTACGTAGCCCATCGACGGCAACAGTTCCACGTTCTCGATGCCGGTGCCCGTCACTTCAAGATGCACCTTGCCGGAAATCGTCGCGCCGTCGGCCGGCGCGACCGTCACCTGCGCGCTGAACGTGGCGGGCACTGCCTTGTTCTTGATAACCCATGTCCTGGCGGGCATCGCCACGATCTCGTTGGCGGGCATGCCGGCCGGCGCATCGAACGCGCTGATCCTCACCGCCATCGCCCCATCGGACAGCGTGGTCGTATCCAGCACCAATGTTGCCCTTGTCCTGTCGGCCGACACGGTAAATGTCGCCAGGATCGGCACGTAGCCCTGCGACGGCAGCAGCTCGACGTTCTGGATGTTGCTTCCCGTTACCTCAATGACAACAGTGCCTGAGATCGTGGCGCCGTCAGCCGGCGCAGCCGAGAGCTGTGCGGAGAACGTGCCCGGCGACGGCTTGGCGCCGTTCTGTATATTCCATGTTCTGGCGGGCATGGCGATGATCTCGGTGGCCGTGGAACTGCCTGCCGGCGTGTCGAATGCGCTGATTCTGGCAACCAGCGCCCCGTCGGGAAACTTGGTCGTATCGAGCTTGGCGGTTGCGCTCGTCTTATCATCGGAGACGGTAAAAACAGCATACCTGGGCAAGTAGCCGTCTGCCGGCAGAAGTTCGACGTTGGCGATGTTGGAGCCAGTGACTTCGAGGGTGACCGTGCCCGAGACGGTTGCGCCGTCGTCGGGAGCGATTGTGACTTGCGCAGAGAATACGGACGCCACCGCCGATTGCGGCTCAACCAGCGCCATGGGAACAACGCCTGAAGCGGCGGCGCTGTCACTTGTGCCTCCGCCGCCTCCGCAAGATGCCAGTCCGGCAAGGACAAGGGCGGCAATGGCCCATGCTGCGGCGCGTTTTATAAAGAATGATGTAATAGTTGGCGACACGATCTTCTCCCGTTGATCAGTATTTATTGGTTCGGGTATGACGAGAACGGCCGCGCTTGACAGGGCTGCTGGTGGATCAATGGATGAAATGCAGCTTCATAGCCTATTCCGGCTGGTCACAAAATGAGACATGAAATGCCCCAAATGGTTGGCCGCGTTTTCGGCATGTTTGATTTGATTCAATTAAACGGTTGTGTGACAGCCAACATATGATCCCTAGACTTCGCTCTGAATGGCAGCTTCGTGCATGCCTAGCGTTCTCTTGTCGTTTCGAGCAGAGCCAGGAATTTTAAGTCCGCGCTAAACCTGAACCCCTGTTTCTCAACTAAAGTCGCTGCAAACTGGAACGATATAGGTGCGTCGGAGCAATCTTGCCATGCCTCATCTTGAAATCGCCGCACTGGCCCCCATCTTCCTCCCATTGTTCAACCACGCAGTTACATGAGGGAAAAATGACCGTCTCAGAAAAACAGACCTTGGGATTTCAGGCTGAGGTAAAACAGCTATTGCAATTGATGATTCACTCCTTGTATTCGAACAAGGAAATTTTCTTGCGTGAAATGATCTCGAATGCGTCCGACGCCACCGACAGGCTACGCTACGAGGCGCTCAACAAACCGGAGCTATTCGAGGACGACGCCGACCTGAAGATCCGCGTGTCTTTCGACAAGGACGCCCGCACGATCACGATTTCCGATAACGGCATCGGCATGAGCCGCGAAGATGCGATCACGCATCTCGGCACGATCGCCAAGTCGGGTACGAAGGAATTCTTCACCCAACTCTCGGGCGACCAGCAAAAGGATGCGGCGCTGATCGGGCAATTTGGCGTCGGCTTCTACTCCGGCTTCATCGTTGCCGACAGGATCACGGTCGAAACGCGCCGTGCCGGCGTACCGGCCAGCGAAGGCGTGCGCTGGGAATCGAACGGCGAAGGCGACTTCAGCATTGAGGCCATCGACAAGCCCACCCGTGGCACCGACATCATCCTGCATCTGCGGGAAGGCGAGGACGAACTGCTTTCCAACTGGAAGATCAGGTCAATCATTCGCAAGTATTCCGACCATATCTCCCTGCCGATTCAGATGCAGAAGGAAGAATGGGATGCCGAAGCGAAAACGATGGTGCTGCACGACGAATTCGAGACTGTCAACCAAGCCAACGCGCTGTGGGCGCGCAGCAAATCCGACATAACTGAAGAACAGTACAAGGAATTCTACAAGCACGTCTCGCACGACTTCGGCGATCCGCTGATCTGGACGCACAACCGCGTCGAAGGCCGTAGCGAATACACCCAGCTTCTGTACATACCGTCACAAGCGCCGTTTGACTTGTGGGACCGCAACAAGCGCGGAGGAATCAAGCTTTACGTGAAGCGCGTCTTCATCATGGACGATGCCGAGCAGCTGATGCCGGTCTACCTGCGTTTCGTGAAAGGCGTGATCGACTCCAGCGACCTGCCATTGAACGTGTCGCGCGAGATTCTGCAAGAGTCGCGCGACGTCAAATTGATTCGCGAAGGCTCGAGCCGACGCGTGCTCGGCATGCTGGAAGAACTGGCAGATGCCGAAGAGCAGGAAAAGAAAGACAAGTACATGGTCTTCTGGAAGCAGTTCGGCCAAGTGCTGAAGGAAGGCATTGGCGACGACGCGACCAACAAGGAACGCATAGCAAAGCTGCTGCGCTTCGCCTCGACGCACGCTGACAGCGAAGAGCAGACCGTATCGTTCGCGGACTACATCGCGCGCATGAAAGAAGGCCAGGACAAGATTTACTATGTCACGGCAGAAAACTATGCTGCGGCAAAGAACAGTCCGCATCTCGAAATTTTCCGCAAAAAAGGCGTGGAAGTGCTGCTGATGACCGACCGCGTCGACGAATGGATGCTGTCCTTCATGCAAGATTTCGAGGGTAAACAGTTGGTTTCGGTCGCCAAAGGCGGACTCGATCTCGGCGCGCTCGAAGACGAAGCCGAGAAGAAGCAGCACGAGGAAGTCCAGACCGACTACAAGGAACTGGTCGAAAAGATGAAGACCGCGCTCGCCAGCGAAGCCAAGGACGTGCGGGTAACATTCCGCCTGACCGATTCGCCCGCATGCCTGGTTTCCGACGAGAACGAGTTGTCGGGCAACCTCTTGCGCATGCTGAAGGCCGCAGGCCAGAACGCGCCGGAAACCAAGCCAATCCTTGAAATCAACCCGGACCATCCATTGGTGCAACGCCTGAAGTACGAGGAAACCAAGTTCGACGACTGGGCGCACCTCCTGTTCGACCAAGCCGTACTGGCCGAAGGTGGCAGCCTGTCCGACCCGACGACTTTCGTCAAACGCATGAATGAAATGCTGCTGGGAGCATAGGGCGCCAAACAATCCCGATTAGGCAACATTTACGGAACGGCGGAGCGTCCATCAGGCGTCCGCCGTTTTTTGTTTTATGGATGCGTCCCCTTTTTTGCCATATCATTTCGGTTTCACCATTAGTCATTTAACGGCTTCAATTCTGTCGAGGAATAAAATGAAGATTCTCATTACCGGGGGATGCGGAAACATGGGCACCCATGTCATCCGGAATCTGACCCGACAAGGGCATGAAGTCCGGGTTCTGGACAAGAACGCGGAAAAATTGAAGGAAATTACCGGGCCGGGCGTGGAAACCGTGGCAGGAGACATCGCCGACCGGGAATTGGTCCGGCGCGCGGTTCAGGGAGTCGATGCCGTTATCCATCTAGCCTGGAGCTTTTCCGAGGACTTTCTCGACCTGATCGACATCGACGTCAAAGGATACCGATATCTTCTGGACGCCGCCGTGGAATACGGGGTGCAGCATGTCATCAATGCCACCACTACGGTTTCCTATGGCAAAGCGTTGACCAGTCCTGTGGAAGAGGAGCGTCCGCATCTCGTGGAGAAGGCACGCAAGCCCGATTACGGCCTGGCCAAACTGATCACCGAAGAACTCGGAAAGATCTACGCGGAAAAACATGATCTGGCGGTCAACAACGTGATGATCTGGTATGCCTATGGCGATGAAATCGGCGGCAGGCATATCCGCGGCATGGTCATGGATGCGATTCAGAAGGGCGTTATCGAGGTTCCGGCCGGAAGCGGCGGAAGCTTTCTGCAGATCGATGATTTCGTCTCCGGTGTGATGGGAATCATTGCCGCCAGGCCAAAGGGGGAAATGTTCAACCTGGGCACGGTCTATCTTACCTGGGAAGAACTCGCCGGGATGATCGTTGCGCAGGCAAATCCAGAAGCCAGAGTGGTTGCCATTCCCAAGAAGGAGTGGACCGGGGCCGTGTTTCTTGCCGACGACTGGAATCTCAGCACTGAAAAGGCGGAGCGGATGCTCAATTACCATACCGGCCTGAGCCGCGAAGAAGCCGCAGCTAACTTGGCAAAGGCTCTGAAAGCCTGCGTTGACGAGGTAAAGGCCAGCATCTGACGGCACTTTCCTGCGGAATCGTCGCCTCCCCGTATAATTCGGCGTAAGCAAACCCGGGCGCCTGCACGGCCTCGCTGATGCGTTGATCACTCTTCATGCATGACAATTGAAGAGTGATCTCCCGCTCCTTTCAGCAACGGCGAGTTGATCGCCTCACTTTCAATCCCCTGTTGGCAGAAGAAAATGTCTGCGCGCTTTGCCGTTTTCCGGCGAATTGAAATATTCCCGTATGGCCGACAAGGAAAGGCTTGGTTATGGCCTGGGCATCTTATTTTCTCTTCGGTTGAAGTTAAGCAAATAACGTAAAGCCAATGGTTGCTACGTTTGATTTATTGTAGTTTTTTGAAATTTCGCATTTAAACTGCCCTCAAGAGGCCGCCATATGAAGTTCAACAAGAGCAAAGCAGGCACTCGTAGCCGCGCGGTACGGTTTGTTATCGTGTCTTGCCTGGTTACGGCAATCGCCGCCTGCGCCAATGTTGGAGGAGGTACTGCGGAAACCCGGCAGCCTGCGTCATCAACACTTGATTTTCCGGTTGATGCAGCGCTTACAAGGTTCTTTTCAACCGATGCGACGTATAACGCGTCCACAAGTTTTGGCGGCGACAAATACGATTTGCATCTGAGAGTGAAGCCGTCGCCGGACGAATCATTGCCCGACATCTCGCCAACTCCCTTGAAAACGACCCGGCAAATTGTAGTTACGGCAGTGAACTCTTCAGAGTATGAAACCACTGCGGCGGAAAAGATTTTTTATTCGACATCCCCATTCACGTTGTGGGTGGAACAGGATGACATGGGTGAACTGGGAGTCATGATCGACATTTTTCAGGAAAGAACAGGCGCGCCGATTACAGCAAAGGTCGGTCAATTCGGGCATCTTGCAACAGGACCTTTCAGTTATATCGTCGATGACGTTCTGGTTGTTTCAAAGCAAGTCGTTACATGGTCGCTGGAGCCTGATACGGCGAGCACAGCATGGCTATGCATAAATACGAATGCAGTGGACGAGGATGGGAGGTTTTCACAATCCGACTGCGCCCGCATCGATAGCGCCGGTGCAATTTCAGGCTATAGAGCAAAATTCAGCAATAGCCAAGAAACTATCGAATATCGATAGATGCCGCAGTTACGGTTGTTTGGCACACAGAAACAATGAAGCGCATTTCCGCAAGGATCGGCCTGCAGGCGCAGGCCGTTCTCAATTGCCCCGGCCGATCTACCTCAGTGCGGATGGCGTATCCTTGTCCCCCGCAAAACGTTGTTCCCTTGTCCCATCCACCCTACTTCAATGATTCTGTATTCCCGGGCGCAGCTTGTTTTCCCTACGGTTCTGCAATGCAAAATATAAGTGGATTTAATCAATCCGATCAGGTCGATCGCTTATCGGTGCATTCCCGAGCGGCTGGAATTTTTCTCCGGATGACCTGTACCTGATCGATGATTTTATTTTGATCGAAAGGGTTCCCATGTCGACTCGTACGTTGAATCTGGATGACTCGCTGTATGACTACCTGCTCGCTGTATCCTTGCGCGAACATCCGGTACTGGCTGAACTGCGCGCCGCCAATCGCACCCACCCCCACGGCAATATGCAGATTTCCCCTGAGCAGGGCCAGTTCATGGCATTACTGATCAAGTTGACAGGCGCGCGCCGGACATTGGAAATCGGCGTGTTTACCGGGTACAGCACCCTTTCGGTTGCCTTGTCCCTGCCCTCGGACGGCAAAATCATTGCCTGCGACATGAACAAGGAATTCACGGATGAAGCACGGGAATATTGGGAACGCGCCGCGGTCGCCAACATGATCGATTTGCGCCTGGCGCCTGCGATGAAAACGCTAGACGGTCTCGTCGCCGAGGGACAAGGCGGCACCTTCGACTTCGCATTCATCGATGCGGATAAGGTAAATTACGACGCCTATTACGAACGCTGCCTGCAACTGGTTCGCCCGGGCGGACTGATAGCTATCGACAATGTGCTGTGGGGAGGAGCCGTGGCGCATCCGGCCGACGACCTTGACGATTCGACAGCGACTATTCAGGCATTGAACAGAAAACTGCACGACGACCTGCGCATCGACCTGTCACTATTGCCAATCGGCGACGGCCTGATGCTGGCGAGAAAGAGATAAGGCTAGTCAGCTTTGGCGGGCAAAAAAAGGAACGGTTTGGCAACCTTGAATTCGGATGACACGTCGCCGGAGAACACCTCGCCATTTTCAATCACCAGTTTCTTGATCGGCGCTCCCGGTTTGAGGTCCAGTTTGGAGAGCGATACCCAGAAAGTATTAGGCCTAGTTGCGGAATCGAAATAATAGACCAAATTTTTTTGGTCGGAGACGGTTCGCCAGATGGTTGAAGATATATTAGGTTGATCAGGGGTGGTGAGGCCTAGCGGCACGCTGACTGCGCGCTGCAGGCTAAGCACGCCTGCCACTGCCTGATAGGTAAAAGAATGCTCGGGCACACCCTTGATGTAATGCGGATCTGGCTTTTTAGAGATTGCCTCGAGCAGGAACGAAGCACGGACAAAACGATCCGACGCACGATTAGTGCCTGGCAGGAATACCATTCCTCCAATAGTTTTCCAGTATTCATTGAGCGCCAGTTGCTTCTCGTAAATTGGCGAATTAGTCATTACCGTATATTGCTTGCCATGGTGAATGGTCAGCCTGCCATTGATATACTCAAAGATTGCCGAATCGCCGGTAGCGTCGGAGATGGACAGATGCAAGGTACCCTCTGTCCCATCAGGCAAAGAAGGCGCCAGGATTTGAAAAGGTTCGGCGCGCAAAGTATCAACCGCTTCGGCTACGGTGGCATAATTATCGAGGACATATTGCGTCCATGTGGAAATGGAGAGAAGCGGACGTTTTTTGTCTGGCTTTCCGAAGTCCGCCTCTGCCAAGTAGAGCAAGTTTGCGACCAGCCCTTTCTCATTCATGCCATCGGTGCTGCCGGCTTCGTAACCCGTCACGACAACACTGCCATACTTTGCAATCCACTGCATCGAACGCGCTCCTGCAGCTCCATCGCGTTTAACTCCTGCAGGGAGGATCCACAAATTGGAAGACATGTCTTCTTTCCAATCCATGTTGCGCCCGGTGATCACGGTATTATCGGCGCCGACATATAGCGTGCGGGTACAAGCTTGGGCAGTATTGGCCAGTGCTGCCGCAATCAGCAGAGAGCAAAGTAAACGCCGTAGCGCATGCTTAGATTTGAAGATATTCATGAACGCCCCCGGTAGGATAAGAGACTATGCCGCCCGATGCGGATTACATATGTCCAGTGCATCATTCCAGTCGTCTAGGTAGTCGTAAAAGCAGAGCACCCTTCGCAATGCCGTTAACTGACCTCAGCATCCATCGCCGTGAACGTTGCGTAGCGAGCTTACATCGGCCTGTGAATCCGGTATTGAGCAATACCAAGCAAGGACCTGCTTGAAATCGAATTTTTCGTTAAAAAATGCATCAACGATGCTTTCCTGTTCATGACTTCATCGCTGCAATCATCGCCAAGCGCGAGAAATGTTATCTGTATTTATACTTGCGTCATATGACGAATACCGAATCCGCGTTTCCGCACGCTCCGATGCTCGCCGGGCTTGCGCCGGTAGTCGCTCCCGGCATCCGCATTCTTGTCCTGGGAAGTTTTCCAGGAAATGCTTCGCTCGCGGCGCGGCAATATTATGCGCATTCCCGCAACCAGTTCTGGGGCCTGCTGTCGTCCGTACTCAGTGAAGACCTGACCGCTATTTCTTATGAATTACGGCTTCGGCGCTTGCTGGCGCACTGCATCGGGCTATGGGATGCGATAGACGCATGCGAACGCAGAGGCAGCCTCGATTCTTCGATCCGCAACGCCAGACCGAACGATTTTTCTTTCCTGAGACAAAACTGCCCGCTTCTGAAGCGAGTCTGCTTCAACGGCAAGGCATCCGGAAGATTCGCTCAACGTTTTGCCGATGCCGGTTACGAAACACTGGTGCTGCCGTCGTCTTCGCCTGCTCATGCCCGGTTGTCGTTCGATCAAAAACTGGCGGCATGGCGAAAAATTATTTGTTGACTGGCAGGCATTATTTATTGTTGGGGCTCGGTTACAATTTCTACTTTGCTGATCTCAATAACGTGAGGAGAAAACATGAAACTGGTTCGCTATGGTCGCCCTGGCAAGGAAAAACCGGGCCTGATCGACGAAGAAGGAAAATTGCGCGACCTGTCCGGAGTCATTTCCGACATCGGCCCCGAGCAGCTTTCCGACAAGGAATTGGCCAAGATCGCCAGAATCAAGCCGTCCAGCCTTCCTGTCGTGCCAGGAAGACCGCGCTTCGGCGTCCCGGTTTCCCACATCAGCAAATACATCGCAATCGGGATCAACTATACCGAGCATGCGGAAGAAGCAAAAATGCGTATTCCGAAGGAACCGATTGTATTCATGAAGGCGATCTCCTGCCTGTGCGGGCCGGATGACGACATCGTCCTGCCCGTAGGATCGAAAAAGTCCGACTGGGAAGTCGAGCTCGGCGTCATCATCGGCAAGAAGGCCCAGTACATCAGCGAGGAAGAAGCGCTGGATTACGTCGCCGGCTATTGCGTGACCAACGACCTGTCTGAGCGCGAATTCCAGATCGAGCGCGGCACACAGTGGGACAAGGGCAAGGGGTGTGACACCTTCGGCCCGGTCGGCCCATGGCTGGTGACGCGCGACGAAGTGCCGGAGCCGCAAGATCTCGACCTGTACCTGGACGTCAACGGGCAGCGCATGCAGACCGGCAATACCGGAACCATGATTTTCGCGGTCGCCAAGATAGTCAGCTACCTGAGCCACTTCATGACGCTGCTTCCGGGCGACCTGATCGCCACCGGCACTCCTCCGGGAGTCGGGCTTGCACGCAATCCGCAGGTCTTCCTGAAGCCGGGCGACAAGCTGATCACCGGTATTGCCGGCTTGGGCGAACAAAGGCAGAAGGTGGTTGCGAACCCGAGGGATTGATTTCGTAAACGGCGAAGACATAGCTGGGGATGCCGCGCAATGCGGGCGGCATCAGCGTCTTGCCGGGCCAAGTATCAACTCAGTCAGACCAGCCGGTGAAAGCGGAGTCGGATTCTTTGCGAAGATCATCTTTATCCGACTCCGTGTTCGTGATAGTGCAAAGCAGGCGGCATGCCGGAAGGAGCGCAGCGTTATCCTGCAAATGCGGTGTTTCCGTTTTGGCCGGATGCGGGAAGACACGGCTATTTCCGTCTGCCGATAATTTTGACTCCGGTACCCGGCTCAATCTCGTGCAATGGCGAGGACTTCCTCTTCGCTCAAGGTTTCCTTCTCAAGCAGCAACTTCGCCCCCTTGATCAGGGCGTCGTTTTTCCTCTGCAGTATTTCGCTTGCCTTGTCGAAGGCGGCATTGACGATATCTCGCACTTCGCAGTCAATTTCGCGGGCGGTGCTTTCCGAATAGGCGCGGTGCTCCTCTTGTACTTCTCCCGGTTGCGCCAGGAATACGCTACGCGTGGTTTCGTATGCGATCATCCCCATTTTCTTGCTCATGCCATAGCGCGTCACCATGCTGCGCGCTATATCGGTCGCTTTCACCAGGTCGTCGGCGGCCCCGGTCGTGATGCGCCCGAAATGCAGCGTCTCGGCGGCACGGCCGCCCAGCAGGACTGCCATCTTGTTTTCCAGCTCTTCCTGCGCCATCAGGTAACGGTCCTCGGTCGGCCTGCTGATCGTATAGCCGAGCGAGCCGATGCCGCGCGGTATGATCGATACCTTGTGCACGGCGTCGGTACCGGGCAGGTTGAGGCCGACCAACGCATGCCCCATCTCGTGGTAAGCGACGACCTCGCGCTCGACCGGATTGATCAGGCGGTTCTTCTTTTCCAGCCCGGCAACGATTCTTTCTATCGCTCCGGTGAAATCGTCCAGCTTGATCGATTCGTGCCCGCTCCTGGTTGCCAGCAGCGCCGCCTCGTTGACCAGGTTGGCCAAGTCGGCTCCCGTGAACCCGGCTGTCAACGCCGCCACGTGCTCGACATTAACATCTGAAGCGAGCTTTACCTTGCGCAGATGCACTTGCAGGATTTGCACTCTACCTTTCTTGTCCGGCCGGTCCACCAGTATCTGGCGATCGAAGCGCCCGGCCCTCAGCAGGGCCGGATCGAGTATTTCCGGACGGTTGGTCGCGCCCAGCAACACTACGCCGGAGGTCGGATCGAATCCATCGAGTTCGGCCAGAAGCTGGTTCAGCGTCTGCTCCTTCTCGTCATGGCCGCCCAGCCCGTATGCGCCGCGAGCCTTGCCGAGCGCATCTATTTCGTCGATGAAAATAATCGCAGGCGCCTGCTTACGCGCCTGCTCGAACAGATCGCGCACGCGGGCCGCGCCGACGCCGACGAACATTTCGACGAACTCCGAGCCGTTTATAGAGAAGAACGGAACGCCAGCCTCGCCAGCCACCGCTCTAGCCAGCAAGGTCTTGCCGGTGCCCGGCGGCCCGACCAGCAAGATGCCGTGCGGGACGCGTGCGCCCAGACGTCCGTATGTTCCAGGATTTTTCAGGAAGCCGACGATTTCCTTCAGTTCGTCCTTTGCCTCATCGACGCCGGCCACGTCGTCGAAAGTGATGCGTATGTCCTTTTCGACGTAAACCTTCGCCTTGCTCTTGCCGATCGAAAGAAAACCGCCGCCGATTCCATCCTTCCCGTCTCCCATCATTCGCCTTATGACGAACATCCAGATTCCCATGAACAAGAGCATGGGAATGATCCAGCCCATGACGTCGCGCAGGAAAGTGCTTTTTATTACTGACTGAAACTTGACCTTGTGCCGAGCCAGAAGATCAGCCATTTGATTGTCTACCCGGGTAGTGACGAACTTATTGTTGCCGTCGGCAGCGGGCTTTACCAGTACGCCATGGATCTGGTCGCCATAAATGGTCACTTCCTGAACGTTTTCCGCCTGAAGCTGTTGCAGAAATTCGCTATATGCCACTGGTTCGGCCGCATTCCATTCCCTCAGATAGCTCTGCAGAAGCAATACGCCAATGATGGCAAAAACAAGGTACCACCCCACCCACCTGCGTGTCTGGTCTTTATCGGTCTGATCTTTCTCGTCCATGCGTCCTCCCGCTTGGCTTCCGGTTCCATGGGCAAGTACCGATTCGCATCGCCCTGGGCCGGCTTGCCATACCTCCTTATACCTAGAACTTATTTCGTAGATATGAGGCGGCTCAAGAAAACAGGGAGAAAAAACGAAGCGTTGCACTTCGCCGATAAAAATTACAAAAAGATAGCGTAAGGCAGACGTATCAATGGGAAAGGTTTAGCGGACGCTTCCCTCTGTAAGCGCCCGCGATTTCCTGATCAGGCGCTCTTGATTTTCATGCGTTGCAACGCTTCGAGCAGGACGGCGTCCTCATCGGCTATCAGCCTGGCGGAATCCGACAGCAATTGCCGGAAACCTTTTGCTCCCGGCATCCCCGCCATCAGGCCAAGCATGTGGCGGGTAATGCTGGATGGCTTGAGCCATCCCTCCCCTTTTTTTCCGAAGCGCTGCAATTGCGCGCGCATATACGGCAGCATGGCATGCACAATTTCTTCGCGCGTCATGATCTGCCGATCGTCGTCATAATATTTGGCGTCGAAGTTAGCCATCAAATATGGGTTGTGATAGGCGGCACGGCCCAGCATCACGCCGTCCACATGCTGCAAATGCAGGTCGATTTCCGCTTCTGTCGTAATCCCGCCGTTGAGAAGAATTTCCAGTTGCGGAAAATCCCGCTTGAGGCGATAGGCGTAATCATATTTAAGCGGCGGAATCTCGCGGTTGTCCTTCGGGCTCAGCCCCTTCAAGATCGCATTCCGGGCGTGAACAATGAACGTCTCGCAACCGGCCTGCTTGACGGAACCGATGAAGTCGCGCACGAAATCGTAGGATTCCTCATCATTGATGCCTATGCGGTGTTTGACCGTCACATCGATTGATACGGCATCGCGCATCGCCTTGACGCAATCGGCCACCAGCGCGGATTCACTCATCAGGCATGCACCGAATGCGCCCTTCTGCACGCGCTCGGACGGGCATCCGCAGTTGAGGTTGATCTCGTCGTAACCCCACTTTTCAGCCAGCTTCGCGCATTTGGCGAGGTCGCCCGGATCGCTACCGCCCAGTTGCAACGCGAGCGGGTGCTCTTCACTGTTGTAGTCGAGGTGCCGCCCGACATCGCCATGCAGCAGCGCGCCGACCGTCACCATTTCGGTATACAGCCAAGTATGGCGCGTAATCTGCCGGTGAAACAGGCGGCAGTGCCGGTCGGTCCAGTCCAACATTGGAGCCACGGATATCCTGCGCCCTTTGTAGGGTATTGCCTTATTTTGCGAGTCAGTCGAATTCATGAGAGCCAGTAATTTATTGCGAACGGCAATTGTCGCCGATTTGCACCAATCCGGCATTATGGCTTGAGTCAGGGAACGCTGCCAGCCTGGCCGGATTTGCATGGGTAAACCTGTCCTTTTAAAAATATGACTTATTGCGTAGTTATAGAGCAACAACCTTCTTCGGCAATAAAGTAAATTACTGTTCAGGCATTTACTAATCGGTAATATCGCATGACAATTCGGGTATGAACACACAAACCATTCGACGGGCGCGGCTCGCACAACTGATCAAGGACCATTACGACGGTTCGCAAGCCCGATTCGTTGAGGTTACCGGCGAAAACCAGGGGGAGGTTTCCGCCCTGCTGCGCGATAAGTCATTCGGCGAAAAAAAGGCGCGCAAGATCGAACTCAAGTGCAAGCTTCCTCATGGCTGGCTTGACTTGCCTATTGATGCCTCCAGCGAAGATGTCAATCTTCGGCCGGATCCCGCCAAAGCAATCCCTGCCGGCAGGTGGATGGAGATTACGGGCATAGCCCAAGGCAAGCCGGACGGCTTGCTGAATATCGAACCGTGCCCTCCCGGTGAAAACGACTGGCTCATTTATTCATTCAGCACCGACAATGATGCCTATTCGCTTCGAGTGCGCGGCGACAACATGCGGCCGCGTCTCAAGCATGCCGAATACATTATCGCAGAGCCGGGCAATGCGGCTCTTCCAGGCGACGACGTGATAGTGAAGCTTACGGACGGACGGGAACTGATCAAGGAACTGCTCTGGATTCGGGACGACGAAATCTATCTCGGCTCGATCAACAACGGCAGCCCTCCCATGACGGTGCAGCAATCCGAGATCGGCTACATCCACCGCATCTCCGCCATCGTAACGCGCAGCTCCCCGCTGTTGCGAAGAGATGGCAAGGATGCTGTATAAACGTGAACCGGCAACACAATCTCTTGAGACCCTTTCAAATATAGAAGATATGTTCTCCGACATGCGTTCTGGTTTCTATATAGGCATCGAACTTGTCCGCGAACACTGGCTCGGAAAAAAAATATCCCTGCGCGTAATCGCATCCTGAGGTAGTAAGCAAGCTACGCTGTTTTTCTGTTTCAACGCCTTCCGCTATTACCTTGATGCCGAGCTTATGCGCCATCACAATGATAGCTTCGCACAGCACCATGTCGTCATTATCCTGAGCCAGGCTGCGCACAAAGGACTGGTCGATCTTGAGATAATCGATAGAGAACTTTTTCAGGTATGAAAGCGATGAATAGCCGGTACCGAAATCGTCGAGGGCAATCGTAATGCCTTTCTCGCGGAAGGCAAGCAGTTGACTGGTAACTTCCGGGCTGGCATCGAGCAACAATCCTTCCGTGATTTCGATAACGATGTTTTTACCGGGCAGGCCAATTGCATCGAGATAATCCGCCCATGCTGCGCCATCCCTGTCAGGACGACGGAACTGGACAGGCGACATATTAATGCTTACCTTGAATTCCGGATGATGCAGATTTTTCCATTGCAAGGCTTGATCCGCCGCTTCACGGAAAACCCACTCGCCGATTTCGTGAATCATTCCGGTTTCTTCAGCCACAGGAATGAATTCGGCGGGACTGATCGGGCCGCGTGAAGGATGGTTCCAACGGATCAGTACCTCTGCCTTGCGAACAATACCGGTTGCAAGCTCCACAATCGGCTGGTATACCAACTGGAATTCGTTTCTCTCAATCGCATCGCGCAAATCATTGACCAGCCGTCTTTTTACCTGTGCTGCTTCCTGCATGGACTGGGTAAAAAAACAGAGCCGATTACGCCCCTGCTGCTTCGCTGCATACATCGCCTGGTCTGCATTTTTCAACAGCTCTTCGATCTCGGCGGCATCGTTCGGGCAAAGCGTAATGCCGATGCTGGCCGATACATACGCAACTTCATTGCCCAGAATGAAAGGTTCGGATAGCTTTTTCAATATGTTCCTGGCAATTCGTTCCACGCTGGCTGAATCAGGCAGGTTCGAAACGATTACCGTGAACTCATCGCCCCCCAACCTGGCGACATGATCCGTCTTGCGCACGCAAGCCTGCAAGCGGTTGGCTGCTTCAACAAGAAGGATGTCGCCAACGTCGTGTCCGAGCGTGTCATTGACATACTTGAATCCGTCAAGATCCAGAAACATCAATGCCAAGGGCAGATCCGCTTGACGAGCTATACGGATTTCCTGGCTCAGGTGCTCGCGAAACAGCCTCCTGTTAGGCAGGCCGGTCAATGAATCAAGGTTTGCCTGTTGCCAAATCAGTTTTTCCGCCTCTTTCTTGTGGGTTATATCGGAAAATATGGCTACCCGGCGGTGCACTGAGCCATCCGAATTGAATAGCGTGCTGACCGTTGCCGATACGGAGAAAATTTCGCCATTTTGGCGCCGGTTCCAGCACTCTCCCTGCCACCGGCCAGTGCCGTGGATTGCCTGCCCTATGGCGCGATAATAAGCGCTGTCATGACGATCGGAATTGAGGAGGCTGGGATTCTGTCCGATGACATCCTTGTTCTGATAACCTGTGATTCGTTCAAACGCTGGATTGACGGCAACAATTCTATTGCCCGCATCCGTAATCATCATTGCCTCGCCGCAGCCATGGAAAACCATTGCAGCGAGTTGCAATTCTTTCTCATTGTTGGCGTTATTGTTGACGATTTCGCTGAATATAAATATTCCGCCTATTTTTCCGGCTTCAAACCAGGGTTTTATATCCCAGCGCACCACGTCCGCTCCGCCGCCGGAAAGGGAAAGAGGGTCTTCATGGCGAATCGTCTCCCCTGCGAGCCCACGCTTGTGGAACTCGCGCCAGCTAAGGGGGGTTTCCTGAAAAATATCGTAATGGCTACGCCCGATTAAATCGTTTTCGCTGATAAGGTGGTCCGCGAGAAAACGCTGGCTGACGGCGAGGTAACGCATTTCCGTGTCAAGGATAGCAAACGCAGCAGGCACGCTCTCGACGAAATGACGCAAAAGCGCGTCTTTTTTCGGCTGCGCAATCTCTTCTTGTTTGAGTTCGGCATTCCCATGAGCAATGCCATGAGTTTCATACGGCCGAGTGGTCTCCGATTTTCTCGATAAAGATGTGATATTTACCAGCATACGGTTATCTTTCACAACGTCAAAATGAGTATCCGCAACGGACTGATTCATTTGTCCTTTTTACTAATAAATTTCTCATGGGATTGGAGTGTTCAATCAATTCATTCTCATGGCGAATAGTCACGCAGTTGGTTATCAAGAAAAAAGGATTTTTTGAAAACCGCTCTTCTCTACTTCATTAAATTTAGGGGCGTTTTACTCACTATTCGTGAACACTACCAAGCAGTCCGCATCACAGATCTGTTTTGGCAATTATTTACATATTTGTCCATTCATAATTCCAGGTTGATTTTATCGTTCAGTTCGTATGTCTAATTCCAAATTTATAATTAGAAAATTAGAAATAGAATGACGTGCTGTCAAACTGCAATGCAGCACGTCTTTTATTTTTATAAACGCTGGATATGTTTAAAATCTATATCCGACACCTGCACCGATTAGCCAAGGATCAAGCCGAACTTCACTGATTTTGGTTCCTGCCGCATTTTTTACATCGCTTCGAATCTGCACTTTTTTCACATCCAGGTTGAGCGACCAGTTCTTGTCTATCTTGTAATCCACGCCGGCTTGCAGAGCACCGCCAATGCTGCTTTGATCCAGTTGTGTGCCGCCATTCAGATTGACTGAGAAAATCCGGGTGTAATTAATGCCTGCTCCGACATAAGGACTGATTTTCGATTCAGGACTGAAGTGATACTGGGCTGTCAGGACAGGTGGCAGATGCTTGAAAGTACCAAACTTGGAACCGGCTACGGTAACGTTGTGCTCCTGCGGGTATGTCAGGATCAATTCGGCGGCCCAATGAGGCGTAAAGAAATAGGTAATGTCAAGTTCCGGGATGGTCTTGTCGCTTACGTGTATCTGGTCCTTGCCAATGGAAGTGCCGGCAATGGGATCCGATTTATTGGCAGTGTCAATGTTCACCACGCGTGCGCGGATCAGCCACGGACTTTCTTGTGCGCTTGCCGAGCTGGAGATAAATCCGGCAGCGGCCAATGCAATGGCAAGATATTTGATATTCATTATATTTACTTCCTTTAAATAAAATTATAAAAAGCTCCACTGAATCTGTAGCGGCGCGTTAATCTCATTCTCAGCGATTAATCTTTTACTTTTTCGGCGACATGCGGATCCGCGCTTAGGCTATTACCGCGCAAAACCAGTCATGATTAACGGTCGGCGCAGATTTCCGCCATTCCCTTTTGCATAGATGATTTGCAAGCCCAGCTTGTGGGCGCTGCGCTTGACCTTGTCGGCGAGCGTATGACTGATCCAATCTATCAAGATCACCACCAATGTTGTTCCTCGTGGTATGACCTGATTAATATCTCCTGACTTGCGTCCGCTCCAGTGAGCGACTTGCTCGATGCCGGAGCTTGCCAGAAGCTGCTTAAGCCCTGCCACATGGTCGCCGCCCACGATTAATGCTGTTTTCATTTTTTACCTCGCTTGATCATTCACTTCATGGGTGAATGCATGTATGCCAATCAGAAAATACGTTGATTGATCATTACGATCTTTCCATCCGTTTTTTCAACCTGCCGCAAATCGATTTTGTTAATCTGCTTGCTGCTCAGGCTTTTATATAATTTATAGCAATGCTGCTAATTATTTAAATATCATTTAAGAATATATAAATAACCACCTATTTCATTATGAAAATAAATAGCGTTGAAAATTAACCTAATTTTCTATCGGCTTTAAATTACGAAAAGGTTTTTGCGGTAGTTGTTGTCAGTCCGCCGCTTAGAATGAATAAATGAGGGAGGAAAGATTTATTGATTGCCTGGATGGGGAAATAAGCTGTTTTCGCTTAACCATGAATTGAGCAGTTATCTCAAAACAATAAACAATATTCCAGTAGTATTTCTGGATGCTTCTATATATATTATTTAAATAAGCATACGAAATAATAATCTTTTGTTTTGTGCGCGGTAGGCATTAACATTTAATCACTATATAAATGCCATCAACTTTTGTTCTTCCATTATTTCCGAGGTAATCAACGATGAAAATAGAGACTTTAGTCGTCCATGCAGGTTATTCGCCTGACCCCGTCACAAAGGCCGTTGCCGTGCCGATTTATCAAACGGTGGCCTATGCTTTCGATAGCGCACAGCATGGCGCCGATCTGTTCGACCTCAAAGTCGCCGGCAACATCTATACCCGCATCATGAATCCCACTCAGGATGTTCTGGAAAAACGCGTCGCCGCGCTTGAAGGCGGCGTTGCAGCCCTGGCTGTCGCTTCCGGCGCGGCTGCTGTTACCTACTCAATTCAGACGATTGCCGAGGCCGGAGACAACATCGTGTCGGCCGGCACTTTGTACGGCGGCACTTACAACCTCTTTGCCCATACTTTCCCGCAATTGGGGATAGAAGTGCGTTTTGCCGATTGGAGCAAACCCGACAGCTTTGCTGCACTGATAGACGGCAAAACCAAAGCCATCTATTGCGAATCTGTAGGAAATCCACTTGGCAATATTACCGATTTCACCAAGCTGGCAGATATCGCGCATGCGCACGGCATTCCGTTGATTGTTGACAATACCGTGCCCAGCCCGTACCTGTGCCGTCCTATCGAGCATGGGGCCGATATCGTAGTGCACTCGCTCACGAAGTATCTCGGCGGCCATGGCAATAGTATTGGCGGAGCGATTGTCGATAGCGGTAAATTTCCTTGGGCCGAGCACAAGGAACGTTTCAAGCGCCTAAACGAGCCTGACGTTTCCTATCATGGCGTGGTGTATACGGAAGCACTGGGGGCAGCCGCATATATCGGTCGCGCTCGGGTCGTGCCCCTGCGTAACATGGGCGCGGCAATTTCACCAATGAATGCATTTCTGATCCTGCAGGGAATCGAAACGCTGGCGCTAAGAATGGACCGGATCTGCGATAACACACTCGCCGTAGCTCAATATTTGCAGCGGCACCCCAAAGTCGAATGGGTTAATTATGCGGGCCTTCCAGAGCACCCTGAGCACGCTCTCGCTCAGAAATACCTAAATGGAAAAGCGTCCGGTATTCTGACGTTCGGGCTCAAATCAGACGGCAAAGGCGATGCGCGCGCCGCTGGCGCACGTTTCCTGGACGCCTTGCAGCTTTTCACCCGACTGGTCAATATAGGAGATGCCAAATCGCTCGCGACTCATCCGGCATCCACCACCCATCGCCAGCTCGACGAGCAGGAATTAGCCAAGGCGGGTGTAAGCGAGGACATGGTTAGGCTATCTGTCGGCATCGAGCATATCGATGACCTGAGAGAAGACCTGGAGCAGGCATTGGCGGCAGTCTGAAGTGGAAACGACTTTCCGAATTGCCCTGCATCAGGCCGCCAGGTAGGTAATTCATGAAAAAAGCCAATTCCTGACGCCTTGGCTTTTTTCATTGCGTCGAATGCGAACTCCCGGTGCGCAGGTTGACAGTTCAGGCCGGGCACGCTTAAGGCGGCATCGGGAAACAATCGTATCATTCTCCAGTTGCCTGCATCCCGTCTTCCCGGACATCATAGCGGCACATCTTATTTTTTTAGCAACTCCCCGTGTATTTCGACAGTCAGCACTTCAATATGCTCCGTCAACTGTTTTACCAGTTCGGTCAATTGGGTGTTCTGGTTTAGCAGCGTAACCAACTGATCCGTATTCCTGGCTGCAATAATCTGTCGCTGTTCGCCTGCGGCTGCCAAAGCTTCTCTATGCTGGGCGTCTGCCTCGGAATGCATCTTGTCTCTTTCTGCCTGGCGAGTTTGAGCAAGAAGAATAAGAGGGGCCGCATAGGCCGCCTGAAGGCTGAACGCGAGATTCAACAGGATGAATGGGTAGGCGTCGAAATTCGCAAAACCGGCAATATTTGCCCCAATCCACAACGCGACAATGAGCGTTTGCGCTATCAGGAAAAACGGGGTTCCAAAAAAACGTGCAAAAGCCTCTGCCTTGAGCGCGAACCAGTCATTACCAAACGGAGATGAAAGATGTGCATGTGGCCGGTGGAAACGCAAGTAATCGGCCTCGTTTGAATCGATGGAATCAATATCTGTTTTCGGTTTTTTCATATTGTCCCTTTTGCAGGTTATTTTACGCGCCGATCAACCTTCGAAATCCGCAACTGACCGCACCGCGGCAATCTCCAGCCACCAGCACCGAAGAGCATGGCTTCGGCCGAATCAGCAATATAAAGTACCAAATGCCAATTCCGTCGCAAAGAAATGCGTGGCTATTAATGCAGCATTATGAACCAACTGAAATATAAACGCTTTCTTCCTGCACCCTACCATTCCTTCACGATACGGCCGTTCCGTCCCCTTGATTTTCAGCTCCATCTCATTGCATTTTAATCACCTATTGGTACTGAACGTTTCATTACTATTTGGTATAATGTGTTTAATATTTAAACACAAAACATCGGTTCGGCGCGCCATGGCGCAACGATAAAAAATGCTGGTTCTATCCACGGTGTCCAGCAGAGTCTTCCCGCCGGATAAATAACGGCCGGAAGGTGCAAAAGAATCAACGATTGGCTCGTTGATTTCAACGCAAGAATCGTCACTAGAGAGGCGAATATGAGACAAGGCGTGAGTAATGAAAGCCGAAGCACGGGCACACCGGCCCCGAGCAGATCTGCGGGGCGCGTCAAAAACGCAGCTGAACAGGCCCGGCATGGCAACTTGGCGAATACAAGCAGCACACTCGCAAGGAGAATGAAAATGGGGAAATTCCATGAATTGCGCAAGCTCGATGTAACCAAGCACATCGAGAAAAAAAACGGCCTGAATTACCTGTCATGGGCATGGGCGGTGGATCAGTTGCTGCAGAACGATCCTGCTGCAACTTGGGAATATAAGGAACCGGTGCGGTTCGGCGACACATTGATGGTGTTCTGCACGGTATCGGCATTCGGCAAAACCATGACCGCACAGCTTCCGGTAATGGATCACCGCAACAAGGCTATCGTCAACCCGGATTCGTTTCAGGTTAACGTTGCGATGCAACGCTGCCTTGCAAAGGCAATCGCACTGCACGGCATCGGCCTGTACATCTATGCCGGCGAGGATTTGCCGGAACAGGAAGAAGACGCATGCCTAAGCGCGCATCAAGTCGAAATGGTGCGGCAGGCAGCCGATCAGGTCGGCCTTTCGGTAAACGAAATATGCAAGGTCGGCAAGGTAGAAACACTGGCTGAAATCCCGCTCAAGCGACTTGACAGCCTGCTTAACTGGATCAGTTCACAGAAGAGGGCTGCATAACTATGGCATCGATCAACAAGGTAATCATCGTTGGCAACCTGGGCCGCGACCCGGAAACCAGGCACCTGCCTTCAGGCGAGGCAATTACCCATATTGCGCTGGCCACCAGCGACCGCTGGAAGGACAAGTCGAGCGGCGAGCAGCGCGAAGCGACCGAGTGGCATCGCGTAACTTTCTTTGGCAAGTTGGGCGAGATCGCCGAACAGTACCTGAGAAAGGGTTCCCAGGTCTACGTCGAGGGCAAACTGAGAACGCGCAAGTATATGGACAAGGATGGCATTGAAAGATCGGCGACCGAGATCATTGCCGATCAAATGCAGATGCTGGGCGGTAAAAACGAAGACCAGCCACAGCACGCGGCTCCTTCTCCAAAAAACACTAAAAAGCCGCCAGCCAGGCAGTCAAGCGCTTTCGACGACGACATTCCTTTTTAGCACCCAGGCCGGCCACCAGGCAAAAACCTTTTGGCCGGAACCGCGTCGTCCGGTCTGCTTCTGTTCCGGTACGCAATGGCGAAGCGAACAGGAACGAAAACTGTTTGATGCCGCCGATGAACTCGTATTTTTAAAAACAGGCATCGATTGATGGAGAACTAAATGAGCAATTTGTCTTTGTACCAACTGGCGAACGAACATCGCGCGATGGTCGAGCTCCTTATGGATACGCATGAGGACAGTCGCATCATCGCCGATACGGTTGAAGGGGAATCGTATCCGCTCGAGCAGAAAGCCAGGAATATGGCGTATGCGATAAAGAATCTGGAAGCTACGGCGGAAGCCATCAAGCAGGCCGAAGCGGAAATGGCTGCCCGGAGAAAAGCCATCGAAAACCGTGCCAGCCGTCTTCGCGAATACACGATGACCTGCATGGAGATCGCAGGGGTAAAGAAGATCGATTGCCCCCATTTCGCGCTAACGATCAAAAGCAATCCCGAGGCGGTTGAAGTGTATGAAGAGGCGCTTATCCCCGCCAAGTTCTTCAAAGTGCCGCAACCCGTGCTGGACAAGACGGCATTGAGAGCGGCGATCAAGGCTGGTGAAGTGCCGACTGGCGCAACCTTGGTCAAAACAACCAGACTGGAAATCAAGTAATGACCATCGCGCGAACCTTTGTATTACGCACTGAATCGAACGCTGCAGCCCTGCACTCGTTCCTCAAAGCCAATGCCAAGGCCATGGCGGACGCCGGAAAACCGCTTGAAGTAAGTATCAGCGAAGCAGGAGCCAAACGAAATGTTCAACAGAACCGGCGCAACTGGGCACTGGTATCGTATATTGCCGAACATGCGTGGGTGGAAGGCAGGCAATACAGCAAGGAAACGTGGCATGAGTATTTCGCCCGCAAATTCGGGGTCATGAAGGAACTGGTGCTGCCGGACGGGGAAATTACCCTGCAGCGCGAAAGCACGGCTGAAATGGACGTGGAGGCCTTCAACAGCTATTTGCTTCGCATTGAAGCTTACGCGGCACAGGAACTCGGGATCGAGTTTATCTAACGCCCTTCATTTCAAGTGCGCTTGCTCTGAAATATTCGTTTTTTCGATGAATCGTTTCTGTTCCCACTGCCACGCATGCTGAATGATCGTATCCAGATCAGCCATGCGCGGCACCCATCCCAACTTCTTCTGCGCCAGTAGCGAGTCTGCGACCAGCCGCGGCGGGTCTCCTTCGCGGCGCGCGCCATCTATTTGCGCTATTTTTTTACCAGTCACTTTTTCGGCTGCTGCAATCACTTCCGCCACCGAATAGCCGTTGCCGTTTCCCAGATTGTAGTGGCCACCGCTGCCGCCCGACAGCAGCGAATCAAGGGCAAGCAGATGCACATCGCACAGATCCTGTACATGGATATAGTCGCGGATGCAGGTTCCGTCCGGCGTATCGTAATCGCGACCGAAAACAGTGATTGCTTCCCGTCTTCCGGACGCGACCTGAAGAACAAGCGGAATCAAGTGCGTTTCCGGCTCATGGCGCTCGCCGAGCAGGCCTTCCGGGTCAGCCCCGGCAGCGTTGAAATAACGCAGGCAAACTGACTCCAGCCCGTGCGCATGGGTAAAATCATCAAGAATCTGCTCGACCATCAGTTTTGAACGGCCATATGGGTTAATTGGCCGCATCGGATGTTTTTCGTCAATCGGCACATAGTCCGGATCACCGAAGATCGCCGCCGACGAGGAAAAGATGAAGTTGTCGACGCCATGCCGGACCATTGCTTCGAGCAGGCGAACCGTGTTTCCGACATTATTGTCATAATACTTGCCGGGCAAGACCACCGATTCGCCCACCTGGATAAAACTGGCGAAATGCATTACCGCAGCGATCCGGTACGCCTGGAATACCACATCCAGGGCATGAACCTCCCCCAGATCGGACACAATCAACTGCCCGGCAGTGACCGCATCCTGATGGCCTTGCGACATATTATCGAGCACAACCGGAAAATAGCCGGCCTGATCAAGACGCTTGACCATGTGCGATCCGATATAACCTGCGCCCCCCACAACCAGAACAGTAGTTTTCAAGTTCACCTCCCGCCAGCCGAAGATGCAAACTGCCAGTCGCAACGACTAATCGTCAACGCTACTCCGCCAAGGCACTTTTTACCGGCTGGGCAATTTTGGCAGCCACTGTATCGGCTGCCTTCTTGCCGGCAAGCAGCGCATGGTCGGAGTTGTAATATTCCCATTCGCTGTAGCGGCCGGCGAGCACGATATCGTATCCGGCAAGCCAGTCCTTGACGGTAGCGACATTCCGGGCGCGGGCGTGGTCGTAAATTACGTATGCATACGGCATGTCCAGTTCATGCGCGGTAACGACAGGGTCATCCTTTTGCATAATGCCGACCTTGATGCACTCCTGAATGCACCGATCAATCAAGCTCTGCCCCTCGCACGGCAGCGGCTTGTAGGGCGAATACGATATTTCGCAGGTAATGCCGAAACCACCCGGGGGATTGCAGGACGGGCTTGCATTGCCCTGAACAAAGATGCGGTGGAAAACCGTGTCTTCAGGGTAATAGATCCAATGCTTGTCAGTCACGTTCTCCCGGCCAATTCCTATGTTCACGCAGCGGATCGAAATATGCGTTAGCTCCTGAGCCGCCTTTCGCACTTCTTCAGGCGCTTCGTCTCCGATGATTTTGACAAGTTCGGGCAGAGGCATGGTGCTGATGAGATGGTCATAATTGAAGCGCCTTCCGTCTGCCAAGGCCAAGGTACGGTTTATTGGCGATACCTGAACGACCTGCGCATTCATCTCCAGGTTGCCTTTGATATGAGGCAGAAAACCGCTCATCAATGATTGGAATCCCCCTTGTAATGGATATCCAAAACGCGCATTCGGCCCCATCGGCTTGGGCACCGGTTCCAGTGCCCCGTCGATCATTTCCGATAGATTGGGCAGCGGCACCCGGCCGCCGAGCCATGACGTTTCCATCTCGGACAAAGGAACTGTCCATATTTTTTTGTTGTATGGAATGGCAAAATGCTTTGCGATTCCGGTACCCCACACCTTGTAAATGAACTCCTCGAAGTTCTTGGGGTCGCTCTTCTTCAATGGATCGCCGGCATCCATAGTCTTGCCGCTATCGTCGGCCACTTTGATCGAAGGTTTGCCGCCTGCTTTGGAATATGTTTCACTTGCGACAGCCGGTTGCTCCGAACTGCCATAACGCGCTTCTATTGCACCCAATATGCAATCCTTGATAACCGAAGGCGGCAAGCCGTACAGCGCGCCCTGAAAGGGGTAGCGCGTATGAACCCCTTTGCTATGTATCCATGCTTCGCGGTCTTGCCAGTGAAGATTGGAGCCGAGCAAAGTCTGATACAGCTGCTGCACGTAGGAATCGTTCGAAAACATGATATGGCCGGCGTAATCGAATGTAAAACCCTTGTCCTGAACAGAACGGCACCAGCCGCCGACAGTAGCGTTGCTGTCGAGCAAGAGCGTATCTTTTCCCAAGTGGTAGGCTGCGCTGAGCCCGGTCGGGCCGGCGCCGATAATAATGCATTGCGTAGATTGCATCGGCGTCTGCTTTCGTATTGGATTTACTTTTGGATTCATTTTTGCGCTTAGCTCCGCCAAGCCCGGATCAAGCGGTTTGGAGTTGGCTAGAGATGTCTTGGCCTGACGCGGCTTAGCGGATTCCAGCAGTTCCCGCATCTGGCGGGAAGTCGCATCCCATGAAGTGGCCGAGACAATCGCGCGCATTCCCTCGACTCTTCTGTTTTTCTCCTCCTCACTGGCTGCCAGCGCTTCGCGGCAGGCGGATATGAATGACTTAGCGTCGCCTGCAATCGCCACAACATCTCCATATGGCATTGCCACATCGGTAATTGGCGTGCTGACGATAGGCAATTCGGCCGCCATGTATTCAAGCGTCTTGGTCGGGCTGATGAAGCGTGTCGCTTCGTTGATCGCGAACGGCATCAAACAAACATCCCAGCCAGCCACGAATTTTGGTAATTCGGCATAAGATTGTTGTCCCAGGTAATGGATGTTCGGTCGCTGCGGCAGGGTCGCCTGATCGATCTTGACCACAGGCCCTACCATGATGAGTTGCCAATCCGGATGTTCATCGGCAATCTTGCCGATCAGTTCTGCATCGAAACGCTCGTCGATGACACCGAAGAAACCCAGGCGCGGGGCAGGAATGCCGTCATGCGCCGCATGACTGATGGAGCGGTCGAGCGCCTGGGAGAAATGATCGACATCGACACTGCTCGAGAAACAATGCACGTTCGGATGGAGTTCGCGCTTGGCCTGATACAGGCTCGGTCCGCCGGTAAAGACGATATCGGCCAACTGCATCAGCGCCTTTTCCCTTTGAACCAACTGCTTCGGGGGATTCTTGAATGAAGCCAGTTCATCCATGCAATCGTAGACGACCAGACGAGGATTAGGCACTTCCTGCAGCAGCGGCAAGGCCATGGGGGTATAGAACCATACAACGGGGTTTTCATAGCCAGCCACAGCCTGGCGCACCATTTTCTGCATATGTAGCAAGTGGTCATCGTGAAATCCCGGCATGTTTACCGGGATATGAGGCTTGCAAACCGAAATATTCGGCAAAGGCGAGGAAAACTGATTGAAGCTTTCGCCTTCATGAAACACAGGTTCTTCTATGAATAAGATTTGATAATGCTTTGACAGGCGGGACAATAATTGTTGCGGCCGTTGATATACAAAATCCCACCGCAAATGGGAAAATACTACTATTGAAGCCATGTTTTCTCCTTTGCGAACAAGGCGCATGGGTTAGATAGCTGCCTGCTCAAATCTGTGCCTCAAATTGGCGACTAGCCGGGAAAATATGCATCACTCTCCTATTTCATTTTCGGTACTTGCCTATTGCTTTCAGGCTGCCATGGCGAGCTGTTCCGGCGATTGCTTGAAGGCTGAACGTGCAGCCGGCCTTGCAGTTTTTTCACTTGATGAAATCAGAAGCCAATATCCCGTTGACGATAAAAACCGGGCAGTCGATGCGTCTTAACGTAGATTCCGGTGCAACATTGACGGAATCCGATCCTGCTATTTCATCCTCATGGCGATGTTGGCAATTTGCTGATTATAGGAATAGAAATTTTCGCTCTTTTGATATGCATTCAATTTCGGTGCATCAAGCAGGAAAATCCTAGGCCCGATTCGTTAATGCATTAATAATGCGTATTTCGCGCTTGCACATTTCGGCGTGCGAGCAAGAAATACAAGGCCAGCCATCAATCGCTTATAAATAAAGTCATGGAGGCGGAGGTCGCCCTTCGAGATTCAGCGTAATAGCATTGATCTGCTCGATTGGAACTTTTGGAATCCGGTCTGCCGTCAACAGTCCGTTTGCTTCCTGGAACGTATCGGCGAACTGCGTATAGCAGTAGCCGCTGAACATGCTCGAATTGTTCACTACGTTCATCAATCTCTTGTACAGGCTGAGAAATGCATTTTCAGTGGTGACTTCGGAATACCCCCATATTATTTCTTCGCCCTCTTCCGGCTGTTTTTTAACGTTTTTAAAGGCAATGCCGCCGAACTCGGTAAGCATGATCGGCTGCCCTTGATGAGGGAAACCATCCAGCGTCAGGATGCGGCCGCCCGGACGACGACGATCGAAAAGTTCTTTCGCCTTTTCTTGCCCGTAACGACTCTGCAGCCGTTCCGGATCGCAATCGTAGTCATGGATACCGAGGATATCGGTGGCGGAGGCTTCCCAGCCGTCATTGCCGATGACCGGCCGTGTTTCGTCCAACGTGCGTGTCAGGTGATAAAGCGCCTCGACCGCATTCCTATGCGCCTGTATGGAGGTCAGGTTCGGCACACCCCATGATTCATTGAACGGAACCCAGACAATAACGCAGGGATGACTGTAGTCGCGGTCGATCACGTCGCTCCACTCGCGCATCATCCGACTGATTGCCTTTGGCGTAAACCTGTAGGCAGATGGCATCTCCTCCCAGACGAGCAGGCCGAGTTTGTCAGCCCAGTACATATAACGGGGATTTTCGATTTTCTGATGCTTGCGGACGCCATTGAAGCCCATGGCCTTGGCCAGTTCGACATCCTTTTTCAATGCATCGTCCGATGGGGCAGCCAGCAGGGTATCTGACCAGTACCCCTGGTCGAGCACCAGCCGCAACGGATAAGGCCGGCCGTTCAGCATAAAACGGTCGCGGCTGATTGTCACAGACCGCATCGCCGTATACGAGCGCGCTTTATCGAGTACTTGGCCTTTGTGCCGCAAAGTGATTTCCGCATCGAGCAGGGTAGGGCGCTCAGGGCTCCACAGCAGCTCGTTGCGGGAATCGTCGATGCCCGGGTCGGACAGCGCGATTTTGCGATGCGCCTCGCCGCCGATGATCTTGTATTCGTCATCCGCCAGCATTTTGCTTTCGTGCCATATCTTGACTTCGACGGTCAAGTCGTCTTCAACGTCACCGACCACGAAAACTTCGCAACCAATCTCATAACCTTCGAAAAAGGGCGTCCAGCGCAACTTATGGATGTATGTATTGGAAACGCGCTCCAGCCAGACCGGCTGCCAGATTCCGGTCGTGCGCGGGTACCAGATCGAATGCGGCTCCAGTTGCCAATCCTGCTTGCCGCGCGGCTTGGCAAGATCGAGCGGATCGTCTTCAACAAACACGGTTACCGTCTGCGGCCCTGCTTCGTTCAAGGCGCGGGTAATATCCGAATGAAAGGAGGTATGGCCGCCTTCATGCTCTGCAACAAGATGGTCGTTGACCCAGACCCGGGTGCTGTAATCGACCGCGCCGAAATGAAGCAGGATGCGTCCGCCGGAAGGCTGAATGAAAAAGTCGCGCTGATACCAGCATATTTTGTGAAAGCCGCGGTCGTTGATGCCGCTCGCTTTCGACTCGGGGGGAAACGGCACGGTGATTTCGTGAGTCCACTCAATCGGCGTTAATGGGAACCTGAACTTTTTCTCGTCGTCATAGCAGAATTTCCATGTGCCGTTAAGCGATTGCCAATGTTCGCGCACCAATTGGGGTCTCGGATACATAAAATCATCCATCATCTGCCTCTGCATTCAATCAGGTGTTCAAGAAAATATGCGTGCATGGTTACCGTTCGCCCCATGGCAATTCCAGTGCATGTATCCAAGTATCCAGCGCCGCCATGCGATCAGGGCGAACGGACTGGTTCAGGAAGAAGAATGCGCCCTCGCTGTCCCAGTTCGCCGTATTGCGACAAGACCCATTTTGAAACCTCGTGGGCTCGCCATTTTCTGCATAGCGCCACGCAGGAACCGCCAAAGCCGGCGCCGGTTAACCGGGCGCCGAAAACATCAGCGTGGTCGCGCATCAGCGCGGTCAGAAGGTCGAGCTGCGTAATGGAAACCTCGAAATCGTCCCTGAGGCTGGCATGGGACGCATCCATCAGCTCGCCGAAACGCTCCCCCGTTACTCCCCTTCCAGCCTCTTTCACTCTCTCGTTCTCGGTAAATACATGACGCGCCCGCTTTCTGTAAGGATCAGGCAGCCGTTCAACCGCTGCCAAGTCCGGCGTGTCGCGCAGGCTGGGCACGCCAAGCAGGCGCGCCGCCTCCTCGCATTCCAGGCGGCGATCGTTATATTTGCTGGCTGCCAACTTGCGCGGAATTCCCGAGTCGATCACGACCAATTCCGTATCCACCGGCAATGGAAGAAGACGGCGTTCAAGGGTGCGAATATCAAGGAAAAGCATGTGCTCGCTATCCGCTATGCTGGACGCCATCTGATCCATGAGCCCGCATTTAACTTTGGCGAAACGGATTTCCGCCTGCTGCGCCATTTTGGCGAGCGCGACATCATCGAAGTCGGCATCAAGCAAGCTCCGCAAGGCGCGCAGCATGGATACTTCCAGAGCGGCGCTGGATGACAGGCCTGCGCCCATCGGCACGTCGGAATGAATGTAAACGTTCAATGCCGGCACATCCACTCCGCATTCATCCACCATGCGCATGCAGCCTTCAATATAGCTGCCGAAGCCTTCCGGGATAGCGCCTTTTCGCGAATAACTGACAGACTGGTCGAGCGTTGCCGAATAAAGGTGGCACTTTTCGTCGGGGCTATAGCCGAGCGCTATGTAAGTACGTTGCGGCGTTGCTATAGGCAGTACGAACCCATCGTTGTAATCCGTATGTTCGCCCAGCATATTGACTCGCCCGGGAGCGAATGCTTCGGCTGCCGGCGATCCATTCAAGAATTCGTCTACTGAAATCATGCTACCTCCAGAGGGATTGGACGCTGGCGTCCTGCATACATGGCGGATGGCCAGTTAGGGTCAAACGTCAAATTTTCCAGATTGCTGTCGCGCATTAAAAATGTATCCTCGATCTTTACGCCGGGCAGGCTGGGATTGAACGCCAGCACCATTCCGTCTTGCAGGGACAGCGCTGTCTCCGGCATAGCCATCATTTCGCGGGCAGCGTAGCCCGTGACCCCTCCCTGGTGATGGGCGCGAACGGCGTCCGTGAAACCTTGGGCACGATAGGACTTGTCGAATGCATGGTAGACCTCGCTCAACGGCATGCCTGTCCTGCATGCCTGCAGCCCGGCGGCTTCCACCACCAGAATTGCCGCCTGAAGTCGCTGCTGCTGTTCATTGGGCTTAATGAACCGCACAAAGCGCGTGAGGTTGGCGTACAGACCGTAGCCGCGCGCGCAAAAAACCATCATCGCCTCGCTGCCAAGCCTCTCTTCAGATGGTGTTGGATGCCGGTATTTCGGCAGCCGTTTGGCGCCTGCGGCCAGCGTCAGGGCTGGATGAAGGCCGCGTCCCCAGAGCGCTTCCGCACCCGCGCCAGCCAACTCATATTCCGTCCATTCAGGCCGTGCGGCCTGCATCACCTCGCTCATTGCTTCGGAAGCAAGGCGACCTACCTTGCGATAGCGTTCCTGTTCGCCTTCGACAAGAGCCATTCGCTCAACAAAGCACGACTCAGGCAGGAACTCTTCCTTCAGTCCGGGCCTGTCGCTTAATATTCTTGCGCCGCCGGTCAGGTCGGTAACGAAAATTTCCCGCCGTTCGGGTTCCGTCCACGGAATCATGTGCCAGTGATACCCGGCCGCAACCTCTTCATTCCGCAAACGGTCAGCTTCAATCTCGTCGGTAAGCACATACGCGTCACTGGGTGTAACGATCACTTCGGCGACTCCCGACTCGGAAGTCAGCAGCACAGCATTCGAACCGCCCGCGGTAGCCCAGGAAAACCAGTCAGTTCCGCGCAGCCTTATGGCTCCTGCCCGAGTTATGTTGAGCCAGCGTCGCATGGTCGCCAGCTTGCCGGTAATTTCTCCTGCTCTTTCCACAGTTTGCTTTGTCATGGCTGATCCCAATTGATTTCGACTTGCTGCAATTCCTTGGCTTTCTCTTCAGGAAGAACGTCCATCGCGAACATGCCGGCGCCAAGTTCGGTGCCGGCAAGATACTTCAGGCGATCACGAGTGCGGTATGGCGGGCAGATTTCCGCATGCAACTGCGTTTCCGGATGATCGTTTCCGCTGAGAGGAGCTTGATACCAGGCCATCAGGTAAGGAAATGGCCGATTCCATAGGCCGTCATATTTGAGCAGCACGGTTTTCAGGGCACGCGCCAAATCCACCCTCTGTTCATCGGAAAGTTTGTTGAAGCCGGAAACCGCGGAAACAGGAGAAACCCAGACTTCATACGGGTAACGCGCCCATGCTGGAACGAAAGCGATAGCGTGTTCCCCAAGATAAATTATGTTTTTGCCGCTGTCGATTTCCCTGGCTATCATGTCGACCAGCAGGTTGCTTCTGTTGCGCTGGTAATAGGCTGTTTCCTCCGCCAGCATCCTTGCCGGAACCGGCGGCACGAATGGATACGCGTATATTTGCCCATGCGGATGATGGAGCGTCACCCCCACCTCGGCACCTCGATTCTCAAAAGGCAGCACATACCGGATATGCGGATCTGACGCCGCGCGTTCAGTGCGATCTCCCCAAACTTGCAGCAGCAGCTCAATCTGGCTCAATGGCAACCCTCCCAGAGAAGCTTTCGGGTCTTGCGTAAAAACCACTACCTCGCAACGTCCCAGCGCAGGCGCGGTCCTGACAATAGACGGCGGCGGATCATGCGCATCGGGGGAAAGCGACGGAAAACGGTTTTCGAACACGGCGATATCGTAATTGCCTGCCGGCAGTTCGGTTGGGTGGGCAGGATCGACTGTTGCCGCCAACGGGTTGTATTCCGGCGGCGGCAGAAAGGTTCGGTTCTGCCTGTAGGCGGCATAGGTTATCCATTCGCCACGCAAAGGATGCCAGCGCAGATGTGGATTAGCCCCAAGAGGATCGGGAAAAGGACTAGGCGCGCGCTCCGCATGGACAGGGACGCGCCCATAAAGCGTCATGCTTCTGCCGTCTGGTTTTGTCAGATCCAGGTAATGCATAAGAACCGGCCTTTTCAGTTAGAGGAAGAATTCGTCAGACAGAACGGCCTTTTTCCTTTAGATGCCATAGTCGGCGTCACTGATATGACATCGACAGGCAATTGAAGTTCTTACTCCTATCCCAAATCCACCCTTGTTTTGCAGCTTCCGACGCTCTGCTTGACGTCGATTGAATTGGCGTTGCCCGGCGCACTGCCTTGCATCCCAAACACTAATTAAAGATTTGCTACAAAAACCTGCCATTTACCTACCGTTTGTGGCAAACGCATTCGGCCATCAAACCCTAATCCACTCGATTATTATTCTATTGTCAACATTTCGTCGGGGATTGAGTATTGTCAAGCAAGGCGTTGTCAGATCTTCCAGAATTCAGCGAGGATTTTGCTAATGGCGCCGCACAGAATTGAACATACTGATGCGGCTGCCCGGGGATTTGCAAACATAAATAAGGAAACGAACATGAAAAACACAACAAAGGCATGGAAACAGGAGTTGACTATTGCTGCAATCGTCTCTCTGCTGGGGATGTCTACACTGGCATTTGCACAGAGCAACACCGGCGCAGGTTCAAATAACGGGGCATCATCGAGCAGCAGTTCGGGGCAGATGCAGGCCGGGGATATGATGAAGGCAATGCAGTCATCCGATCAGCAAATGAAAGCCATGAAAGAGACCGGCGATACCGACCGCGACTACGCGATGATGATGCGCGCGCATCACCAAGGCGGCATCGCCATGTCGCAGCTCGAGCTTCAAAACGGCAAGGATCCAGCCATGCGCAAGATGGCTCAAAAGATCATGAACAGCCAAAAGAAAGAAATGGCGCAGTTCGATAAATGGCTGAATACGCGGAAATCCGGAAAAGAAGATGCGACGCAGTAGCATCGCATCGCACTATGTTTTCGGGGCGGCTTGGGTCGCCCTTTCTCCGGCCGTTCCGAACGCACGGAACCCCGAGAGGCCAACTGTGAAGATAAGAAGTGGCGGTAAGCGCCTAGGTCAGCATTGCAAGCGCCGACGCGCGGTAATACAGCGCGGCCTCATCCGGCTGGTTTAGCGCCTCATGCAATTGAGCCAATTTCAAATTCGACTCCTGTTTTATTCGCGGTTCGACGGCGTAATACACAGCCTGCTCCAGATGGCGTTGCGCCTTGCCCCACAATTTCTGCTTCAGACACAATGCGCCCAACGTAAGCAGAAGCTCCGGGTCGGTTGGCCGTAACTTCTCCCAGCTTTCGCATAGTTCAATCTGGGAAAGCAAGGCGGAAGACCCCTCTTCCGCTGCTAACTGCCGATACGCCCGCATCAGCCGGTCGTCCCAATTTGCTTCCAATGCCCGGGCTATCAGCGCTCTCGCGTCATCATCCAGCCCTTGCTCCTTGAACACGCCAGCGGCCTTGGCCGCAAGATACGGCCGCTGACGCTCTTCTGCCGGTATCTTGTGCCAGACACGCCGAATAGCTTCCGGGTCCTGCGAATGATGCGACAGCAAGTCTTCATACGCCAACTCCCTCAGGCGACTGGACAAGGCCGGATGAATCGCGCGATGCTTGTCGAGCGACCTGACCAGACGAAGCACCTCTTCCCAGTTCTTCGCCTGCTGATTGGCTTTCAAAGCCCAACGGAGCGCATGAATGTGACGAGTGCCGCTGGCATTGAGTTCGCTGATCGCATTCAGCGCAGCCTGCGTCTGGTGATCCTCGACCAGCAGTTCTATGGTCGTTATCAGGCGGGCTGTCTTGAAATCTTTGTTATTGCGAATGCTTTCAAGGTAGGCGTCCCTGCGGTCGAACTGATGCAGAGCGTGTGCCGCCCTTGCGCCGACCAGCGCAGCGGCGCCGACATTTTCCGGCAGTTTTGCGGAACGACCGGCGGCTTTTTCAGCCTGAACGAAACGTCCTTCGAACAGCGCCTTGATGGCTTCGCGCAATGCCAGGTCTCCATCCCGCTCGTTTTTTTGCTGCCGATAGGCCGCGACACGGGAAGGCATCTTTCGGGCGCTCTCTATCGCATTCAACAAGATATGTATCAGCGCGAAGAGCAGCAACGAAAGCAGCAGGAAAAAATTCAGGGAAATATCGATGCGATAAGGCGGGTAGAAAAGGACGACGTTGCCCGCATTGAAACGTGCCGCAACCGCAAGCCCGACCGCTGTTGCAAACAACGCCAGAAGCCAGAGGAATATGCGCATCATGATCAGGGTTTCGCTCTGTAATTCTGAACAGCCGACAGGCTTTCGGTCAGAGTCGGCATTTCAATCGAAAGGTTGCTGGCTTCCACTTGCGCCATAGCAGCCAGAACCGCCTGGGTCTGCTTGGCGGCGGTGTCGAAATATTTGTCGATGATATTACGAGCGGCCTTCATGTCGCTTCGGAAGGAGTTGGCATTACTCGACAACAGCGCTAGACGCGCGCTCAGCAATCGCAACTCCAGGTTTTCCCGCAGAAAATAAGCTTGATCCGGGGACAGCATCAGCGCATCGGACGCCTCGACATTGCGCACTCGGATGAGCATCTTCATTTCGCCCCACATGTCATGGGTCCAGGCTTGCCATTTGGCTTCAAGGCCCGACCACCAATTTGCGGCTCTTCCTCTGGCGGATTCGGCATTCGCCCCGGCATCCGCTACAGGCGCTTCCGGCTGGTTTTTAGCGGAAACAAACGCCGCGGGTTTCTCGCTGGATAGCAGCGGCAGATTCTGGAGTTGATTGATCACGCTGTCCAGTTTTAATGCAACCCCGGTTACATCGAGGATCGGAAATGCCCGCAGCTTTTCCATATCTTTCGCCAGTGCCCGGCGTATCACTATAAATTGCGGCTTGTCCGAACGCGCCAATGTTTTATCGGCATTCTGCAGGGCGATCAACGCTCCCTGAACATTGCCGGATAGTTGCAATTGCTGATTGGCCGTGGACAGCACCTGCTCGATTTCGGCAAGAGCCCAGTCATCCCTGTTTTTCGACAGGTCCTGATAAAGCTGCGCCAGCGAAACCTGCTGGCTCTGCGTTTCAGTCTGCTTGTTTTCAAGCACGCCGACCTTCGCCTGCAACTCTTTCATGTCCTCCTGCACCGCCTTGGCTATTACCTTGGTTTCGGTATTTGAACTGTCGCCCACCTGCAGGCGACGGGCAATTTCTTCACGCAGCTTATTGATCTGGACGTGCGAGTTCCACCACTGCCCCAAAAGCAGCAATGTCAATACTATCAGTCCAATGGCAAGAAACCTGAGCTGCTTGTTTTTCTCCTGCACGCTGTTGACTGAGGGAGGCAATAGAGTCGGTTGAGAGGAGGCTTTGGAAGGCATGTCCGCTGACGGGCTGGATTCGGTGGAAACAGGTAAGTCTTTCATAGCGTTATTGTATCGCAGCAATGATGTTTTCGCCGTTCGGGCGCATGCGTCGGGATGCGGTATTTTTTACTATTGATGGAATCGCGCAAAACAGCTCCAAATCAGCCGAGATTCTCTGTTGCGTTCGCGCGACATAAGAAAACCCATTCTACCAATAAGCGGTTTTACTTACCTGTATTCAGCCTAAAACAGGTTTGGACTGAACAACCATGCCCAGCTATCGCGCACTGTGGATGTAGTGCGGATATAATAATGCAAGTTGTGAACAGACATGTTTAACCTGCCAGACGACCAGGCATGCTTGGCTCGAAATGATCATTAGCATTAAAGGACTCAGAAAATCAGACGGGACTTTTGGATTACCGACTGCAGATGCTGCATTGGTTAAGCCGTTATGACTTATTGATTGCCTTTACTCTTAAGTTCACACAGACTCCGAAATTCATTACGCACTTACTGCATACGAACGCCTGGCGACATTTCTTTATTCATCCATTCATTGCAATTTCCAGACATGGCAAATAAGCCCCAAGTAAAAGATCTTTCCCCCAATAACCAGGACATAGACGCTTCGCTCAAGGACGAAATTCGTCTGCTTGGCAGGTTGCTGGGAGATGTGCTTCGCGACAAGGAAGGCGAGGATGTATTCAATCTCGTTGAAAACATCCGTCAGACTGCGGTGCGCTTTCGGCGCGAACCCAACCTGCATTCGGCAGACAGCCTGGATAATTTACTGAAGGATCTAAGCCGCGACCAGACCATTTCCGTCGTTCGCGCATTTTCCTACTTCGCCCACCTCTCCAATATCGCAGTCGACAAGCAGGCAAACCGTGCCTACCGTGAAAGCCAGATTGCCGGTTTGCCGCCTGGGCAGGGCAGCCTGAGCCATGCGTTATCAAGACTGGATGAAGCGGGCGTCCCAGGTTCCGCAATCAAGAAGCTGTTGCGGGAAGCGTTTATATCTCCGGTTTTGACAGCACACCCGACGGAGGTGCAGCGCAAGAGCACACTGGACGCCGAGCGTGAAATCGCGCGCTTGCTGGCCGCGAGGGATCTCGAAATGACTCCCAAGGAAACCAGGAACAACACCGAATTGCTGTATGCCCGCGTTTCAGCCCTCTGGCAAACGCGCATGTTGCGCTACAGCAAGCTCGCCGTCGCAGACGAAGTCAACAATGCCCTGTCGTATTATCGCGTTACCTTTCTGCGCGAATTGCCCGCCTTGTACGACGCAATTGAAGAGGAAATCGGCGAACGCTATCCATCCGAAGCGGATGGGGTGCAGGGTCCGGACCTTTCCTCGCTATACATGCAAATGGGCAGCTGGATCGGCGGCGACCGCGACGGCAACCCGAATGTCAATTCGGACACAATGCGATATGCGCTCTCCAGGCAGGCCGAATTGATAATGGAATTTTACCTGGAAGAAGTACATGCGCTCGGCGCTGAACTTTCGATGTCGTCGATCCTGGTAAGCGTCAGCCCGGAACTGCACGCGCTGGCAAATTCCTCTCCCGACACATCGCTGCATCGCATCGACGAGCCATATCGCCGCGCCCTGATCGGAATTTATGCCCGCCTGGCGGCGACTGCCCGCGAGCACGGCATAACCAATATTCTGCGCCATGAAGTCGGCTCCGGCTCGGCCTATTCCTCCCCGGCCGAATTCGGCGCGGACCTGCAGGTTCTGGTCGATTCGCTAATGTCGAATGCCGGCTACAGGCTCATAAAACCGAGACTGGCGATATTGAGAAGAGCGGTCGAAATATTCGGTTTCCATCTGGCTACGCTCGACATGCGGCAAAGCTCGGACGTGCATGAACGCGTGCTTGGCGAACTTTTTGTGCGCTCCCGCGTGGAACCAAACTATTCCGGCCTCGGAGAGGAACAGAAGGTTGAACTGCTGCTGCGCGAGCTGAACCAGCCGCGGCTCATGTATTCTCCGTTTATCGAGTATTCCCCGGAAACCGCCAACGAGTTGCTAATCATGCGTACCGCGCGCGAAATCCGCGACCGCTATGGCGCCCGGGCAATTCGCAATTACATCATCTCGCATACGGAGACTGTTTCCGACCTGCTGGAAGTCATGCTGCTGCAGAAAGAGTCCGGCCTTCTGCGCACCCGTTGGAATGGCGCGCCTGACAGCGATAACGACTGGGCCGAATCAGAACTGGACCTGCTGGTAGTCCCATTGTTCGAAACGATTCCCGACCTTCAGCGCGCCCCGGCAATCATGGAACAAGTGATGTCCATCCCGCGCGTGCGCAAGCTGATCGCAAAGCAGGGCAACCTGCAGGAAGTGATGCTGGGTTACTCCGATTCCAACAAGGACGGCGGTTTTCTTACCTCCAATTGGGAACTGTACAGTGCGGAAAAGCAGCTTGTCCGGGTATTCAACCGGGCTGGCGTCAAGCTTCGCCTGTTCCATGGCCGAGGCGGTACGGTCGGCCGTGGCGGCGGCCCCACTTACGACGCCATTCTGGCGCAACCGCATGGCACCGTAAACGGGCAGATCCGTCTGACCGAACAGGGAGAAATGATTGCATCCAAGTTTTCGAATGCCGAAATCGGCAGCCGGAACCTGGAGCTTCTGGTGGCTTCGACGCTCGAAGCGAGCCTGATGCCGCAATCAGCGGAAGGCGAGTTCGCGCAAAGGTTGCCCGAGTTCGAATCCGTCCTGTCCGAGCTGTCCGATCTGGCGTACCAGTCATACCGCGCGCTCGTGTATGAGACGCCGGGCTTTGCCGATTACTTTTTCACATCCACGCCAATTTCCGAGATTGCCGAACTCAACATCGGTTCCCGCCCCGCATCGCGCAAATCCACTCGGCGCATTGAAGACTTGCGGGCTATTCCATGGGGTTTTTCATGGGGTCAATGCCGCCTTCTGCTGCCCGGCTGGTATGGATTCGGAGGCGCAATACTGACATGGCTCGACGAGAAGGATGTCAGCAAGAAAAACTACAAGATTGAAACCCTGCGGGCGATGTACAAGGAGTGGCCTTTCTTCGCTACGCTCATGTCGAACATGGACATGGTACTGTCGAAGACCGACCTGTCGATCGCCTCCCGCTATGCCGACCTGGTGGCCGACAAGGAATTGCGAGATCCGATATTCAAGCGCATAACTGAAGAACACGAGCGCACGATAAGCAGTTTTGAAATCATTACCGGCGAGAAGGAACGGCTGGCCAGCAATCCGCTGCTGGCGCGCGCAATCAAGAATCGGCGTGCCTACATCGATCCGCTCAACCACTTGCAGGTTGAGTTGATAAGACGCCATCGTTCAACTGCGAACGCCCCGGAAAAGCCAATTGATGCGCGCGCAAATCGAGGCATTCATCTGTCGATCAACGGCATTGCGGCAGGACTGCGCAACACCGGCTGATGCCGTAGCTAGCGCTGCCAGGAATACCGCGGCCTGAAAAACTGGCTTTCTCGCTAGGCCGCGGAATGCCGCTTCGAAGTCGGCAGTCATTCATCCTCGCATTCCATGCCGGCATTGAAGCGTGGATTTGCCGGCTTACCTTAGCCTTGCATATGAGCGTGCGCTTCGCAATTTCCGGAAACGCGCTCAGCTCCTGCGCATATTTTTCGCGGGAGTACGCGTGGAATCGCCTCCAGAGCCCTTGAATTTGCTGGCGACCGCGGCAATACATGCACGTGTATAATATTTTTCATTGAAAAGGGCGAAATAGTATGAGACGGCATTCGCGTTTTTTCCTATAATCCTGCTTTTCCAAGAGAATCCTCTCTTTATATTTGGCGCTATCGGTTTTTGTTCCCTGCTCCTGCGCCCGCCTTCCCATCCGTAATTTTTTGGAGACCGCGATGAGATTTCGCTTTCCCATTGTCATCATTGATGAAGACTTCCGTTCGGAAAACACATCCGGGCTAGGTATCCGTGCCTTGGCCAAGGCCATGGAAGAGGAAGGCATGGAAGTTCTTGGCGTCACCAGCTACGGCGATCTGTCGCAGTTTGCCCAGCAGCAATCGAGGGCGTCCGCATTCGTCCTGTCCATAGACGACGAGGAATTCGGAGCCGGCACGGCGGAAGAAATCGATGTGGCGCTCAAGCCGCTGCGCGCTTTCGTGAACGAGATTCGCGCCAAGAACTCGGACATCCCCATTTATCTGTATGGTGAAACCCGCACCTCGCGTCATATCCCAAACGATTTGTTGCGAGAATTGCACGGTTTCATCCACATGTTCGAGGACACGCCGGAATTCGTCGCGCGTCACATCATTCGCGAAGCCAAAGCCTATCTTGACGGTCTCGCGCCGCCTTTTTTCCGCGCCCTCATGCACTATGCCCAGGATGGCTCCTATTCCTGGCATTGCCCCGGACATTCCGGCGGCGTGGCTTTTCTAAAGTCGCCGATCGGCCAGATGTTCCACCAGTTTTTTGGCGAAAACATGCTGCGTGCCGACGTCTGCAATGCCGTCGAGGAACTCGGCCAGTTGCTCGACCACACCGGACCGGTCGCTTCCAGCGAACGCAATGCTGCGCGCATCTTCAACGCCGACCACTGCTATTTCGTCACCAACGGCACGTCTACCTCGAACAAGATGGTTTGGCACTCGACTGTAGCGCCGGGCGACATTGTCGTGGTCGACCGCAACTGCCACAAATCGATTCTGCACGCGATTATCATGACCGGGGCGATTCCTGTATTCCTAATGCCGACCCGCAACCATTACGGCATCATCGGGCCGATTCCCAAGGAGGAATTCGAGCCGGAGAATATCCGCAGGAAAATTGCGGCGAATCCGTTTGCGCGCGAAGCGAATAACCAGCAGCCGCGAATTCTGACCATCACTCAGTCGACTTACGACGGCGTGGTGTACAACGTGGAAATGCTGAAGGAAATGCTGGACGGCGAAATCGATACCCTTCACTTCGATGAAGCTTGGCTGCCGCATGCTGCATTTCACGATTTCTACAAGGACATGCACGCAATTGGCCGTTACACGCCGCGCGCGAAAAAATCGATGATCTTCTCGACGCAGTCGACGCACAAGCTGCTGGCAGGCCTGTCGCAGGCCTCGCAGATCCTGGTGCGCGAATCTGAAACAGTGAAGCTCGATCAGGATACGTTCAACGAAGCATATCTGATGCATACGTCGACGTCGCCCCAATATTCCATCATTGCCTCGTGCGATGTGGCGGCGGCGATGATGGAGCCGCCGGGCGGCACCGCGCTGGTGGAAGAATCGATTCTGGAAGCGCTCGACTTCCGCCGGGCGATGCGCAAAATCGACAAGGAGTGGGGCAAGGACTGGTGGTTCCAGGTATGGGGGCCGGACAACTTCGCTGAAAACGGCATCGGCACGCGCGAAGACTGGGTTATCCGTGCCGAAGACACATGGCATGGCTTCGGCAACCTGGCTCCGGGCTTCAATATGCTCGACCCGATCAAGGCAACCATCATCACGCCGGGCCTGTCGATCGAAGGACAATTCGAGAAGACCGGCATTCCAGCCTCCATCGTCAAGAAATACCTGGCCGAACATGGCGTCATTGTCGAGAAGTGCGGGCTGTACTCGTTTTTCATCATGTTCACCATAGGCATCACCAAGGGACGATGGAATACGCTCTTGACTGCGTTGCAGCAGTTCAAGGACGATTACGACAAGAATCCGCCGATATGGCGCATATTGCCGGAATTCGCTGCGGCCAACCCGCGGTACGAGCGCATGGGCCTGCGAGACCTGTGCCAGAATATCCACGGTTTTTACGGCGACTACGACGTCGCCAGGCTGACGACTGAAATGTACCTGTCCGACATGATTCCGGCGATGAAGCCGTCGGATGCATTTGCAAAAATGGCGCATCGGGAAATCGAACGGGTGCCTATCGACGAGCTCGAAGGACGCGTGACGTCTATTTTGCTTACGCCCTACCCACCCGGCATTCCTCTCTTGATTCCGGGCGAGCGCTTCAACAAGACCATTGTCGATTACCTGAAGTTCGCCCGCGATTTCAATGAGAAATTCCCGGGATTCGAAACCGATGTCCACGGCCTGGTGACGCGCGAAGTCGATGGCAAGCGCGGCTATTTTGTCGACTGTGTGAAGTAAGCTGAATCCGGCGCACCAAGTGCAAAGGGCCTGTCCGTTTTCGACGGACAGGCCCTTTGCGTTCAACCCCGGAAATTCCGGTTGCCGGGTCAGACTATCATCGCGTTTTTCGAGAACTGAGCGGTGAAGACGCTTCCTTTGCCGACTTCCGACGAAATCAGCAAGGTTGCCTTGTGGCGCAGCAGGACGTGCCGCACGATGGAAAGACCCAGCCCGGTTCCCTTGGTCTGGCGCGAACGTCCCTTGTCGACCCGGTAAAAGCGCTCGGTAAGACGCGGGATATGTTCCGGTGCGATTCCCAGGCCGGTATCTTGCACGGCAAAACGCGGGCCCGCATCCGTCATAGTCCAAAAAATATGAATCTGGCCATGCTCGGGCGTGTAGCGCACCGCGTTGGCAGCCAGATTGCTGAATGCGGTGCGCAGTTCGTCGGGACTGCCCGATATATCAGGAGCGTCAACGGTCAGCAGAATCTCATGCTTGCCGCCGGACAGCGCGTTCGCTTCCTGCGCAATCGTCTCCATTAGCTGAGCCATATCTATCCGCTCATGCTGCAACGGGAAGTCGACCGATTCCAGATTGGTCAAAACCAGCATGTCGTCCACCAGCGCCTGCATGCGCTGGCCCTGCTCCTTCATCAGGTTAAGGTGGGACTGGCGTGTTTCCACATCGAGTTCGGGCTGGGCGGCGGCAATCTCGAGAAATCCATTGACGACCGTCAGCGGCGTGCGCAACTCGTGCGACGCGTTGGCGATGAAGTCGCGCCGCAGCTTGTCTATCCGATCGCTTTCGGTCACATCGTGCGTTACTACGATCTGGCGCCGGTTTTCGAAAGGGATGACCTGCATGACCAGCTTTCGATCCTGCAGCGTCAGTGACAGCGGCTGCTCGTAACGAGCCAGAATGATGTAGTTGATGAAGTCGGGATGGCGAACCATATTTGTGACGCGCATGCCCTTGTCGCGCTCCAGTGACAGCCCCAGATGCTTCTCAGCCGAGGGATTGCACCATTCCAGGAACAATACGTCGTCCATGATCATCACGCCATCCGGCAACAGGCTCATAACCTGGCGAAAGCGCGCCAGCCATTCGGACATTTCATCCCTGTTCTTTTCATCCTCCCGGATCAGCCGGTACAGCCTGGCATATATTGCCGCCCATGCGCCCCATCCGTCAGGCATCTTCTCCGTGGCCGGATCGTCGAGCCAGATATCGAGTTGGGAAAGATAATGCAATTGCATCGCGATCAGCGCAGTCATAACGGCCAAGCCCAACGTCAGGCCAATCTCCGGCCCGAAGAAGTACCAGACTATGCCGGCGCCAATCCAGACAAAAGCCAGACGCAACGCAGCCGGGATCCAAAACAGCACATGTGGATTCATTTATTCTTCTCTCTCCGAAAACATATAGCCGATGCTGCGCATCGTCCTTATCAAACAGCCCTTATCTTTCAACGCCTTGCGAAGGCGCAGCACATGCACGTCGACCGTGCGCTCTTCGATTGCAGTATGCTCGCCCCACACCTTGTCGAGCAACTGGTTTCTCGAAAACACGCGCTCGGGATGCGCCATCAAAAACTTCAGCAGCTTGTACTCTGCATTGCCGATTTCGATCTTCCGGTTTTCCACCGCTACCGTGCAGCTTACCGGATCGAGCTCAATTGCGCCCGCTTTCATCAGGCTCTGCGAACGTTCCGGGACTTTTCTTCTCAGCAGCGCATTGACCCGGGCGCCGAGTTCGCGCGGCGAGAACGGCTTGGTCACGTAATCGTCCGCGCCCTGGTTCAGACCGGCGATCTTGTCTTCTTCCATTCCCTTTGCTGTCAGCATGATAACCGGCAGCGCCTTCAGTTGGCGGCTCTCGCGGATGCGCGACAGCAACTGCAATCCGCTTTGGTCCGGCAACATCCAGTCGAGCAGCACCAGATCCGGCATATTGCTCTGCAACAGGCTCCATGCACTGGCGGCAGTCGCAACTGTAACCGGGCTCCATCCCGCCGACCGGACCGAGAATGAAATCAGTTCCGCGATTGCAGGTTCATCTTCCACGATCAGGATCGTGGTTGTATTTGCTGCTGTCATAGTTTTTGAATTACAAGATTAGATCGGGCGTTCGGGAAAGAGCGTCGCATAGTCCGTGTGCCGTATATCCTTGCCCTCGACCACGTAGATCACGTACTCGGCGATATTGGTCGAATGGTCGCCCACCCGCTCGATTGCCTTGGCCGCCCACAGAAGGTCCAGCGCCGCCGAAATCGTCTGGGGTTCTTCCGTCATGAAAGTGATCAGGTTGCGCATCATTTCATGAAATTCATGGTCGATGACCGCGTCCAGTCCTATCAGCCTGATGGCCAGATCCCGGTCCATTCGCGCGAACGCGTCGAGCGCGTCGTGCAGCATTCTGACAGCATGGTCGGCAATCAGCTTGATCGATGCATAATTGTTGATTATCAGCGTGCTTCGGCTCTGGATGTTCTTGGCGGACCGCGCGATCTTCGTGACTTCGTCGCCGATCCGCTCCAGGTCCGTAATGACCTTGGTCGTCGCCATCACCGTGCGCAAGTCGTTGGCTGCCGGTTGGCGCTTCACGATCAGGTGCGTGCATATGCTGTCCAGCGAGACCTCAAGACGGTTGACCTCTTCATCGTTCCGCATGACCTTTTCAGCCAGCTCCACGTCTCCGGTCAAAAAGGATGCCATCGCATCCCGGAACTGCTTCTCGACCAGCCCGCCCATCAGCAACACCCGGGAGCGGATCGCTTCCAGGTCAAGGTCATATTGTTTCGATGAGTGTTCCATTACGTCCTGCTCTCCGCGCAATTGTTGGTCCGATAAATAGAGTTTAATAATGCCACGTCTTTGGCTAGCCGAACCGTCCGGTGATGTAATCTTGCGTTTCTTTTTTCGCCGGGCTGAGAAATATCTGGTCGGTCTCCCCTGCTTCGACCACTTCGCCCAAATACATGTAAGCGGTATAGTCCGAACAGCGCGCCCCTTGCTGCATGTTGTGCGTCACGATCGCAATCGTGAAATCCTGCTTCAGCTCGTTGATCAGCTCCTCGATCTTCGCCGTCGAGATCGGGTCGAGCGCAGAGGTCGGCTCATCGAGCAGCAGCACTTCCGGCCTGACCGCCACGCAGCGGGCTATGCACAGGCGCTGCTGCTGCCCGCCCGACAGGCTAAGCCCGCTCTTGTCCAACTTGTCGCCGACCTCGCCCCACAGAGCCGCTTTCTTCAAGGCCCATTCCACCCGCTCTTCCATTTCGCCTTGCGACAGGTTTTCATACAAGCGCACGCCAAAAGCGATGTTTTCATAGATCGACATCGGAAACGGCGTCGGCTTCTGAAACACCATGCCGATCCGCGCGCGCAGCATGTTCACGTCCACGCCCGGCTCCAGAATATTGCGGCCCTGGTACAGGATCGTTCCTTCCGCGCGCTGTTTCGGATACAGGTCGTACATGCGGTTGAACGTGCGCAGCAACGTCGATTTGCCACAGCCTGAGGGCCCGATGAAGGCCGTTACCTTTTTTGCCGGAATCGTCAGATTGATGTTCTTCAGGCTCTGGAAATCGCCATAGAAGAAGTTCAGGTTCGAAACCTTGATCGTCGTGTCCGAGTGAGCATTTTTTGCCGCATTGCCAAACATGTTTGTTTCCCTAACGTTACCGGAAGAAATCAACTACAAGAATCAGCCCTGATGTTCTTTTTTGAAGATCGAGCGCGAAAGAATATTGAGGCCGAGAACGCCAAACGTCACCAGCAAGGCGCCGCCCCACGCCAGTTGGCGCCAGTTGTCGTACGGACTCATGGCAA
>Ga0366789_1001_pt1 | contig 104162 bp, 103 predicted proteins | sample TotcelHN113001N8_FD_207042 | JGI IMG/M metagenome (GOLD analysis project Ga0366789, IMG submission 207042) | Enriched cells from coal bed in the Powder River Basin, Montana, United States - Total cells N11 rep2 HSBNCT.N11.300.1.N8 ... | reverse complement strand
CTTTGCATCCACCATCATTTTGGTGGTATTGGCAAATATTTGCTGCATGGTTTCCAGATACATCCGGTCGCGGGTTACTGCGGGCGCCTTCTGGTACGCGCTCAAAACCTGTTTGAAACGCGAAGCATCGCCTTCCGCGTTAGCCACTATGCGGCCGCGGTAGCCTTCCGCTTCCTGCAACAGGCGCGAGGCAGCCCCCCTCGCCTTGGGAATAACGTCGTTAGCATAAGCCTGGCCCTCGTTCTTCTGACGCTCGCGATCCTGGCCGGCTTTTACAGCGTCGTCAAAAGAGGCTTGCACCTGTTCGGGAGGCTGGACTCCTTGCATCGTCACGTTGGTGATCTGCACGCCGGACTGATATTGATCAAAGATTCCCTGCATCAATTTTTGCGCATCGAATGCGATCTTGTCGCGCCCCTCGTACAGGACAAAATCCATGTTGCTTTTACCGACGACTTCACGAATTGAGGTTTCAGCGACCTGCCTGACCATTTCTTCCTGGTCGCGGTTATTGAAGACCCAGTCCGAGGCGCTCTTCAGCCGGTACTGAACCGCAAGCTGGATGTCGATGATATTTTCGTCGTGGGTAAGCATCAGCGCTTCTTTGGGCTGCTTGTTCTTCAAGGTCGACCTGTATCCGACCTCAACCGTGCGAACCTGAGATACATTCACCAACTCATGGCTTTGAATCGGATATGGCCAGCGCCAATTGAACCCGGACGTGGTCATGTGGCTGAATTTGCCAAAGGTCATGACAACGCCGGTCTGGCCTTCCTGTACGATGAAGAACCCGCTTGCCAGCCATACTCCAAGAACCAGGACAATAATTACGCCGGCTCCCAACGTACCCTTGGCGGCATTGCTATCTCTTTTAGGATTTTTTTCCGAACCGTCGCCGCCGGCATTGCCGTTCTTCTTGAACAACTGGTTCAGCTTGTCCGTAAAGCTCTTCCAGAGCTTGTCCAGGTCAGGCGGCTGCTCGTCCGGCGTCTTGCGGCCCGAACCCTTACCGCTGGAATCGCCCTCGTCTTGCGAGCCGCGTCCCCAAAGGTCGTGGCGCAATGGCAAATAACGGCGAATATTCTGTAATGAAAAAAAAGGCATTTTTATTGCGCTCTGGTGTTAGTCATCGGCTTAAAACTAGGATAATTTCTTATTCCTCTGACGCATTCTTCATTAGTTCCGATGAATCAGACGAAGGCAACTCCTGATCTTTCTTTGCATATTCCGTAATTGCTGAACGGAGCAAGTCAACACCCGAGCCTGTTTGCGCGCTCACAAAAACGCGATGAATTTTACCATACTCATCCCTTTCCAAAGCAGGTTCCAAGTCAGCAAGATCAATCTTGTTCCACACCAATAGCTGCGGAGTCTGGTCTGCTCCAATTTCTTTTAGCACTTGGTTGACCTGCTCAATCTGCTCCATGCGCGTCGGACTGGCGGCATCCACGACATGCAGCAGCAGATCGGCGTGAATCGTTTCCTCGAGCGTTGCACGAAACGCTGCCACCAGTTGGTGAGGCAAGTCCCTGACAAACCCGACGGTATCGGAAATAACGACATTTCCCACGCCCTCCAGATAAATCCGCCGCGAGGTCGTGTCCAGAGTTGCGAACAGTTGATCCGCCACATAGGTGCCAGCCTTGGTCAGGGAATTGAAAAGCGTCGACTTTCCCGCATTCGTATATCCAACCAGGGACATGGAAAATGTATTACTCCTGCTCCGTGCCCGTCTCTGCGTTTCCCGCTGACGCTGCAATTTTTGCAGGCGCGAACGCAGCTGTTTGACCCTCTCTCCTATCAGGCGGCGGTCCGTCTCCAACTGGGTCTCGCCCGGCCCCCGCAGGCCAATGCCGCCCTTTTCGCGATCCAGGTGAGTCCACCCGCGAACCAGCCGGGTTGCCAAGTGCTGAAGCTGCGCCAGTTCCACCTGCAATTTGCCTTCGTGGCTTTTGGCGCGCTGGGCGAATATGTCAAGAATCAGACTGGTTCTGTCGACCAGCGGAATGTTGAGTCTTTTTTCAAGATTACGCTGTTGTGCGGGAGACAGGGCATGATTGAAGATGACTATATCGATATGGTGGTCAGCAATCGCTTGCGCAATTTCTTCAACTTTCCCCGTCCCAGCGAAAAAAGCGGCATCCGGGCTGGCCCGTTTGCCGGTGACGGTAGCGACAGGTGTCGCTCCTGCAGACTTGGCCAACAGGGCCAGTTCTTCCAGGTTGGCGGCAAAGTCCCCTTTTCCGAAGTCGATACCAACGAGTAAGGCGCGCATTTCAGCACATGCCCATCATTGGATTACCCTATGAATACTATTCGGTGTCGGAATCAAGATTGAGTTCGACGGCGCGAGATGGTACGACGGTAGAGATTGCATGTTTGTAAACCATTTGCGTCACAGTATTGCGAAGCAAAATTACATATTGATCAAACGACTCAATTTGGCCTTGCAGCTTGATGCCGTTGACGAGGTAAATGGAAACCGGAACGTGCTCCTTGCGCAGGACGTTCAGGAACGGGTCTTGTAACATTTGCCCTTTATTGTTGCTCATGACAGCTCCATTATGTGATTGTTATTTAGTAGTTGGAGGCTCGGTAAAGCTTTTCAAGTGCCTGATGGGTGCTTCCTGACAGATACTATACATGATTTGACATATCCACGAGTCCGACCATCGGGAGTAACGCTTATGCTTCGTTGATGAACGGGTTTTTCCCGGTACGGAATTCAATTCGAAGCGGCGTCCCCACCAATGAAAACGTATCGCGGAAATGCTTTTCGAGATACCGTTTGTAATCGTCGCTGACCGCATCAAGCGCGTTGCCATGTATGACGATGATCGGCGGGTTTTGCCCACCCTGATGAGCATAGCGCATCTTGGGCCGCACAGAATTCTTGCGTCTCGGTGGCTGCTGGTGCTCGACCGCCTCCATCAGCGCACGCGTCAGTTTCGGAGTTGAAAGCTTGGCCATGGCAGCGGCATAAGCCGATTCAACCGATTTCATCATGGGTCCGATTCCGGATGCGTTCAGCGCGGAAACGAAGTGAAATTTTGCAAAGGACAAAAAGTGCAGCTTGCGCTCGACATCAATCTTGATCTCGTCGCGCCGACTGGATGTCAACCCATCCCACTTATTCACGCCAACAACCAGAGCACGGCCAGTTTCCAGCACGAACCCGGCAATATGCGCATCCTGCTCGGAGACATCCTGCTGAGCGTCCAGTAGCAGGATGACCACGTTCGCTTCCGAAATCGCCTGCAGGGTTTTCACTACCGAAAACTTCTCGATGGCTTCAAAAACTTTGCCGCGCTTTCTTAAACCGGCCGTATCTATCAGAACGTAATGCTTTCCTCCCCGCTCGAAAGGAATCTCGATAGCGTCGCGCGTGGTGCCGGGCATATCGAAGGCAATGACACGTTCTTCGCCGAGCAACGCATTGATCAAGGTGGACTTTCCGACATTGGGGCGTCCAACGATGGCAAGCTTTATTACGCCTTCGGCAACTGGCACCGGCTCTTCGGTCGCCGTGCTCTTGGATAATGCCAAATCCAATGCTTCGTCCAGCATGTCGTGAACGCCATCGCCATGGGCAGATGAAATGACGATTGGATCGCCCATGCCGAGTTCGTAGAAATCGGCCGTGACGTTCGTGTACTTCATCCCTTCGGCTTTATTCACTACCAGCAATACCGGTCGGCCGGACCGGCGCAGGAACTCGGTAATGGTCTTGTCGTGCGGCGTCAAACCTTGCCTGCCATCGACAATAAAAATCACGACATCAGCCTCCGCCACAGCCTGCTTGGTCTGCTTGGCCATCTGGTGCATGATGCCTTCCTTGGCCACAGGCTCAAAACCGCCTGTATCAATGACAAGAAAAGGACGTTCGCCAACTCTTCCCTCGCCATAGTGGCGGTCCCGGGTCAAGCCGGGCAAGTCAGCGACCAGTGCGGCCCGCGAGCGTGTAAGACGATTGAAAAGCGTCGATTTGCCCACATTGGGGCGACCTACAAGTGCAATAACAGGCTTCATTCAGTTGTAACCGCCATAAGCGTACCCGATCTGGTCTGGAATACCAGCTTGTCACCCGCAATCAGCGGGGTAGAAAGAATCGGACTTCCATCCGAGCTCATGCGGCCGATCAGCGAACCGTCCTCGCGGTTAAGAAAATGCATATACCCCATCCCGTCGCCGACAGCGACTGCTCGCCCAAAAGACACGGGGGTCGTCAGCCGACGATATGCCAGTTTGTCGTTACGCCAGACGCTCTGGCCGCCATCTCGCGTAAAGGCATGGACAGAACCCTTCTCATTCGCGGCGAATACAAAGCGCTCGTCAATTCCGAGTCCGACATCGCTGGAAAATTCTCTTCCCCATTGCGCAGCGCCGTTTACCAGGTCAACGCAGCCGACTCGCCCCTGATAGGTAACCGCACAAACCTGGCGCTCGAACACAACAGGAAAACCGGAAACGTCGGCTATACGCTCCAATTCTGTGGCGCCACGCGGATCGCCCAAGGCAATCTCCCAGCGAACGCCACCGTTGAGAAGCGAGAGAGCCAACAGGCGGCCGCCTGGCAAAGCTATTATCGCGTTCGAATTCGCGATGACGATTCCGGACGAGGAACGCAACGTCAACAATGGCGCCGTCCGCTGTACCGCCCATTTGCGCGCACCCGAATAGGAATCGAAGGCGGCAATACGGTTATCCATGCTTTTGACTATGACGAGCCCTCCGCCAACAGCGGGAGCTGAAAGGATTTCACTGGAAGCCTGAGCTTTCCAGCGCAGTTTTCCATTTGCGTCAAAAGCCAGTATTACTCCTTTTTCGCCGGCAACCGCAACCGTATCACCATCGCTTCCGACTCCTGCTGTCAATGGAACGTCCGCATTGATGCGCCATTGTTCGCGGCCGCTTGCCGCATCAAGCCGAATAATCGTGCCATCCGCAGCCGCTGCAAAGATGCTGTCATAGGTATATGCAGGCGTGAAAACAAAGTCGCCCGCCTTTCCAACGTTGACCGACCATGCGCTACGTGCGTCCATGGTCTGCTTGAACTCGGTCAGTTCAGCAGGCACATTCGAAGAGGCTTTCTTGCTTGAAAACGGATTCAGCGATGAGCAGCCGGTCAATACAAGAACGATGGTCACACATACAGACCCAGCAGCGATACGCATGCTTTTTTTCATATTTTCTGTCCCGATGAAACTTCTTCCGCGCCGCCGATCGCATCCAACTTCAACTGGATCAACTGCCGGCCCGGATCTTTTTGATCCGTCTTCTCGATTGCCTTGCGATACGCTGTCCGCGCTTCATCCAGCTTGCCTTGCGCAATCAGGATGTCTCCCTTGCGATCCTCAGCCATGCCGACAAACTGATCGGGAAACTCGGCCGACAGCAGTTTCAATCCGGCGTCGTAATCCTTTTCATCCAGAAGAACGCCCGCAAGACGAACCCTTGCGATTGCCTTGAGCGCATCGTCTTTGGCATTGTCTATCGCCCATTGCAATTGCTTCTTCGCAGCGTCTGAATCACTGGACTCGACTGCCGTCTTGGCTGCCTGCAGGGCAGTCATCGGGGCGTAGGAGGTACCGCTAAACTTGTCCTCCATATCCTGAGCAACGCGCTGCACCTTGGCATTGTCTTTCGCAGCAACGCCTTTTTGCAATTCATCGTAAAGCTGGGAAGCTTGCGTCGTCTGATTGCGCTGATAATACTTCCAGCCGGCCCATGCGCAATAAACCGACAGGGCAATGATCAGCGTCCAGCTCACCATATTGCCGTATTGCTTCCACCACGCCTTCATTGACGCAATTTGTTCTTGTTCTTCGAGATCGTATGCCATGATTGGAATGAGATTTAGTGGAGATAATTAGTATGATCGTGATGCTCGTCATCGCATTCGCCGATGATCTGATCAACCAGATAGTCGGTCAGACTGTCGAATGGCACAGCACCCTGGTTATTTTCCTGGTCCGTTGAACGCAGAAATTTCACGGTAGCGGAGTTTCCTGCAATTTCGTCCTCCCCGACCAGAACGGCAAACGACGCGCCGCTGCCGTCCGCTCTTTTCATTTGCGCCTTGAAGCTGCTGCCCGCATTGGCCGACGCGCAATGGAGAATAACGTCGAGGCCTGCATTCCTCATATTTTCCGCCAGCACGAATGACTGAAGCATCGCCGCCTCGCCCTGATGTACGAGATAAACGTCGCATTGCTTCTGGTTGGCGACGCCGCCCTTGGCTTTCATTAGTTCGATGAGCCGTTCGACGCCCATGGCAAAACCGCAGGCCGGCGTGGGTTTTCCTCCGAACATTTCAACCAGCGGATCGTAGCGGCCGCCGCCGCACACCGTGCCTTGGGAACCCAACTCGTCGCTTATCCACTCGAACACGGTGCGATTGTAGTAATCCATTCCGCGCACCAGCCTTGTATTGATGGTGAAAGGGATGTTGCTGTGCCGCAGGATATTTTGCACGCCCTCAAAATGATCCAGCGATTCCTGACCGAGGTAATCCAGAAGCTTGGGCGCGGCATTCACCATCGCCTGCATCGTCGGATTCTTGGTATCCAGAATCCTCAGAGGATTGCTGTACAGGCGCCGTTGGGCGTCCGAATCCAGTATTTCCCTGTGCTGCTCGAAATAGGCGATCAAATCGGCACGGTGCCTGCTGCGCTCCTCGGCATCGCCGATCGAATTAAGTTCGAGCCGGACCTTGTCCAAACCGAGATCGTCCCACAAACGTTGGCACAGCATGATCAGTTCCGCATCAATGTCGGGACCTGAAAAGCCGACTGCCTCCGCGCCGATCTGGTGAAACTGACGATAGCGGCCACGCTGGGGCCTCTCGTGGCGAAACATGGGGCCTGTGTACCATAAGCGCTTAGGGCCGTCATAAATCAGGTTATGCTCCAGAACGGCCCGCACAACGCCGGCCGTGCTTTCCGGACGCAGGGTAAGGTTGTCGCCGTTCAGCGAGTCCGCGAAGGAATACATTTCCTTTTCAACGATGTCCGTGACCGCTCCCAGACCGCGGGCAAACAGTGCCGTTTCCTCGACAATCGGCGTGCGGATCTGCTGATAGCCATAACTTTTCAATACGGACTGAACGGTATTCTCGAACAGTTCCCAGGCGTGCGCATCAGCGGGAAGCACATCGTTCATGCCTTTTACGCCGAGTATTTTCTTTACTTTTGAATTTTCAGCCATTATTTTTTATGGGCATTCCGCGCTCACGCAGAAATAGCATTCTTTCCATAATTCGTCTTCACATATTCCAGAACGATTTCCTGAAATTTTTCCGCAATGTTCTCGCCGCGAAGCGTGACTTTCTTTTCGCCGTCTACGAATACCGGAACAGTCGGTGTTTCGCCAGTGCCGGGCAAGCTGATGCCAATATTGGCGTGCCTTGACTCTCCGGGACCGTTGACGATGCATCCCATCACAGCAATACTCATGCCTTCCACCCCATGGTACTGGGTCTTCCATACGGGCATCTGCTCCCGCAGATAAGCCTGGATACTGTTGGCCAGCTCTTGAAATACGGTTGATGAAGTGCGGCCGCAACCGGGGCATGCAATAACCATGGGGGAGAACTTGCGCAAGCCCATTGTCTGCAGGATTTCCTGAGCAACGACCACTTCCCTTGTGCGATCGCCACCTGGCTCAGGTGTAAGCGAGATGCGGATTGTATCGCCAATTCCTTCTTGCAACAACACGGAAAGAGCCGCGGTGGAGGCAACTATCCCCTTGCTGCCCATGCCGGCCTCCGTCAAACCAAGATGAAGTGGGTAGTCGCAGCGTTGCGTCAGTTCGCGGTAAACCGCAATCAAATCCTGCACCGCGGACACCTTGCAGGACAAAATAATTTTATCCCCCGGCAAGCCTAATTCTTCCGCCCTCTTCGCGCTTTCCACCGCGGACGCCACCAGTGCTTCGTACATTACGCCTTGCGTATTCCACGGCGTATCCCGATGAGCGTTCTCGTCCATGACGCGCGCCAACAGGTTCTGGTCCATGCTGCCCCAGTTGACTCCGATGCGTACCGGCTTGTCGTACCTGCATGCAGCCTCGATCATCGACGCAAATTGCGGATCGCGCTTTGCGCCTTGTCCGACATTGCCGGGATTGATACGGTATTTAGCCAGTGCCTTCGCGCAGTCGGGAAAGTTTTGCAGCAGGGTATGTCCGTTGTAATGAAAATCCCCGATCAGCGGCACATGCACGCCCATTTTTTCGAGCTGATCCCGGATCACAGGCACTGCAGCCGCCGCTTCCGGCGTATTGACCGTGATGCGCACCAGTTCCGACCCTGCATCAGCCAGGCTTTTTATCTGTATGGCGGTTTCGATGGCATTGGCGGTATCGGTGTTGGTCATCGATTGGACAACCACGGGCGCACCGCCACCGATAATAACTGGATGCTTGCCGCCATGAACGGCGACCGCCCTTGTCTTTGCGCGTAAAAGGGGACCGGAAGAGATCGGATCGTTATTCTGTGACATAGGTGATTATTTCAGCTTTAGCCTTACAACCGTGCTGTTTTCCGACTGTTTCAACTCCAGCGGCTTGCCGCGCAAAGTGACGTCAACGCCTGGCGCATATCCGATCGTCACGACAACCGGTTCTTTGACATCAAAGTTTTCCACCTCGCCGGCCTTGACCAGACGCTTGAACAGAACGGTGGAATCGGAACGCTGGATCTGCATCCATGAATTCTCCCGGAAGCGCATCACAAGGCTGTTGCCGGACTGGGCCGGTATGCTCTTCGGCGCTACGTCAGTCTTCTCGGAAACGGCGGGTGTTGCCGAAACAGGAGTTGCCGGCGCTGCTTCCGGCTTGGCCGGAGCCGCAACAGGCGCCGGCTCAGGCTTGTTCTTATCCGCAGCGGGCGCATCTTCGGACATGATTGTCTTTGGCGCTACCACCTCGGTTGAAACAGAACCGGAAATAGACGTTTTCTCCTCGATTGCCGCTTTGGACTGGCTTCTATCGGATGATGTTTCTTTACTCACGTCGTCCTTTTGCTTCGCCGATTTCTGCATAAAGGAGAAATTCACGGGCAGCAACCCCATTTGTTGCGAGACTATTGCGGCAACCACCAGCAGAATAACGAGCAGCAGACCTATCATTTTTCCCGAGATGCCGCGGCGGCTTTTGAATGGTTCGCGGTTTCCTGCAAACGGCCCCGACGGAATGCTGCGCTTTGCCGGGCCGGTCGCCTTCGCAACCGTCTTTACAGTCGTCTTATCGGACGGGAACATGGCAACCAGCGGCTCGGGGTCAACCTGAAGAAATTTGGCGTACGCTCTGACAAAAGCGCGCGCCAAGGGGATGCCGTGCAGGGCATCGTAATTATCAGACTCGAGATTCTGCACCTGCCTGGCGGTCATCTTCATCCGAGACGCCACGTGCTCTACCGACAGACCTGCTTTACGCCGATATTCGGCAAGCTGGGCGCCCGGCTTCGGCGCAGGCGCCACAGCTTCAGGCCGCTCTTCAGGTTGCCGCGAAGAATCGGGAATATCTTCCGCTCTGTTTGTCTCGTTATCAGTCATCGAAAGCCTCTCGTTGATAGGAAGTATATTCGGAAGAGTTGGGGTACTGACGCTGCAACCGGGTGGCCAGTTTCGCTTCGGTCGTGCGGTCGCCCAGCTTGTGCGCCGTGTTGATGGCAACCCAAAGAACATCAGCGGATACAGCGTCGGCCCTGCTCATGCGGTTCAGATAAAATCGCGCCCGGTCGTCGTCGCGACGCATCAGATAAAGTTTCGAGAGGTAGGCGTTGGTCAGTGGATGGGACGAATCCAACTGAAATGCTCGGGTAAAGTATTGCAGGGCGTCATTGATCTGCTTCATTTTGAGATTGCAAACGCCGGCATTGTTCAGCGCCTTGACCGGCGAAAGATAAGTGCGATTGGCGAGCGACGCGTCAAAATAGGCGATCGACTGATTTTCGCGTCCTGTCTGGCATAGAAACCAACCGTAATTATTAGAGAATTCAGGGTTGTCCGGAGACATTTTCAGGGCTCGCTGAAAGTTATCCTCCGCCAAAGCGTGTTCCCCCATCTCCATGTAAATCAGGGCGCGCACGCTGTATGCGTCGGCATAACTCGGGTCAATCTGAATCGCTTGCTTGATTTCGTTGAGCGCGACGTTCCATTGGCGTTGCTCGTAATAACCGCTTGCAAGCTGCAGGCGGATTGAAGCCCTTTTTTGAATTTCCGTCTGGTCGGAACTGGTGGGCAATTCCCCTTTCGAATTGCCCGACGAACCCGAAGCGCAGCCTGAAAGCATTGCGACCATCAAAACCACTCCAAAAACCGGTTTGATACAGTTCATGCGCGCTCCTCGCGGATTGTAAAGGTTTTCATGCCCGAACCTGGCTGGTATTCCTTCATTTTCGCCATTCGGCCCAGAACATTGGTTCTATCCTGTACTTCGCCTGCGAGTTGCCCGCAAGCAGCATCGATGTCTTCTCCGCGCGTCTTGCGGGTTGTGGTCACAATGCCGGCGTCTATGAGGATTTGCGCAAAAGCCTGAACGCGCGCCGGGCTCGAACGGCGCAAGCCGGAGGCGGGATAAGGATTGAACGGTATCAGGTTGAATTTGCACGATACCGGATTCGTCTTGTTTTTCACCAGCGAAACAAGCTCGCGCGCATGCGCATCGGAATCGTTTACGTCCTCCAGCATGCAATATTCGAAAGTAATGAAGTCACGTGGAGCATGTTCGAGATAGCGCCTGCATGCAGCCATCAGATCAGCCAGCGTATGCTTGCGATTCATCGGAACCAACCGGTCGCGCAAGGCATCGTTGGAGGCATGCAGAGAGACAGCCAGCGCTACAGGGCATTCCTGCGACAACCGGTCAATCATAGGCACAACGCCGCTGGTAGATACAGTAACGCGGCGGCGGGAAAGCCCGTATGCATTGTCGTCCAGCATCAGCTTCAAGGCGCCGACGCTGGCATCGAAATTAAGCAGCGGCTCACCCATGCCCATCAAGACCACATTGGATATCTGCCGTTCGCCCTTGACGCCGGATGGGATGCCTTTGCTGGCGCGCAATGCGAATTCCGCCATCCATAGCTGGCCAATTATTTCGCCAACAGTCAGGTTGCGGTTGAAACCTTGCTTGCCAGTGGAGCAGAAAAGACAATTCACTGCACAGCCCGCTTGCGTCGAAATGCACAGCGTGCCGCGATTTTCCTCAGGAATAAAAACGGTCTCGACCGCATTTCCCTGCCCGACATCCAGCAGCCACTTGCGCGTGCCGTCCGTGGATATATGGTCGCTGATCACCGCCGGTGCGGCAATGATGGCGTTATCTGCCAATTTGCTGCGCAGCGACTTCGCCAGATCGGTCATTTCTCCGAAATCACTAACTCCGAACTGATGTATCCAGCGCTGCAATTGCTTGGCGCGAAAAGGCTTCTCACCCAGTTCGCCACAGTATTTGACGAGTTGCAGCGGGTCGAGATCGAGCAGGTTAGTAGGGGACGTCATATCCATATTCAGTCAAGCTTCTTCCGGAGCATATGCGTCCGAAAGAAGCTTCGCGTTTGCTTTAACGCGAGTATATATTCAGTGCCGGAAAGAAATAAGCAATTTCTACTGCCGCGGTTTCCGGTGCATCGGAACCATGGACGGCATTGGCGTCGATCGAATCGGCAAAGTCAGCGCGAATCGTACCTTTGTCTGCCTTTTTCGGGTCGGTGGCGCCCATCAGGTCGCGGTTCTTGGCAATTGCGCCTTCGCCTTCGAGCGCCTGCACCATCACCGGCCCCGAGATCATGAAATCGACCAGATCCTTGAAGAACGGACGCTCTTTATGCACGGCGTAGAAGCCTTCTGCCTCAGCTTTGGAGAGATGGATCATGCGCGCAGCGATGATCTTCAGGCCAGCATTCTCGAAACGGGTGTAAATTTGACCGATTACATTTTTTGCTACTGCATCCGGTTTAATGATCGACAAGGTGCGCTCGATTGCCATTTTTTAAAAACTCCAATAAAAATAAAGGTTTATAACTAATAATGTCTACTTTTCACAACGTTTCATTTTAGCATGGAAGCATCTTTCTAGACAGCCCGGCGCGCGGGATAGCCTGGATCCGATTTTCGTGAAACGAGAGGGATTCTTTACTCGCAAATTCTATTTCAACCGTTGAACTGAAATTTACCTGTTCAGGCAAGTCCATCGGCAATTTCGGGATTGAGCCACGGATTTTTTCCGTGCCGGGCAAGCCGGTAAATCGTCAGCACGTTTTTAATTGCAGTTCGGCAGGAATCCGGTCACCTTCAGAAACACGTACCGGTACGGATCAGCCGGTAAAAGGCCGTATCCGTACATTATTTTGCGCTGACTAACGGTTATGTTGCCTTGCTAAGGAACGAGACAATTGTTTGTATTCATGTACCACTGGGCCGTATTGTCAGAAAGCGGGAACTGCCGCTGCGTCGGACGAGAAGCAGTACGGGTTTCTTTTCATCGAGTTGCGCGATCAGCGAATTGAACTGGCGTGCATTCTTCACGTCGCTATTGTTGATGCGCATGATTACATCCCCTGGCCGCAGCCCTGCCCTTAAAGCGGCCCCGTCGACTGCGTTCACATAGGCGCCGCCATCAATCAGCAATTGCCCCTTTTGTGCATCTGTCAGGTCGCCGACGACCAGACCGAGCATGCGACCGGCAGATTTTTCCGTCTTTTTGTTTTTCTCATTTTCAGCTTTGCTATCCTTATCAATCTTTTCCGGCTCCAGTTCGGCAACGGTAATGCTGACATCTCGGCTAACGCCTTTTCGCCATACTGAAAATTTTATTTTAGTCCCAGGCCTGCTGTTGCCGACCTGACGCGGCAACTCGGAAAATTTTTCGATTGGAATACCGTTGAACTTCAGAATGATGTCGCCCGGCTGCAATCCACCCTTCTCTCCCGGACCGCCGGGTTCAACGCTCTGCACCATGGCGCCCTGTTTTTTGGGCAGCCCGAGCAACGGCACCGCCTCGTCCGGAACTTCCCCTATCCGCACGCCAATTCGGCCTCTCTTAACTTTTCCGGCTGCCTTTAATTGCTCCGATACCTGGATCGCTTCATCTATGGGAATCGCAAAAGAGATCCCCATATAACCGCCGGAGCGGCTATAGATCTGCGAAGTGATGCCGATCGCTTCCCCTCGCATATTGATCAGCGGACCGCCTGAATTACCGGGGTTGACCGCCACATCGGTCTGGATAAGTTGCAGATAGTCTCCCGTATCCCGCGCCCTAGCGGAAATAATGCCTGCGGTAACCGTATTATCAAGATCGAACGGCGAGCCGATCGCTATTACCCATTCACCGGCCCGAATGCTGAGGGAACTGCCCAGGGTCAGACGCGGCAGATTAACGCCCTCTATTTTGAGCAAGCCGACGTCGGTAGGCTTGTCAACGCCGATAATGCGGGCCTTGAATTCGCGCTTGTCGGTCAGCCTGACATAGACCTCGTCGACGCTATCGATCACATGCGCATTGGTCAGGATATAACCATCAGCGGAAATGATGAACCCCGACCCGACCCCGCGCCTGATCTCTTCGCGCTGCTTTGGATCTGTTTTATCACCGGGTTGTCCGTCAGACTGAGATTCCGGCAGGGGCACCCCGAAGAAGCGATGCAGGAATTCATTCAACTCCATAACTTCGCCTGTGGAAACGTCCTGGCTGACCGATTTCTCCTTGGTGCGGATGTTGACTACCGCAGGGCCGGTCTTCTCGACCAGTTCGGTAAAATCCGGCAGCGGCGGCGCGGCGGCGCATGCATTCTCTACAACAGAAAGTGCAAAAACACTAAACGCACTCAAGATAGCGACTAGAAAAACCCGGGGGAAATTGACTAAACTGATTTTCATGTCATCGAACTCATGGCTATGCAAACCGGCTTGGAAAATACAGGCAGCCCAAAACCTATTATTCGGACTGGAACAGGAGTGATATTTTACTTATGAAAACTGAGGCTGCAAGCGGCGCATGCAGCCTCAGAACGTCAACCGACGATAAATTTCTGTGCGATGACGGCAGCGCCGGCTATAGCTGTGTATGAGGAAGAATATGCGTTTGCCTGGATGACAAACATGAATTGCGGCGAAAAAATAACTGCCACAGCGGCCATTGCGGCAATACCGGGAATAACCAGTTGCTTTAATATGCGGATTTTTTCGTCTTCTTCCGAAGATTTGTCGGCTTCCCCCGATTGCTGGGCAGCCAGCGGCTTTAACTGACCTTGCAAATTTTCCGGGTCAACCGGTTCCTTGGCGACAAGCGGCAACTCTGCTTCCATGCTGACGGCCATCCTGAGCGCGAATTCCGGACTTAAATTCGCTTTTGCGCTCTCCGCTCTTAAGGCGTCGCCGATCTTATCGTAAAGGTCCAGCCTGGTTCGCACCTCGGAAGAATTCAATTCTTCCATTATCGAATTGAATTCAACTTCATTCAATTCACCATCAACCAGAGCCGATAATTTTTCGTGTTTCATTGTGTCAGGTCCGCATAATTTGCCATTATTATAATAATTTCAAGCACTATCATTATTTATTTATTACCATCTTTTATCAATAGATGTTCCCAACAAAGGCCTAAGTTTCTCTGCAATTGACTCGCGTGCCCTGAAAATTCTGCTTCGAACTGTTCCGATCGGACAATCCATGACAACAGCTATCTCGTCGTAACTCAAACCTTCCATCTCACGCAACGATAGCGCCATTCTAAGATCCTCAGGCAACTCGCTCATGGCCATATTGACAGTTTCCGCAATTTGCTTTGATGCAAGCATCGATTCCGGCGTATTTATATCTCTTAGGTTCTCTCCTTCGTCAAAAGTTTCACTCTGTTCCGCAGTTGAATCGGTCGAGGTCGGCACGCGCCTTCCCTGATTGTCCAAAAAGTTTTTCGCCGTGTTAATTCCGATCCGATACAACCAAGTATAAAACGCAGAGTCTCCCCGAAACTGATGCAAAGCGCGATAAGCCTTGATAAACGTCTCCTGTACAACATCCTCAGCCTCTGTCTGATTAACAACCAGCCTCAGCACTAGCCTGAACAGCTTGCGCTGATACTTCGACACCAACAAGTCAAATGCTATTTTGTCGCCGCGTTGAACACGCTCGACAAGCAGCAAGTCAATATCACGTTCAGTCGTCAAAATTGGGTACCTTTATTTATGCAAGCGGCCCCAATACATCATTTAGAGTTGCCCGATTGCAATAAGTTCAACAAGAGATTCAACTATTCAATATATATTTTCTGCTCGGATTCCGATCTTTTTCGAGCTGCGATCCAGCGGCACGCAATATATAAAGCCCGGAACTCGTCCGACGTCACGGAATCCGGAAATATCCTTAAATTTCGCGTTTGGCCGGCGCTTGAAACCAATTGCAAAAAAAGCAGGTTTGACCATAAAGTCGAGCCTTCTTTCATCTGATATTCTTCCTCGCTTATTGCCGTGATGTCTTGTCGCTCATCAGATACGCGATCAACCTCTATATATTCCCGCAAGCGTATTTGTCCAATACCGGAAATATCAATTCGAAGCGCTTTTTTTGGTCTGAATTGATAGAAAAAAGCGAACAGTGAGGAACCAATGCAAAACAGGGCAATAAGCAACCTGGCCCAGTATGAAAAATTCCCCATGAAACCGATGCCGGCAAGAACCCCGGCAGCGATCGTGCCAAGCCCCATCCCCATGGTCAAAACGAATAACATGCGGGACGGTTTTATTGTGGCGGAAATAGCTATTGTGCTCATGGCGCGGTCACGATGTACTCCCAAGAGAGCATTGGCTGTTGGTCAAAACGCGTAAAGCCTATGTGCTCTGTGCGGCGATACCGGCCAGGCAGGCACCAGGCCAAGTAATGCCAACCCTGATTTAATGAAGGATATTCTAACCGCCATTTTTCCAATGCATTTTTTGCAATAGTAAAATGAAAAAACCCTCGGTCATCTTTCGATGACCGAGGGTTTCAATGCTGCAGAGGCTGATTAAATCTTGCCGAAAACCAGCGATCCGTTGGTTCCGCCAAAGCCAAAGGAATTCTTCAGCGCGTAATCGACCTTCATGTCACGAGCCGTGTTTGCGCAATAGTCCAGATCGCAAGCAGGATCCTGATTAAAGATATTAATCGTCGGAGGTACAACCTGATGATGCAGCGTCAAGGCTGTTATTACTGACTCCAGGCCGCCCGCGCCACCAAGCAGATGCCCAACCATGGACTTGGTCGAACTCATCACGATATTCTTCGCATGATCGCCCATGGTACGCTTGACGGCAATCGTCTCGGCCATATCGCCCAGGGGAGTCGATGTGCCATGCGCGTTTACATAATCGATCTGCTCGGGATTGATCTGCGCATCCTTAATCGCAGAAATCATGCAGCGGCTGGCTCCACTGCCATCTTCCAGCGGCGCCGTCATGTGGTTCGCGTCCGCGCTCATGCCAAAACCCAGCACTTCCGCGTAAATCTTGGCTCCGCGAGCCTTTGCGTGCTCATACTCTTCCAGCACCATGACGCCTGCGCCTTCGCCAAGCACGAAGCCGTCACGATCCTTGTCCCAGGGACGGGAAGCGGTAGTCGGGTCTTCATTCCGCGACGACAGGGCTCGGGCTGATGCAAAGCCGCCCAAGCCAAGAGGAGAAATAGTTGACTCGGCACCGCCGGCGACCATGACATCTGCATCGCCATAAGCGATCAGACGACTGGCAAAACCGATACAGTGCAAGCCCGTCGAGCATGCCGTAACGATCGACAGATTCGGGCCGCGCAATCCAAATTTAATGGAAAGAAAGCCGGAAATCATGTTGATAATCGATGCCGGCACGAAAAATGGGCTGATACGGCGCGGCCCGCGTTTCTCGTACTGGGCGTGCGTTTCTTCAATCATCGGCAATCCGCCGATGCCTGAACCTATGTTCACGCCAATGCGATCGGCATTTTGCTCCGTTACTACCAAGCCGCTGTCCTGAATCGCCTGTATACCTGCGGCCATGCCGAAGTGTATGAAGCTATCCATATGACGAGCTTCATTCGCTGGAATGTAGTCTTCGATATTGAAGTTCTTAACTTCACCCGCAAAATTCGTGCTGAATGCAGAAGCATCAAATTTTGTGATGGTCGCAATACCTGACTTTCCAGTAGTCACAGCGTTCCACATATCGGCCACGGAGTTTCCGACAGGTGAAATACAACCTAGACCGGTAATAACGACCCGGCGTTGACGTGTACGGCTCAAGCTCTTCTCCTAGAGTCGATGAGAATTAATTAGGCTTTTACGTGGGCAGTTGCGTAATCAACCGCTTGCTTTACGTTGGTGATCTTCTCTGCTTGCTCGTCCGGGATTTCCATTTCGAATTCATCTTCGAGAGCCATTACGAGTTCTACCGTGTCAAGCGAATCTGCGCCAAGATCATCAACAAATGACGATTCCAGCTTGATGTCCGCTTCAGCGACACCCAGTTGTTCAGCAACAATTTTTTTAACGCGTTGTTCGATATCGGACATGTTGTAGCTCCAGTTTGTATGTTGTGGAAAGTGCGCGCATTTTAGCAGGTTTGCGCAAGGAAATTTCAATTTTGGTTTTTTGTCACTTCCATCACGGAATTATAGACATAAAAACCGCTTGTAAATCAGTTCATGTACATTCCGCCGTTCACATGCAAAACGGTTCCAGTGATGTAATTGGCCTGCGGGGAGGCCAGAAACACAGCGGCGGCGGCAACATCCTCGGGCGAACCGAAGCGAGCCAGCGGAATTCTTTGCAGCAAGAGCGCGGACTGCTCTTCGCTAAGCGATTTTGTCATGTCGGTATCTATGAATCCGGGAGCAATGCAGTTGACCGTAATGTTGCGGCTGCCGAGTTCGGCTGCCAGTGACCGGCTCATTCCTTCCACGCCCGCCTTGGATGCCGCGTAATTCATCTGGCCCGGATTGCCGATCGAACCGACCACGGAAGTAATATTGATGATGCGGCCTTGTCTCGCCTTCATCATTCCTCTGGTCACCGCACGCGATAGCCGAGCGACGGCGGTCAGGTTGACGGAAATGACCTCATCCCACTCCTCATCCTTCATGCGCATTGCGAGTTGATCCTGCGTGATGCCGGCATTATTGACGAGAATGGCTATGCCGCCAAATTCCTTCTGAATCTCCTCCAGCACCGCCAGGCTGCGAGCCGAGTCGCTCACGTCCAGCACAACGCCTTTGCCTGCGCCGGGCCTGATTTGGGCCAAGTCTTCGGTGACCATCGCTGCGCCGGCATCCGATGTACTGGTGCCGATCACGGTTGCCCCCTGCCGGGCCAGCTCCAGCGCAATCGCGTGGCCAATACCGCGCGATGCGCCGGTGACCAGCGCTACTTTATCCTGCAGGATCAGGGCGCTCATTTCAACGCCTCCAGCATATTATCCAGAGATGCCTGGTCGAAAATTGCATCTCCCGTCAGCGACCCCTCGATACGCCGGCTCAATCCTGCGAGCACCTTGCCGGGCCCGCATTCGATTACATGGGTGACGCCCAAGGAGGCGACTTTCCGGATAGTCTCGACCCAGCGCACAGGGCTGGCTGCCTGGCGCACCAAGGCGTCCTTGATCGCATCCAGATCGCTCAGTATTTCCACATCGACGTTGTTGATCAACGGTATTTGTGACGAGGAAAAGGTCAACCCGGCCATGTATTCGCGCAAGCGGTCCGAAGCGGGCTTCAGGAGCGACGAATGGAAGGGCGCGGAAACCGCCAATACCAACGCGCGCTTCGCTCCCTTTGCCTTGGCCGCTTCGCAGGCACGCGCAACGGCTGCCTTGTGGCCGGCGATCACCAACTGCGAGGGTGCATTGAAGTTTGCCGGCTCAACCACTTCGCCTTGCGCTGCTTCCGCACAGGCGGCTATCACATCCTCGTCAGACAGACCGAGAATTGCCGCCATGCCGCCTTGACCGACAGGCACCGCCTCCTGCATCGCCTTGGCGCGAAAACGCACCAGACGCACGGCATCCGGGAATGCGATTACCCCCGATGCAACCAAGGCCGAATACTCGCCAAGGCTGTGGCCTGCCACCACGGATGGAACTGCGCCGCCCGCAGCAATCCATGCGCGGTAATAAGCGACCGCAGCGGTCAGCATGACCGGTTGTGTGTTGGTGGTCAGGTCCAGATCCTCTTTCGGCCCTTCGGCGATCAATTTGCCGAGATCGAAATCAAGCGCATCGGAAGCCTCGGAAACTGTTTGACGGACTATTGCATTATCGGCAAATCCATTAAGCATTCCAACAGCTTGGGAACCCTGGCCGGGGAAAACAAAGGCAAATTTAGGCATATTCTTGTTTAAAATACGTTGAGGGGAAATGAACCGTTCCGATCTTACATGCGTGCCAGGACTGCGCCCCAGGTCAGGCCGCCCCCTATGGCTGCCATCAGTATATTTTGCCCGGGCTTGATGCGCCCGTCGCGCACAGCGGTATCCAGCGCCAGAGGAATCGAGGCAGCGGAAGTATTGCCATGCTGATCGACGGTTACCACCACCCTCTCCGTGGGAATATGAAGTCTTTTCGCGGAGCTTTGCATGATGCGAATGTTGGCCTGATGCGGAATCAGCCAGTCGACGTCGGAGGGCTGCATCCCTGCCGCGTCAAGCACCTCCATCCCAACCTTGTCCAAAACCGTTACCGCCAGCTTGAATACGGCAGTGCCGTCCATGTAAAGAAAGGCGCTGCCTTCGATAGCGCCATTGCTTAGCTTGCCGGGCAGGCAAAGAATATCGCCATAGCTGCCGTCCGCATGCATCTTGGTGGCGAGAATACCAGGCTCCTTGGAGGCGGACACAACCACCGCACCGGCGCCATCTCCAAAAAGCACGCAGGTGGTGCGATCCTTGAAATCGACAATGCGTGAATAGGTCTCGGCACCGATGATGAGTATGTTCTTATGAACCCCGGCTCGAATGAAACTGTCTGCCATTGACATGGCGTAAACGAAACCGCTGCAAACCGCCTGCACGTCGACTGCGGCGCAGTTGCTGGTAATGCCCAGCTTTCTCTGCACGACGCATGCAGTGCTGGGGAAACCGCCGAAAAAATCGGGCGTAGTCGTAGCCAGAATGATCATGTCGACGTCATTCGGGGCCAGTTTTGCCATGTCCAGCGCATTTCGGGCTGCCTCGACGGCAAGATCGCTCGACTGCACGTCGGCGTCAGCATAATGCCTTGCCACAATGCCGCTACGCGTCTTTATCCATTCATCCGAAGTTTCCACCCCGGTTGCCGCCAACGTGGCCGCCAACTCATCGTTCGTTACGCGCCTAGGCGGCAAATAGCTGCCGGTCCCGATAATTTTGCCGTATATAGTCATGCTATTGTTTGTCCAGATGATTCTGTTGCACCGGAATTACCGGAAGCCAGCATGGCCTCAGGTTCCGGAAGCAGTTCAGTCATTTTTGTCGAAATGCGTAACAACACGTCATTTTTGACCGCGTCAAACGCGCGCCTTATTGCACACTCATAAGCATAGGCATCCGCACTGCCGTGGCTCTTGAAAACCAGCCCGCGCAAGCCTAGCAAATTTGCTCCATTGAATCTCGAAGGATTCAGCCGTTGCGAAATTGCTTTAAGGGCACTTCGCGCCAGCATTGCACCAATCATGTTCAGCAGACTGCTCTTGAAAGCCGAAGTCAGGACGATCCTGAAAAACCTGCCCAGCCCTTCTACCGACTTCAACGCCACGTTGCCGACAAAACCGTCGCACACCACAACATCGGCAGTCCCTTCGAAAATATCGTTGCCTTCGATATTGCCATAAAAATTGATTACACCCTTTTTATGCTCGGCATGCAACATTTCAGCCGCTTTCTTCACGACTTCGTTGCCCTTGATCTCTTCCACGCCCACGTTTAGCAGACCGATCTTCGGCTTCGGATTATTCTCCATGGAAGAATAAAGCGCCGAACCCATGAGTGCAAACTGCTGCAGATGCTTCGCTTCGCAATCGACGTTCGCTCCCAGGTCGAGCATGTAGGTGGGGCCGTTCTTCTGGTTAGGCAGAATGCCGCAGATAGCGGGACGGTCGACTCCTGGCAATGTCTTCAGGATGTAGCGCGAAACGGCCATCAGCGCGCCTGTATTGCCTGCGGAGACGCAAGCCTGAACTTGACCATCCTTGACGAGCTGTATCGCAACGCGCATCGAAGAGTTCCTCTTGCGGCGCAGTGCGATTTCAAGCGTATCATCCATTTCGACCACTTCGTTCGCATTTACGATTTGCAAACGAGGATGACTCTCGGCTTTGTGCTTTTTCAATTCGGTGCGAATGGCATCTTCCTGCCCTACCAGCACCAGCTCGACATCTTTTTTATCATTAACAAATGAAAGACAAGCGGGGATAGTCACGGATACCCCATGATCTCCCCCCATACAGTCGATTGAAATTTTTGTTGTCATTCTCTCGGTTCGATGCCTGATTCAGCCAGTTACCCAAGTTACATGCACTCGAAATAACGCATTATTTTAGGCGCAACAAAAATGGCGCATGGTCATGCAACCAATCGCGCCATTTTACTGGTCGGCCTGCTGAACTGCTTATTACTCGTCGCTCTTGGTCTGCAAAACTTTTTTGCCGCGGTAGTAGCCCGTCGGACTGATATGGTGGCGGCGGTGCTTCTCACCGGTTGTCGGCTCGATGGACAATTGGGAAGTGCTGATAGCATCATGCGAACGATGCATGCCGCGCTTGGAAGGTGACTTTTTATTCTGTTGGACTGCCATGATAACTCCTGATACAAAAGTTCGAGAATTCTAACACATCCGCCTTTCAATACCATTGCAAGGCGGAAATCATTGTTTGTTTAAACCGAAAACTATTTCTTCAATCCCTGAAGAACGGAAAACGGGGATTCCTTCTTGCTCTTTTCTTCCAATAACGAAGAATCGGGACAAACCTCATGCCGCGGCGACAATGGCAAGGCCAAAAGCGCCTCATCCTCCACCAATGCGACTATATCCAGGGCGCTGGATCCGACGATGACGTCGAACGTGTCGTCGTTCAGCATCTCCTCGATTTCGTCTGCGCCCTCCTCATCCCTTGCAAGGATAAGGCGCGATTCCGTATTTATCTCGTAAGCAAGCGGATTCAGGCAGCGCTGGCAAATCAGTTGCACCGTTCCCTTGACCGACAAGGTCAGTTGAGGACGCCCGAGCTTGCCCTTGCCCCCGCTCAGACGCCAATCCAGCGTTCCCGATCGGTCTGCAACCGCGTCTGAAAGCCTGTCCAGTTCGGCAACAGCCATTTGCCCTTCGCGCAAACCGTTGCGCCGACAGAAGTCAAAAGGGTCGATAAGTAGAGCGTCCATAAGCCAAGCCTACCGGAAAACCTGCGATAATAACAAAAATACCCCTTATTAGTCAAAGTCTTGGACTTATTCTTCTCTTTCTTGTTCATTCATGCCATCAATTCGCCTGCCTTTTCCGCGCATCATTCTCGGCTCCAGTTCCCAATACCGCAAAGAACTGCTGGCAAGGCTACACTTTCCGTTTGAAGTAGCCGCTCCCGACATTGATGAAACTCCTCATGCCGGCGAAGCGCCGCAGGACACGGCGCTACGGCTTGCATACGCCAAGGCTGCCGCTATCGGAGCGAAGCATCCGGATGCGATCGTGATCAGCTCCGACCAGGTGGCGACGCTCGATAACGAGCAGATCGGCAAACCCGGCACCCATGAGAACGCGCTGAAGCAATTGCAGAAAATGCGGGGACGCCTTGTCACTTTCCATACCGCGCTCTGCGTTTGGGACGGGCGCAAGAGCGAACCTGCCAAAAACGCGCAAGTCGCCAACGTGCAAACCTTTGTCACCTTCCGCAACCTGCCGGACGAAGAGCTGGATGCCTATCTTCGCATCGAACAGCCCTATGATTGCGCCGGCAGCGCTAAAAATGAAGCTCTCGGCATCGCCGTGCTCGAGAAGATCGAAAGCTCGGACCCTACCGCGCTGACCGGATTGCCATTGATTACACTGACAACCATGCTGCGCAACTGCGGCGTGCCGTTCTTTCAGCCGAATAACTCTTAGGAACAGGGAGCATTTTCATCTATTTTTGATGTCATTGAACCTGAGAATTTGCTATTTATCCTCATTTTTTAACATTACAACTCATCTCCAGCCATGCCAGGCATTTTATATTTAGTCCCGAATACGCTCGGGTCCGCGCCAACCGATCAGGCCGGATCGCTTGCTTACATTATCCCGGAAGAAGTCCAGGCTCTTGCAGCACGGCTTGGCTACTTTGTCGCCGAGAACGCCAAGACCACCCGCGCCTTCCTGAAACAAGTCGCCCTGACGCACCCGCTTGCAATGCCGCTGCAGCAGATCCGGATCGAAGAACTGAACGTCAATACTGCCGCGGCCGCCCTGCCGGGGCTGCTCGCCCCGATTCTTGCCGGCGAGGACGGCGGGCTGATCTCGGAAGCCGGCGTTCCCGCCGTTGCCGATCCCGGATCCGACCTGGTGAAAATGGCGCATGAACTCGGCATCCGGGTTCAGCCCCTGGTCGGGCCTTCCTCGTTGTTGCTGGCGCTGATGGCAAGCGGCCTGCACGGGCAGAGCTTTGCGTTCAACGGCTATCTTCCGACGGATGCGGCACAACGGCTAAAACGCATCAGGGCACTGGAAGAACGCTCCCGTAGCGAGCGGCAGACCCAGCTATTCATCGAAACCCCGTACCGCAACGGCCCGATGCTGGAAGCCATTGCCGCCGCGTGCCAGCCCGGCACACGGGTTTGTGTCGCGACCGACTTGACCTTGCCCACGGAATCGGTCCGGACGCTCACGGCCGGAAAATGGAAAAGCCTCATGGCTGAAGGAAAAGTGCCCGATTTCCACCGAAAGCCAAGCGTGTTTCTATTGCTGGCAGGCTGATTCCATATCATGCACAAGTGAAAATTTCCAGCCTCAAGGGAATGACAAAAGACAGGGTCATCTCGAATACAACGCTGCTGCCGCCATAAGCGGAGTCCGAGAGCCGAGCGAGAACCTTACGGCCTCGTCTATTGTTCGATGCAAGGAATTTCTCGTTGCGCCAGCAAGGAAAACCCGGCATTGCATGCTTCGTTAGAAATGCAGGATCGGTGAATCGCCCAAGCATAGCGCAGTCAGGCATTTAAGATTCATCAAGACTAGCTCTGCCGGCTGACTCTATCCTCGCAAACTGCGAGTTTACATTTCTTCCATCTTTGTGTTGAAATGGCAACTATCCGGGCACAAGTGCCCCTTCCACTTGCCCAGTGCGGAGTGCCAGTGGCTATTGCAGACCTATCTAAACTGAAGATTGATCGCAGCAGCACTGCTCCGGCAGGGAATGCTCCCAAACGCCGTCGCCCCTGGATGAGAATTGCGGTTACTGCAGCGATTGCATTCGCTGTCGTAATCGGGCTGATAGTTCATTCGCGCAGCAAGCAATCCGTCGAAACGGCTACTGTCGTCAAGACCTCGCCATCCCAGAACTACACCTTGCTGAATGCTACCGGCTATGCCGTGGCGCAGCGCAAGGCGGCGCTCTCATCCAAGGCTTCCGGCCGTCTGGAGTGGCTGGGCGTGCTCGAAGGCAGCCGCGTCAAAAAAAATGAACTGGTGGCTCGTCTGGAGAATCGTGATGTTGCGGCCAGCCTCAGCCAGGCCGCAGCGAACGTCCAGGTCGCACAGGCCAACCTGGAGCAGGGCCAGGCCGAACTCCGGGATGCGGAGAGCGCCTATCTCCGCTCGCAGAAATTACTGCAGCAAAAATTCATCTCGGCTGCCAGTCATGACGCGGCGAAGGCTCGGTACGACAAGGCCAGATCGGCCATCAGCGGGTTGCGCGCTTCAATTGCGGTAGCGCAGGCAAACCGGCAAGCGGCGCAAGTAGCGTTCGACCAGACCTTGATCACGGCGCCGTTCGACGGCGTCATCCTGACCAAGAATGCGAACGTCGGCGACAACATCACTCCATTCTCGTCAGCGGCCGACAGCAAGGGTGCGGTCGTAACTATAGCCGACATGGACACGCTCGAAGTCGAGGCGGACGTATCCGAATCGAACCTGTCCAAGATCACTGTAGGCCAGCCCTGCGAGATCCAGCTCGAAGCATTGCCTGATCTGCGCTTGGCCGGTGTCGTATCGCGCATGGTGCCGACCGTGGATCGATCCAAGGCCACCTTGCTGGTCAAGGTGCGCTTCGTCGAACGCGACCCGCGCATATTGCCGGACATGAGCGCCAAGGTTGCGTTCCTTTCAAAACCGGTGTCTCCGGAAGAGAGGGTGTCTGTGACCGCTGTGCAGCCGGCCGCAGTGGTCGAGCGCGATGGCGGCAAGGTCGTGTTTCAGGTTAAAGACGACAAGGCTAGGCAGGTTAATGTGCAGACCGGCAGGCGTATCGGCGACCTGGTCGAAGTAAGCGGAATCGCAGCAGGTGAAAAAGTGGTGCTGGGGCCGAGCGACAAGATCAAGGACGGCGTCAGTGTTTCTCTCTCGAAGAAATAGGAGCATATGGCGCCGCTAGTCGAAATCCGGCAACTGGCAAAATCGTATCGCCGCGGCGACCAGGTGGTACCTGTTCTTGACGATATCACGCTGAATATCCAGACCGGCGATTTTACTGCCCTGATGGGCCCTTCCGGTTCCGGCAAGAGCACGCTCCTGAATCTGATCGCCGGCATCGACAAGCCAGACAGCGGCATATTGCGCGTGGCCGGCCTCGATATCACGAAATTGTCCGAAGCCGAGTTGGCCGACTGGCGCGCCGCCCACGTCGGCTTCATATTCCAGTTCTATAATCTGCTGCCGGTGCTGACCGCGTTCGAAAACGTGGAATTACCGTTATTGCTGACCAGCCTGTCGCGCAAGGAAAGGCGCGAGCGCGCCGAACTGACACTATCCATGGTGAATCTTGCAGATCGGATGGATCATACGCCGGCCGAGCTTTCCGGAGGGCAGCAGCAGCGGGTTGCGATTGCGCGCGCTATCGTTACCGACCCGACGCTGATCGTAGCGGACGAACCGACCGGCGACCTGGACCGGAATTCGGCCGCCGAGGTTCTGGCCCTGCTGAACCAGCTCAACAAAGAACTGGGAAAGACAATCATCATGGTCACGCACGATGCAATTTCAGCGCAGCAGGCAAGAGCGGTGATTCATCTAGACAAAGGCCGGCTGCTCGATGCCGGAAGCTAGTGTATGTATGCGCTCAAGCTAATCTTCAAGAACACGCTACGGCACAAGCTGCGCACCTCGCTGACCTTGTTCGGACTGATGGTTGCCATTTTATCCTTCGGCCTGCTTCAGACCGTGATCAATGTATGGTATGCGGGCGCTGAAGCGGCATCGAGCACGAGATTGATCACGCGTAATGCGATTTCACTGGTATTCACCCTGCCGCTGTCCTACGAAAGCAAGATCCGCAGCGTGGAGGGCGTTACCGCGGTCGCCTATGCCAACTGGTTCGGCGGCGTCTACCAGGAGCCGAAAAATTTCTTTCCTCAATTGGCGATATCCGGACGCAAGTATCTGGACCTCTATCCTGAATTCGTGTTGGACGAACATCAGATGCGCGCTTTCGAACTGGACCGCAAAGGCTGCGTGGTAGGACGCAAGCTGGCCCGGCAATATGGATTCAAGCTGGGCGACATAATCCCCATCAAGGGCACGATTTATCCGGGCCAATGGGAATTCGTGGTGCGTGGCATTTATGACGGCAGGCAAGCGAGTACCGATACAACCCAACTTTTCTTTCATTGGGATTATCTGAATGAAACAATGTTGAAGACAATGCCGCGCCGCGCCAATCAGATCGGGATTTATTTCGTGAAAATAGATAACGCGGACAATGCCGCTGCAATTTCCCGAAGCATTGACAGCCAGTTCCATAATTCCTTGGCGGAAACGCTGACGGAAACTGAAAAGGCTTTCCAGCTTGGATTTGTTTCCATGTCCGATGCCATTATCCTGGCAATCCGGATCGTATCTTTTGTCGTTGTTGTCATCATCATGGCTGTCATGGCTAACACGATGGCGATGAGCGCCCGCGAGCGGCTGTCCGAGTATGCGACTCTAAAAGTGCTTGGGTTCGGACCGGGATTCCTGGCGACGCTGATATTCGGGGAATCCATTTTGCTCGCGCTGATGGGAGCAGGCTTGGGTATTGCGCTGCTTTTCCCTGTGGCGAAGGCATTCAGCGCCAAGATGGGCACTTTCTTTCCCGCGTTTGAAATCGCTCCTCAAATAATGGCGCAGCAGATTGGCGCGGCGCTGGCTGTTGGCATCATTGCTGCAATCTTGCCGACTTTGCGTTCGATGCATGTGAATATCGTCGAAGGGCTGAGGAGCGCCGGCACATGAAAATTCCGCTCAGCTATATTCTGCGCAATCTATGGGCACGCCGTCTGACTTCCGCCTTGACTGCTGCCGGACTGGCGCTGGTGGTGTTCGTGTTCGCCACCGTACTGATGCTCGATGAAGGGCTGAAGAATACCTTGGTCAGCACCGGAGAGTATGACAACGCCGTGATTATCCGGCGGGCGGCGGATACCGAGGTACAGAGCGGGGTCGAGCGCGAGCAGGCGACAGTCGCAACCACGCATCCGGCCATCGCTTACGGGCAGGATGGACAGCCGCTGGTTTCGAAGGAAACAGTGGTGCTAATCTCGCTTAACAAGCGCGATTCCGAGAAACCGTCGAATGTGATTATCCGCGGCGTGTCCCAAACCGGACTGGCGTTGCGCCCGCAGGTAAAACTTGTTTCCGGGCGCATGTTTCGCCCAGGCTCGTCGGAAATTATCGCCGGAGACAGCATTGCGCGGCGATTCTCTGGCACAGGCATCGGCGAAACCTTGCGTTTCGGCCAGCGCGACTGGACCGTGGTCGGCACATTCGATGCAGGTAAAAGCGGATTCGATTCCGAGGTGTGGGGCGACGCCGATCAACTGATGCAGGCATTCCGCCGCCAGGCCTTCTCGTCGATAATAGTGCGACTCAATGACAGCCAGCGCTTTGCCGCATTCAAGCAGGACATTGAAAGCGACCCGCGGCTGACGCTGGAAGCCAAGCGCGAACGAGAGTTCTATGCGGACCAGTCGAAGGCGCTGTCGACTTTCATCAGCATTCTCGGTATGACGCTATCGCTGATATTTTCGATCGGAGCAATGATCGGAGCAATGGTGACGATGTATGCGGCAGTAGCCAACCGCGTAACCGAGATAGGCACCATGCGCGCCCTTGGTTTCAAGCGGCGCAGCATTCTGACTGCTTTTCTGATGGAATCGCTTGCGCTGTCGCTGGCCGGAGGCATGGTAGGGCTGGTGATCGCCTCCTTCATGCAATTTCTTTCATTTTCCACCACCAATTTTCAGTCGTTTTCCGAGCTGGCGTTCGGCTTCACGCTGAATTCGGCCATCGCGTTCAAATCGCTGCTGTTTGCACTGGTGATGGGACTGATCGGAGGTCTCCTGCCCGCATTCCGCGCGGCCAGAATGAAGATCGTGGATTCGCTGAGAGCGGCATGAAGGCAGTATTCGATAAATGCTATTTCGGGTGCAGGATAAATATGGAAAAACCGCGCTACTTTGCGCTGCTTTCCAAGGTGAAACGCGCATCGCTATCCTGGCCGAGCGCAGACACCAGATACGGCATTACGTCCTGCAACGTCGCCGCCAGCGTCCAAGGTGGATTCAGGATGAACATGCCGCTACCGGTAAGGCCGATGCCGTCTGGCGCAGGCTTGGCTACTGTCAGGCTGACGTTAAGCCAGTCCTGTGCCGGCAGGCGCTTCAACCGGGCGGGAAATTCACGCGCCTCCATACGGTGCAATATCGGATACCAGATCGCATAAGTGCCGGTCGAAAAGCGGCTGAGCGCGTCGTTAAGGGTGGATATAACCCGGCGATAGTCGAGTTTATCCTCATACGGCGGATCGAGCAGCACCAGCGCGCGCCGCGACGGCGGCGGAAGCAGCGACTTGAGCGCATCGAATCCGTCGGCCATCTCGACAATGACGCGGCTACCGCGTGCGGACGGCTTTCTTCCTTGCGCCGCTTCGTGCGCTTCCTGTTTTTTGAAGTTCTGCTGCAGGATCTTGCTTTCGTTCGGATGCAATTCGAACAGACGCAGGCGATCCTGTTCGCGCAGAATTTTTTCCGCTATGAAAGGCGAGCCGGGGTAATACCGCATTTTTCCATCCGGGTTGAGCTTCTTGATCAGCTTCACATAATCGGCCAGCGGCGCGGGTAAATCTTTTTTCTCCCAAAGACGGCTGAGACCGGTCTCGAATTCGGCGTTCTTTGTCGCTTGCTCGCCATGCAGCGCGTACAGTCCGGCGCCGGCATGGGTATCGATATAAAAATAGGACGCGTCCTTCTGGCCGAAATAGTGCAGCAACTGGATCAGGACGGTGTGCTTCAGTACGTCGGCATGATTGCCTGCATGAAAAGCGTGGCGGTAACTAAGCATGGAAATACCTGTTGGAATGAATAGGTGAATTGTAACCGCAACCACAAAGCAGAAATGCGACTCTGAACCGCAACCGTCAATTAGAGTATCGGGAAATTGCTCCTACGGGAGTTATTTCTCATCGGACGGTGCAGGAATCCTGCCGCGCTTCATTATCCCGGCATGACGCGGCTAGCGAAATGTATCCATGAACAACCTGGCCGCGGTAGAAAGACGCCTCCCCTTTAGCCAGACAATTGCCACCGAAGAGTCCAGAACGCAACCTGCTATGTCCATGACATGGAAATCGTCATCGAGTCGAAGAGACATGGTCGATTGCGGCAAAATGCTGATCCCCATGCCAGCCTTCACCAGCGAGAGCAAGGCCAGCACATTGTCGCTTTCGCAAACCACGTTTGGAGCAATGCCGGCGTTTCTTAGCTCGTCCAGAACCATGTCATGGCAATGAATACCTTCCTGCCTGTTCATCAGAAGCAGAGGAACACTGCCAAACTCCGCAAGAGAAATGCTTTTCAGATAATTTCGCTCCTTATCGTCCTTTCTCGTCACGGCCACCCACGGTTCCGTCAACAGAGAAATTGAATCGTAAACGCTTTCCGGCACGGGCAGCCGAACGACTCCGATCTCTATCAGATGCGCATCGAGAAGCTCAAGGATGCGGAACGTATTTCCTTCCCGCCACTGAAAAACGACACCGGGATATTCTTCATGAAACTGCTTTATGCGCTGAGGCAAGTACAGATTCCCTAACGCGGGCGGACTGCCCAAGGCAAGCACGCCCTGAACCGAATCGTCGAATTCTTTCATTTCCTTCGTTGCCGCCTCAACCATGTCCAATATCTGCTCTGCCCTTTGATAAAGGGCGTGTCCCGCTTTCGTCAGGCGCATGCTTCTGGTGTTGCGCTCGATCAGTTGCACGCCTAATTCCTGCTCCAGCAATTTGAGTTGCAGGCTAAGCGGCGGTTGAGCTATATGCAGCCTTTTCGCGGCGCGGCTAATTTGCCCTTCCTCGACAATGGCGCGAAAGTACTTGAGTTGTCTGATATCCATATTTTTCAGGAATTGGTTATATATACATTATCAGTATATATAACCAATTATAAAAGTATTTTTAGTATGAATATACAACATATAAACTAGAGGAACAGTTGTAGAATTTTCAAATAGGGCAAATTCCAAAATTGGAGGCATTGCATGAAGATCTGCATATTCGGAGCAGGAGCCATTGGGGGATATCTGGCTGTAGAACTGTCCTTGGCCGGCCATGATGTGTGCGCCGTCGCGCGCGGCGAGCATCTGAAAGCCATACAGAAAAACGGCCTGAAGCTCATCATTGGCGGCAAGGAAAAGGTAGCCAAGCTTCCTGCCAGCGACAACCCCGCCGACTTTGGGCGGCAGGACTATGTGATATGCGCCTTGAAGGCGCACCAGTCCCATGAAAGCGCAACTCAGTTTGCTCCCCTGCTCGGGCCGGACACAGCGATGGTAACGGCCATGAACGGCATTCCGTGGTGGTATTTCTACAAGGAGGGCGGCAAATTCGACGGCAGGCATCTTGAGTCGGTCGATCCGGGCGCCTTGCAGTGGAAACATATCGGACCGGAACGGGCGATAGGCTGCGTGGTCGATCCTGCGTGCGAAGTGGTCGCCCCCGGCGTCATCGAGCACCACGAATTCAACCGTTTTATCATTGGCGAGCCTGACGGCAGCCGGTCCGAGCGCGTGGTAAAGCTCGCGGAAGCGCTAACGGCAGCGAACTTCGACGCGCCGATCCGCGATGCGATACGCTGGAACGTATGGCTAAAATTGTGGGGAAATGTCTGCTTCAATCCAATCAGCGCATTGACTCATGCGACTCTGGACAGGATCACGACCGAACCTGGCCTGAGGAGCGTATGCAAAAATGCCATGCTTGAAACAAAGGCAGTGACCGAAGCGCTGAATGTATCGATTCCCGAAGAGATGCTGGAGAGAAGGCTGGACGTGGCAAGCAAGGTGGTGGGCCACAAAATGTCGATGCTGCAGGATCTGGAGCGCCACCGCTCGATGGAGATCGACGCACTGGTCACCGCCGTGCAGGAATTGGGGCGGCTGACCGGCGTGCCCACTCCGACCGTTGACGTGCTCCTGGCCCTGGTTCAGGAACGCGGGCGCGAAGCCGGACTGTACTGAACCGGAACGCAATTCTGAAAAATACGGCAACCTCTCCGAATCTTCGCAGGCAGGTTGCCGTTGCCTTTCAGAACAAATCGATCGAGCCAGAAATAGGCTCGCTGTTCAGGCGGCTTGCATAATCCTGCTCGCGATTGGCGATTGTATTGTTGTTGACTTGCCTGAGCTTCTTCACCAGCACTTTTCCTGTACGAGGGAAAAAATATACTTTTCGCGGAAATACATCCAGCAAATCTTCCGCTATTACCTTTATTTTTTCAGCTTTCAGATAATCACGCACAAACTGGGAATTGCGTTCTCCGACGTTAATGGAGGTAAAGCCGCGCAATACATTGCCGCCGCCAAATACTTTTGCTTCCAGATTTTCGCGTTTGGCGCCCGCCTTCAACAAATCATTGATCAGTACTTCCATCGCATACGTTCCATATCGCATGGAGGGGGACAGCAAGCCTTCAGCGTCGCCGCCGTTGTTGGGTAGCATGAAATGATTCATGCCGCCGATGCCGGTCGTGCGATCGCGAATGCAGGCGGAAACGCATGAGCCGAGCACGGTGACTATCACCATGTCTTTCGGGGTGTAGTAGTATTCACCCGGCAAAATTTTGGCCGCATCGGTATCAAACGAACGATCGTAATAGACGTTAGTGGAAAAATGCTTATCGACTATTTGGCTCATGGTGGCTATCTCATGCCAAATGGGAACGCAGTTGCCCTGCCGATTCCGCATGATCAGCCAATTGATAGACAGTCTTGCCTCGCAGCTTGAATGCATCGGACACATACATGAAGTTTTCCGAATGTCCGGCGAACAATAGCGCATCCGGCTTCATCAGCGGCACAAAGCGCGACAGGATTTTTCCTTGCGTCGGTTTATCGAAATAAATCATCACGTTGCGGCAGAAAATGGCGTCGAAAGGGCCTCGGATGGCCCAGTTGTCGGCGAGCAGATTCAACTGCTTGAATGTAACCATTTCGCGTAATTCGGGGCGGACGCGCACCAGCCCCGCCTGACTCCCCTTGCCGTTCAGCATGAAGCGCTTGACCCGTTCCGGCGTCATTTTTTCTATTCTGTCCTTGGCATAAATACCCATCTGCGCGGTGGCCAGGACATTGGTATCTATATCGGTAGCAATGACATGGGCAGGCGGAGTGAGGGTTCCGAAGACTTCGCATAAGGTCATCGCTATGGAATAAGGTTCTTCGCCGGTCGAGCTTGCGGAACACCAAATCGTCAACGGGCCTTTTTTACCCTTTAAATGCGTGGCCAGGATCGGAAAATGTTGCCCTTCCCGAAAAAACGAAGTCAAGTTGGTAGTCAGCGCATTGGTGAACGCCTCCCATTCGTCATCCCCCTTGCCGGTTTCGAGCCAGTCGAGGTAGGCTGCAAACGAAGTCATTCCGGTAGCCCGCAATCGGCGGGCAATACGGCTATAGACCATTTCCTGCTTGCTGGCTGCGAGCGATATGCCAGCACGTTGATAAATCAGTGCGCGAACCCGCTCGAAATCACGGGAGGTGAAATCGAATTCCTTCGGGCTCTTCAAATTGTTCTGTGTCTCAGCTGTTAAATCGGTTTTCGCCATGTGTTACCAGACAAGAGTAATGAAACGAATGTATGAATGCTGCGAAAATTCATTCTGGTTATGCTTGCGGTCCGGGAGCGTAATAACTTGTTCATTCAATAAGTACTAATCCTGCTCGAATGCCATGAAAGAATCTCATACATCGACAGACTACAGGCAATCTTTAATTTGCAGCATTGAAGCAGAAGGATATTTCCCCCCTAATTCAAGAATTGTTCTAATAAGAAGGAAACCCCCTTCGAATTTTTTGTTCGCCTCCGCAAAAGATACGGTACCTGCAACTATTCTGTCATTGAATTTTCGTAGTGTTGGAAAAACCCCATAAAAAACGAATACTCCAGTACCGGAATTGCTAAATTCATTCAAAATATCAGGAGCTTAAGGTATTCTTTGGGGCACTATACAATTGCCCCAAAGAAATATAAACATAAATAAGACATATAAAGTTTCCATGATTCATGCTAATTGGCTACCTTTGGTCGTGCAAGGTTCATCCGACGAAGTCTACGCGATGGACAGCAAGACCTTGCAAGTGATTTATGCCAATGAAGCGGCATGCAAAAACATCCAATACAGCGTTGAAGACTTGCGCGGGCTGACACTGCATGACATAACGGCCGAATATTCTGCCGCCGAACTCGAACACACGCTACGTTCTCTGGCTATCGATGCAGTACACACCGATAATCAACCCCATTCTCTTCAGTTGAACTTGGACCTGATGCGCAAGGATGGTAGCCATTACCCGATTGCGTTTCGGGTTTTCCTTAGCCAGGAAGAACCGGCACCTGTGTTTATTGCGGTCGGCAAGGCATGCCGCCCTGCAGAAAGCAGCGAAACGCCGGAACAAAGAGAATCCCACTTCAATGCAATTATCTCGAACACGCCGGGGCTGGTTTACCAGTTCGTTCGCATGCCTGACGGCTGTATAGCGTTTCCCTATCTGAGCGAAGGATGCCAGGCGCTGCTGGGAATATCCCCGGAGCAATTGCGTTCCGATCCTTCCCTGCTGATGAAGCTCATCGTTGCGGAAGATCGCAACTCTTACGCGGAATCGATGTCGGCTTCGGCGCTTGCCATGAAAAGCTGGAACTGGGAAGGCCGAATCTGGATCGAAGAGTGGAAAGACATCAAATGGATCAACCTGCGCGCCACTCCCTGCACGATGGAAAATGGCGGAGTGCAGTGGGACGGCATGATGACCAACATCACGCAGAGCAAACTGGAGGAGATGGAGATCAAGCACTCCAGGACCCGATTGGCAGAATTATCTGCCCATATCGAGCATGTCAAGGAACAGGAGCGTACCCGGATCGCCAGGGAGATTCATGACGACCTCGGCGGCAATCTGACGGCAATCAAAATGGCGCTGGCGCGCCTGGCGAGCCGCCTGCCGCAGGGAAATTCCGATCTTGCGGAAAAATCCGCCTACGTGGATGTCCTCGTTGACCGCACCATCGAGGCTGCGCACCGGATTGCCAGCGACCTGCGGCCCGGCATACTCGACTTTGGCATAGTCGCCGCTCTTGAATGGCAAGCCAAGGAATTTGAAGCCCAAGTCGGCATTCCCTGCAGCTTCCTATCCAATGTGCCCGAAATCAACTTGCATTCCGATCAGGCAACCGCAATTTTCCGGATTTTCCAGGAAGCACTCACCAATATAGCCAAACATGCCAACGCATCGCAGGTTAAAGTGGAACTGCTCCGGGCTAAAAACAATCTCCAGCTAAAAATCACCGATAACGGCAAGGGCATCGACGCGACAGACCGGCTGAAGCCGCAATCCTTTGGCATTCGCGGCATGATCGAACGTACCGAATCATTGGGTGGAAAACTGACAATCGGCTCCACCCCGCAAGGAGGGAACCAGGTCACTGTCAAGATCCCCCTTTCCTCGCGGCAAAAAAGCAACAAAATTCGCGCCGATCACTAATCATCCATATCAACCCGTATTTCAATTTATCATCTGGCATGAATAAAAAATCCGTCATCCGTGTATTGATTGCAGACGACCATGCTATCGTCCGCGAAGGCTTGAAGCAGATTCTTGCCGACACGAAAGATATCGTGGTAGCGGCAGAGGCGGATAACGGGCTGGAAGCAGTCAAATTTTGTCGCGCCAAGGATTGTCAGGTGATGTTGCTCGACATCTCAATGCCAGACCGCAGCGGCATCGAAGTCCTGAAGCAAATCAAGAAGGAAATGCCGAAAATCGCAGTGCTCATGCTCTCTATGCATCGCGAGGACCAATATGCGATCCGTTCGCTGAAAGCGGGCGCGTCCGGCTACCTGAACAAGCAAAGCGCGCCGAAGGAACTGGTTGTCGCCATACGCCAGGTCGCGAAAGGGCAAAAATACGTCAGCCTTGCATTAGCCCAGGAACTTGCCAAACAGATAGGGGAAGATCAAGATCGCCCCTTGCATGACGCTCTTTCGGATCGCGAGTACCAGACTCTTACATTGATTGCATCGGGCAAATCCGTCACCGATATCGCCAAGGAACTGGCGCTTTCCGTCAAAACCGTCAGTGAGTATCGTTCGCGCCTCCTGACCAAGATGAAGCTGAAAAACAGCGCCGAACTGACGCACTATGCGATCAAGCACCAACTGGTAGAGTGACGACCGGCAAACGCCGGCGGCGGCCGTATTAAAACAGCGAGGCACACTCCAAACCGGAAAGCATGGCAATAACGCGGCAAACCTTCATACCGGTTCGCCTGGTTGCTATAAGCCGAATTCCGGCTCCAACTCCGCTTCATATCGGATCCAAACTGCAAATTAGCGGGTTTTATGGCCTTTTATCGGGCCATCAATGTTGAGCCCGGCCCTGTATTCTGTGCTTTATGAACCTAAGTGCCCTTGAAGGGCCATGCAGCCATGAAACAAAAAACGTCAGAATCATCACAAAACCCAACCGAGATCGCACGCGAAGTTTTCCGCCTGCTGGCTCAGCGCAGGGCCGCGCCGACTCCTGACATTTATAAGTCGTTCTATTATGAAGTCGCCGGAATTGCAGAGCCGACAGATCCTATCTCTACCGAAAGTGATGCAGAAACCGCATCAGTTCTGGCAGCCGGCGACGATACGGGCGCCACAACGGTCCTGGCCGGTTTTGCGACACGACTCGCCAGCGCTCCAGGCGAACTCGGCGATTACGGCAACCGTTTTCTGCGCGACCTGAAAGCCGGCAATTGGGACAACTACGACCATAACCTTGCACAACTGGCCGACAAATACCTGACAGATCTTCCTGCAACGTCCACTGTTCCTATCCCGGGCACGGTTGCCGCGCTGTCTGCCGATAGCCGAACGATTGAACAGCTTCGCGACCTTCTTGTCAGGACCCTGTCTTTCGGAATGGCGTCGCTGCTTCAAGATGTGCCTGAGCTTGCCACTGAATCGGAAGCGCTAAGCCAGGCTGTCAAGTCGGCTCAAAGCGAGGACGAACTCGACAGGATCGGCACCCGCCTCAAGCAGCTCTGCTATCAAATCGAGATGAAGACCGGCAGCATGGGCGAACAGCAGGAACTGCTGCTGCGCCTGTTCAACCTGCTGCTCGACAATGTGGGCGAATTGCTGGAAGACGACAGTTGGCTGCGCGGGCAGATCGAAGTAATCCAGAATCTGACGTCCGGCCCGCTCAATTACCGCATGCTCGAAGATGCGGTCAGCAGCCTGAAGGAAGTAATTTACAAGCAGGGGTTGCTGAAACACAGCCTCACCGAAGCCAAAGGGAGCATAAAGAATATGATGATGACCTTTATCGACCGTCTCGGCGGCATTGCAGCCAGCACCGGCAGCTACCATGAAAAGATCGACCACTTCTCCCGCAAGATCAGCCGTGCCGACAACATTCTCGAACTGAACGACGTACTGGAGGAAATGCTGCGCGAGACGCGCATAGTCCAGGCCGAAGCGCTCAACTCCCGGGACCAGATGATCGCTGCGCGCCGTGAAGTGCATGATGCCGAGGCGCGCATCAAGGAACTCGAAGCGAAGCTTGACCACATGAGCGAACTGGTGCGTGAAGACCAACTGACCGGAAGCCTCAACCGCAAGGGTCTTGACGACGTGTTCGAACGCGAGGTGGCGCGTTCCGAACGCCGCGGAACGCCATTGTGCGTGGCCATGCTCGACCTGGACAACTTCAAGGCGCTGAATGACAAATACGGCCACTTTGCCGGCGACGAGGCTCTGATACACCTGGTGCGCGTTGTAAAAAACACGCTGCGCCCGACCGATGTAATCGCCCGCTTCGGCGGCGAGGAGTTCGTCATTCTGCTGCCGGAAACGCGGCTCGAAGACGCAACCGACACAATGAAACGGCTGCAAAGAGAGCTGACCAAGCATTTCTTCCTGTACAAGAACGAGCGCATGCTGATCACTTTCAGCGCCGGCGTTACATCATGGCAACAAAAAGAAGAGCAATCTACGGTTGTCGCCCGTGCCGACAAGGCGATGTACAAGGCCAAGAAAGCCGGCAAAAACCGCGTCATGGCCGCGGAGTAAGAACCTCGATCGCCGCTGTAACCTTATGAAGTCCCGCCGCATTCATGAGGAGGCTGCGGATTGCAATTGAAAAACAGAGAGCTTGCTCCGTCATGCCGGGGCGCTACATCTGCTTTACCCCTCCCCTCCTCGGCGTACGGATGCACCAAGAGCATACTCCTGGGTCCGGCCCGCCGCTAAAATCAACGCTAATTCCCCCTGCAGCAATACACTGTCTTTTCAAGACAGATAATCCTATCAAACGCTAATTCCCTATCCTTGTTTTCAAAATTTAAATTTCATTCAAACTATAAACAGACAGCATTTTCTTTACATGCTTGTTAGATTATGTTTTTTAAGTAACAGTTATAGTGAATCTGTTTTTTCAGGCAAGTACAGTAATTTATCTCAGCGTGTGAGACAGTGGATGGCGCCGGGCTTGATTCTCTTTCGAGATAAATACCCACTTATTATTTTGCGTAATTTAAGAGGTTGTACATGCAGCACATATTGCGAGCGGCAGATCTGAGCGAAGACTGGCTTCCTTCATTTGAAAAAGTGAAAGTTTTATCATTGGATTGTTTTGACACCGTTCTATGGCGCAAGGTTATCGAGCCCACCGATGTCTTCTATGCGCTTGCGAACACAAACGAGTTTAAAGAAATTGGACTCACGGCAACTCTTCGCATGAAGGCGGAGAGCGCTGCGCGCCGTAAAAAATGGATTCGCGATAAGTCTACAGAAGTGACACTGGAAGAGATCTACACTGCCGCTTTGCCCGGTTTCGATGCCAGCCAGATTGCTGCATTGGCTGCGCTGGAATTGGCTAGCGAGATCCAGCATGGCTTCATCTTCAAGCCGGTGGCCGACCTGATCCGTCAAGCCAAGGCGAGGGGGTTGCAGGTGGTCATTGTCAGCGATACTTACCTGTCAGAGGCTCAACTGAGAAAGCTGCTGTTTTCGGTAATGCCGGAACTGGAAGGCCTGATCGACGCGGTATTCTGTTCGAGTGACTATGGCGTCTCCAAGTCCGGCGGAATATGGAAACATGTATTGTCTTCCATAAAAGTGCAGCCTGCTGAAATCTGTCATTTGGGTGACAACATAGAGGCCGATCTACACGGTGCCCAACGATTCGGAATACAAGCTACGCATTTGCTGCATCAGAGACCGGACGTTAGGGATATCCTGGAACAACGGCCGCAAGTTGCCGTGCAATTATTGCCAAATTTGCGACATGGCGCGCCGGCGCCAAGCTATTTCCATGCCCAGTTCGCATCGCTGAAGGAAACCAGCGAGACTGCCTTCAATATAGGCTATGTCAGCCTCGGCCCGATTCTGTATGCGTTTGCCGACTTCGTCCTGGACGAAATACACCAACTCTCGATGTCGGGCAAGCGGGTCAAAGCCGCGTTCCTGATGCGCGACGGGTTCCTGCCTAGCCAGGCTTGTGCAGCGCTGCAAGGCGCCCCTGTCGGCAGCGACATAAACATCAGCCGCTTTACTTCGATTGCAGCCTCGCTTTACGACAAGGAGCAAGTACTTAAAGTACTTGAAAACAGTTTGGGCCCGGACAGCATGCCCGCCTTGCTGAACCAATTTTTGCTGCCTGAAGAATTGACAAGGAAAATTACCCGGCTGGTGCAGCTCCTCCCAGCCAGAACAGGAATTTGCCCGCCTTATCCTCCAGAATGAAACCCTGAAAGTCATATTCAAAAATTCGCTCGCCTTCAGAAAGCGCCTGATCAAGCATATTCAGCGCACAACCGGCGTAGCAAGCGGGGACACGCTGATGTTTGTCGACCTGGGCTATAGCGGAACCGCCCAGTCACAATTGCAAGACATCCTGAAACAGGACTTGAATGTCGATCTGATCGGGCGCTACCTGATAGCAGCGGAAGTATCGGCCAACCAGAAAAACAAGAAGGGACTCCTTGACCCCTCTTGGGTGGACGCGCGCATCACTGCTGCCCTGACCGGGGATTTCATTGCGGCTTTTGAAATGATGTGCACGCAAAGCATGCCCAGCACTATCGACTACACCGAAGATGGCGCACCGATCTATGCGAATTCGAAATTAAATGAAGAGCAGCACACGACAGTGGAGGCAATTCAGAAATCCTGCTTGCAATTCATCAGCGACTTGAGATCGGTTCCGCCCTGCCACCGCCCCTCCGTCGACCGGCCGCAATTAGCGCAATCAGCCGCAATCGATCTGGCCCGGCTGCTTTATTTCCCCGTGACCGGAGAGTTGGATTGCCTTAAGAATTTTCAGTTCGATTTCAACCTGGGCACAGATATAAAAATGCCCTTGTTTGACTTGAGCACATGCCTGACATCCATGTATCGCCAGGGATTCATGTATATGAATTCGGAATTCCATGCCAAACGCACGAATTATCCGATGGAACTCCGGCATCTTGATATTTCCCTGGCAACCATGCTTTTTTCACAAAACCGCTATGGTTTCGGAATCACCCCGGCCAAGTCATCTTTCCTGCAAGAATCGATCCCCGTACTAGTCGCCAATGAAACGGAACACATAACCCAGGAAATAACCGCCCATGCGACATATAACGGTTATTTCTCGTTATTGGTGCCCATGAGCGCTCGTTTCAGCATAGGGATTTTGCTGGGCCGGCGTTATTCGTGGGTACAAATCGACAGTATTCAAATGCTCAAGCAGGAGGATTTATATAAAGAAGGTGCCGACTTGATTGTTGGGCAAGATGTAGTTTTGGACGCAATGAACTACCAGGAAAATGGCTTGTTCGAATTAAATGAAAAAAGCATGCTGTATTTATTCCCGCTTAAGGAAGATGTGAGCAACCATCTATGCAGGCTGATATTCAGGCCAATTGCGTCACGACAAAATACAGCCAGTAATGCAAGCGCATAGAAGATTTTCATGACAATGGTATTTTTGATGGCGTGCCGATATTTGAACGGTCACTCTTCCATTCTCGACCAGATAGATATTCATTAATTCTGAATACATGACTCAAGTAAAGATCAACAGATAACTCAAAAGAATTAATTGGAAAGTGATTAAAAACGCGAATAGATTTTTTAATCAAAAATGACTAATTATTTACAAAATTGAAGACTATGAGATCTTATTTTGAAAACATAAATTTCTCGAAATAATAAAAAATCATAATATAAGAGACAAGATACAGCCATGAAAAAAAACATATCTATAGCAGACAGCTCTTCAAATACTGCATTCCCAAAGCATATCGTTCCTTTTGATTTCGAGGCATCGAAGTTACGAATCGATCAACTCCGAGAACAAGATGATTTGCAAGGACTTATATTCCAATGCGGCCAAGCGATCATTATGGCATCAAGGAAGAATTTACCTCAGTACCCGGATGCGCTGGATATAATCTCACGTACTTTGCTGATTGGATTCGAAGAAATCGACATCGAGCCAATCATGTTGCTGCTAAGAGCCTATCCTAATGCGCGTGCGTTAATTGAATCCTATCTTAATCGTCTGCTAGCGGAAGAAGATCGGCCGTCGCGACCGCTATTAGTGGCCATGATGAATATACGCGTCAATCGCTTTGGTTTTCTTGTTATGCCCAAAGGGGAGAAGATTCATTTTGTTGATTTTTTGGGCATGCCTTATCCTTTAGGACAAAACGGACGCCCACACATTAATACAGTATGGATTGAGGCAACGAACCACTGCAATCAAAAATGCTCTTTTTGTCCAGATCCCAAAAGAGAATCGCCTAGAGAACTAACTGACCTTGAGAAATTTAAAAAAAGAGCCCGCGATCTGCATACATCCTTCGATATTGGTTATTGGCAGCTCAATGCATATGGAGAACCATTATTACATCCGAACCTCGGAGAGATGATTCACTTTTTGCGCTCTGAACTGCAATCTCCTGCTCCAGTATATTTTACGACCCATGGATTAACCCTGACCCAGCCGAGAATCAAAAAATTACTTAAGGCTCTGCCGAATGAGGTGATGATCTCGCTACATAACGACTCCGAGGATTCTTATGCAATCAGCAGATCCGAGAAAATTGGAGATTACCAACTATTGACGGACAGAGTCTTCGATTTCTGCTCGGCACTCATGGAAGACTCTTGCCCTTGCTCCGTCCGGCTTTCCGTGCTGGTCAATAATGCCTATGCCAGCCGTCAGGTTGGGCAAGATATACTTAATGCTTTTTCAGACAACCCGGAGCGATTTATTGCGCTGGTCTCTTATTGGCAGGAACGACTCCGCTCATGGGCAAATCAAAATCATGTACAGATTGGCTTCCCCCCGCTTGATAAAGGCCAAATCGCCGAAATCTTTAACAATGCGAGTCATGGCCCGGACAACATTATTGTGATCGCCCAATGGCAAACTCCTTCAGGGCCTAAATCGATTTTCATATCGCCCCGCCCCGTTGGGACATATGCCAACCTGGTTCCCTTCCAACACGATCCGGATTCTGTAATAGGTTTTGAAGCCGCGTCTTTCGGGTGCGGCTTCACGCGAGAACCGTCTTTGACCATTTTTGCCAACGGCAGACTCGGAATATGCTGCCTGGACCTTGAGACAACAGCAAGTTTCGGCCATGCAGATGATGAAGATACACTACAAAAATCTCTGAAAAGCGAAGCATGCAATACCATGTTTGCAAATCTGGCATTTGGCATTTCAGATTGCGGAGGATGCTTAATATGCTTGGGGAAAGTCAATCCGCCGAGCAACCTTGCTGACAAAAATGACTTGGGCAACACCTCAACGGTGCCGTTGGTAGCCAACATGAAAGAAGTAGCATAACCCTAATAAAGGGCGAAATTCATACAAAGCGCCCGGTTCACATCAACTTTCAAAAAGCTGGGGGTCGGGGAAGTGGCAATCTCTTAAATTTTGTATCTGGAAGTGGAGCTTTTACATGCCGCACCTGCTTAAGAATATCCTATGCATTCACGAGTTGATGGAGCATTGCCCGCTTTGCTGCGGGAATTGTGAATAAAAGCCTGCAAGTTTTCCGGAATATATCGTGTTGATCAATATGGCAGCGTCAAAACTGCTGGCTGCCATTCTTGAATGGTCCTTTCCGCTATCTTTTTCATCATTCCGTTTATAAAAATTCTAGGCTGCGTCACATCCAGTCCTTCAAAATCAGCAAAACAATATTTCCACCATTCCAAGGCCAAAAGATCGCGAACGATATCCTCATCGAACCGATACCTTCGTACGAGAGCAGGAACCCCGGAGACGACTGCATAAGGCGGCACATCGCGCGTGACTATGGCGCCCGTCCCGATGATGGCGCCCGTCCCGACATGGATGCCCATTGCGAGCGATACGTTTTCACCGATCCAGACGTCATGCCCGATTTGCGGATAGTCCCGTCCCAGCTTCGGGTCGAATTCCTTACGGGCTGTGCCGCTTGTTTTATCTTCGATCAGGCGGTCAGACAAGTGGGCGAGCGCCGAGACAGAGTTAACGCCAACTGGTTTAAAGAACACGACAGAACTTGATAACCATCCTGTTGGATGGGAAAAATCAAGGAAGCGCAACCCTTTGCCGATTGAGCAGTAACGCCCTACCGATACGCCTTCTGGCAACGGTGAATGCGAGTACGACGCTGCTCCCATGCTGCAAAGTCCGCCTTCCGCCGACCATGCATTAGGGGCGTAAGGGCCTCCATAGAATGCGCAGGGCCCTTCAATCGTGATGGAGCGATTGAAAGTGTAAGCCTTCAATTCGGCAAGCCAGCCTTGCATCTGATCGAACTGCTCTATGTCCCAGGATGTGCTGATGCCTGCCGCATTAAAGCGTGCGAGAAGCTCCTTTGTAATTTCCAGAGTGACGGGCGTGGCAAGCATGGAGGCTACGTCTCGGTTTGTTGGCGACGGGAATAAAGCAGGGAGGCGATATCGAATTCTTCCATTGTGTCAATATCAATGCCTTCCGTAACAGTGGTATCCATGAACGCAGGATTATTTCCAATAAGGTACTGATTTCGAATAATCGTTGCTTTTTTCGCCAGCATGCAGGCGACATTCAGCTGATAGACCGGGCGCATCCCCTGGGAATACGTATGCCACGGCCCCCACTGATGATTGATGGGAAGGTAATCCGCGTTCAGGAAATAGTGTTTTAGCGGGGTAACTGTGACAACCGAGTCGTGCTGGCTATTATTCTTCAGGTGCGCCACGACATCATGGTAGCGGTCAAAGAGAGGGGAAGTGACCGGACACCACGCAACGAATGTATCGTCGCCTATAGGAAAGCTGTTCAATATTCCTTCGAGCACATCGCTCCATGGAGTATCGTCACGGCATAAGTGTGGCTCTCTCAACATGAAGGTGGCTCCACAAGCGCGAGCGATATCCCCTGCCTCGAGCGAATCGCTGGACACATACACATCCTCGAACGCCCCGCTCTTTTGACATTGTTCTATCTTGATTTTCAGCAAGGACTTATCTTGATAGAAGGGCCGCAAATTTTTGTTCGGCGTACGGATGGAGTTGGCTTTGACAGCAATCACGGCAACAGTGCGCATAGATTAATCCTGAAATGAAACGGGACAAATGATCAAAGATTTCTGAAATATTTATGGTGTTCGCTGTCGTTAACGTGCTTGGTTCCGCTGCCCAGAATCATTTCGGTTTCACGAATCCGCGCCACGTACTCCCGAAAAGCGGGCGTGGTCAGATCAACCGCCACAGCATCGAAATGAGCCCATTCAGCATTACCCAGCTTGACGTGTTTTTCCAGCATGCATGCACCCGCGGCCACTGCCAGGGCAGAAGCCTGCCACCCTAAATCATGGCTGGAATATCCGGGAATGATACGTGAATCGCGTCTAGACAACTCGTGATAGTGCCGCACCACGGCAATATGGCAGTCCTGCAAGGGGGACGGATACGCAGAATTGCATTGCAACAGGTACAGCGACTCGCACAATGAGAAGTTTTCCAGCACGAATTGTTCGTATTTGTCATCGGTCATTCCGGTGGACAATACAAGACCGCCGGTCCAGTTCCGTGCCACATGTTTCAAATAATCGGTATGCTCGGAAATTGTTGACGGCAACTTGATGAATGCCGGGTTCAATTCGCGCATGAACTCGAACGACGGCTGGTCCAGTACGGATGCAAACCAGCCAATGCCTACCTCTTTGCACAACCGGTCGACGAACTCGAAATCATATTTCGACAGTTCCAATTGCTGCCGATAATCGTTGAAGGTTTTGCCATAGGGAGACACGTATGGCGAAGCTAGCTGCTCCGGCGTGTAAAAGCTGGCCACGTCCCGCTTTTGCAGCTTGATGTAATCCGCGCCCGCCGCTTTGGTGAGCCGCACCATGCGCTCCAGCCGCGAGCGATCGCCAAAATGATTGGTGGTCACCTCGGCCACGATTGCTACTTTGCCGCTATATGGATTATCAGAGGAAGCCTGCGTCAGGCTGGCATTCAACTCTTCGGCTGACAACGCACTGAAGGTACGTGCGCCAACGTGTTTTACAGTCAGATTAGTGTCGCGCAAAAAATACAACGCATTGATGAAGTAAAACTCCTGCACCGAAATGCGAATAGCGTTTTCATCGCCAAGCTGTGGCGCATAGTCACGACCAAGCCTGTGGCTTTGCCCGAGCGCCGGATCGAAATCGAAGCCTACCATGTATACGGTTTGCTCCCGACCGCGCAGACGGCCTATTTCACGAGCGATCTTGATCGCGGAAAGAAACAGCACGTCCTCGATTACGAAATCGTCGCTCATGAAGCGTTGCATGATCAGGTCGGAGGAAGCCTGTGTCAACGCCACATGCGGCGCAACCACAACCGGTTTTCCTCCAGCATCGAAGGGATGCGCGGCGATATATAGCCGTGAACGGAAACCGGAATCAAGAAGAGCCTGCTCAACCCAAGGAGCATGAAACAGCGAAATGTCGGCAGGCGCAATCCGCTCCGCATCATTGATGCCGATCACCAGTGAATCGGAGAATACTTCAGGTTTGATCAGGTCGGCGCTAGGACCTTTGCCGAGAATGAAGATCGTATCGGTGGCGTATGTCGACGCAATATTTTCGAGTTGGGTCGAGAAGTTGTCCATCGTAAGGTTGGCCATCCAGCAGTACCTCGCATCCATGTTCCAGGGCCAGCATCAAGCCGGGAAGCAAGTCCCAGACATAGGCGCCCTTGGGGTTAATAAAGCGACAGAAAGAACCGCGAATCACATTTAGTAAATTGTAGACGGCACACCCGGTTACGCGATATTCGCCAGCATCGCGGATGCCAGCGGCAATCGCTTCGGTATAGGAAGATGAGAACCCGGTTATGCGTGACTGACGCGCCGGCAGTATATCACCCGTCACCAAGCACTCGCCCAGCTCCGGCATCATCAGGAGACTTCCCTGATGCTGGCCGTTATGCCAGATTCCAAGTGAAACTCCCCATTCCTTAAGGCCGGAGCAAAAGTTTTCGGTCCCGTCTATCGGGTCGAGAATGGCCAGGTATCCGCTGGTTTTTTCCCATTTGAAATCGAAAGATTCTTCCCCAATGAACGTTAAGTCAGGAAGACGCGCATCAAGAAGAGACTTTATTTCTTTTTCCAAGTAACGATCAGCCTCAGTGACCGGGCTGCCATCGTCCTTATATGTAATCTCATAACGGTTCTGTAACAGAAGCGAAAGATTGCTGTTAATGCAAACAAGCACGTCACCGAAGAGGCTGTTCATCAATTTTCTCCGAAAAGCCAAATAAGAGTGCTGATCATGTTGTTTAATCCGTGCATGAATTCATGAGCATGTCGTTTGCCTCCGCAATAAATCGTTCAAGGCGCTCATCCACCGTGATTTTTGAGGGACGACTTAAGCCTGCAATGTAGTCGGCCAAATCGTTGATGTCGCGTCGCACAAAATCCGGCAGTTTTTCATCGCGGATCAGTCTCTCGCGGCATATATAATTGATCATTGCCCGTGCGGCAAAAGCGTTCTCTTTTGCGTCTTTGTCGCTCATCCATGACGCAACCGCTTCGGGCCCTTTCTCTACAAAACCGTAGGATGCGCCGACAAGAGATGCGGCATCGCGCGACAAGGATAGCCGCGGCTTATCCACTAGAAGCGCCTCCGCCTGCACGGTTGTGGAACCGATGAAGGCAAGATGATCTGCTGCGTTTAGAAGCGTATGAATATTTTCGCCATCCGTCGCAATAAACCTCGTCGGGATTCGGGCGTTATTGCCTATGATGCGCTGAATTGGATGCTCCTGCACCAGCACCTGTACGTCAGGATAGGGAGCCATGAGGTTAGAGAACATGGCGAGCGCCTCGGACACACTTTCGAAGTGAGGCGAGGTATATGCCATGGATGGCATGTTGTGCGGGCCAGCAGACGCTCCTGCCAAACCGCAGAAACAGACCGCCAATTTTCCGTTCCCAAGACCATATTTCCGTCTCAAATCCTGAGCGTCAAGCTGCGGCCCTGCGTCGTATTTCTGAATGCGCTGGGCGAGGTAAAACTGTTGCGCTGAATCGAACGGCTCAGGCATTGCTCCATATAATTGAACTATGTCAGGCAAGCTTCGATTCAGCGTGAAGTCAGTGAAGAAGTCGTTATAGGCATTGTTTTCAAATGTATGTAGCTGGAATGTGCCCGGCAGCCAGCCGCGCTCGATGCAGTAAGCGGGAATGCCTGTAGCGCACAGCGTGTTTCTGGCAATGCGGCCATGCGGCAGCGTCGTATTCCACAAGAATGCTGCGCATGGCGAGAGCGTGTTGCCGAGTGCTGCGTAAAACGCTTCACATTTAGCCATGCCTCGCCGCACCACCTCGCGATCCTGCGCATGCCCGGTCTGTACTTCCTCGGAAGCCAATGTGGCCTGAAGCGGATGAAGTGGGTTTGTTTTTACTTTGTCGTCCAGCATCTGGTCAAAGCCGGAAAGCAGATAGGGAATATCGATGGATAGAGCATCAAGGTCCGGATTCGGCTGGGTCGTCAGGACGAGCAAACGGATCCCATGCACTTCCAGTGCGCGATTCAATCCATTGAGAAAAGCGGCAATGCCTGGGTCGGCAGTCCCGTAACAACTGATCAGGCAGATATCATGCAGCATAATTAAATTTCTGTTCGTAAGGTCTGGCAAACTCGAAATGCGACCGACGACATGGTCAGCATATAAGCTATCTGGATGAAGGATTGCTAGCGGACTAGATAGTCCAGTCTTACAGGGAGCAAACAGCGTCTCTTTAGCCGTAATGACGTCTGGCGTCACTATATCGCAATCCAGAATGTTGCATGAGGGAAAAAAAGGGAGCTTTTTTGCCACTATTCATCGTGTTGATTGAAGATCGGCTTGACACGCCAACATGCTTTTGTAACTAAAATCATGCTGTGCTCCGGCAAACGCCATCTCTTCAGCGAGCTTTAATATTAGTACATTGCAATTTCAAAACTTAAACAGATACGACATTTTTGTATTTAAACCTGTTTCAAAACTATATTTAAGAACTCCCGTTTCATGTGTTTTCTTGATCATTAGTATTCGAAAGATCAAACCATGTCCATAAAAGTAATGTTTTTAGCAAAAAAAATGTAACAAAGTGAAATAATTTTTGAAGCAGGCACGTAAACTCCATAACCCATTGCTTTATATATGTTTTTTAGAATTTTCAATCAAGTCTTGATGCCCTAAAGTTTTGCAAAATACTGCCGCATAGAAATCATCCAACCTGAAAATTACCGGGCGCTTGCGACACCTGCAGCATGGCCGTTACCCTCAACTTTCCGAATTCCTGTCCGATAAATGTTGCAACAGCGGTCGGCTTTCTTAAAAAGCAAACCAATGTTATAGGCCATACCGCCGAAACCAATCGCACACAGTAATTTAGGAGAATCACCATGTCCTCAGTTATCAATACCAATATCTCTTCCCTGAACGCACAGCGCAACCTCGCCACTTCGCAAAGCGCACTGTCCACCTCACTGCAACGACTGTCTTCCGGCCTGCGTATTAACAGCGCCAAAGACGATGCAGCCGGGTTGGCAATTAGCGATCAAATGACCACCCAAATTCGCGGCCTTAACCAGGCTGTCCGTAATGCCAATGACGGTATCTCCATGGCTCAAACGGCCGAAGGTGCGCTCAGCACGGTAGGCGACATGCTGCAACGCATGCGCGAACTGACCGTACAGGCCGCTAACGGCAGCAACAGCACGGATTCCTGGGCAGCGCTGGACAAGGAATTTCAAGCACTGGGAACAGAAATAGACCGTATTGCAACCACGACCAAGTTCAACGGAACCGCAATCATTGCAGGCGGCGCCGGCAGCATCAGCTTCCAGGTAGGCGCAAATGCCAGCGAATCGGAAACGGTCACCACGACCGACCGCTCTGCTACTGGTAGCACTGCCGCGGCGACTGCCTTGACTTCCGTGGCAAGCGCCACCACCGCCATGGGCCTGGTCGATACGGCAATTACAGCTATCGCCACCGACCGTGCAACTCTGGGTGCTTCGCAAAACACGCTTCAGTTCACCATCTCCAACCTTCAGACTGCCAGCGAGTCCCAGTCTGCTGCGCGAAGCCGGATCATGGATACTGACTTTGCCTCAGAAACCGCCATCCTGACCCGAGGGCAGATTCTGCAGCAAGCAGGTACAGCGATGCTGTCGCAGGCTAACCAAATGCCGAACACAGTATTGTCCCTGCTGAAGTAAGGTAGCAAACTTGTAGTTTAGGGCCCCGGCCGGAAAAATCCGCCCGGGCCCCTGGAAGGAGAAGCCATCATGGATAAAGACGCAATTGGCAGCATTGCCACGAGCAATTACAAAGTTGCCGATACCCGCGCGCCCGGTCCTGCAGCAGCCAGTGTGGCTGCAAACCCCACCAAGGTACAGACTGAGAATGCGGTAAAACAAGCGGTTGCAACGCCTACGCTGGATCAGGTTGAAGAGGCGGTAGACAGTATCAACCAGTCGATGCAGTTGCAGTCGCACGGTCTGGTTTTTTCGGTCGATTCCGATAACAAGCGAACCATCGTAAAAGTGGTTGACCAGCAAACCAGCGAAGTTATACGCCAGATCCCGTCGGAGGAAACTTTGGCCATAGCCAAATCGCTGGATCGGGTAATCGGCAAGCTGATACAAGAAAAAGCGTAATTTCCTATTTTAGGGAAACAGGATTTACTTTTCATGCATTGCGGTTCAGGCCATGCATCGGTTTGTTGCGCCTATTCATCATAAAAAAACCGGTCCTTTGGGCGAAATACGATCAAATAACGTCTTTCAGGGGAAACTGAAAGGTAAACACCCCTCTGAAACCCGGTTTGATCCGAACGATAAGCAAGTAAAGTCCTAGAAACCAGTCTGTTTTCGCAGGAGGCTCAAGTGGCTGTTAGTTCAACATCAAGCACTACATCTGTTCTGGACGTCGAATCCATCGTCAGCCAGCTGATGAGCGTGGAGCAGAAGCCGTTAACACGGATTGCCACCAAGGAAGCGAGTTACCAGTCAAAATTGACTGCCTTTGGCAGCCTGAAAAGTTCCCTCTCGCAATTTCAAACCGCAATCAAGGCTTTATCCAATATCAGCAAGTTTCAAACTGCAACAGCAACCGCCGCCAATACGAGTGTCGCGTCCGCGGTCGCCGGTGCCTCTGCTGTGCCAGGATCCTATTCGCTGGAAGTCAGCAAGCTGGCGCAATCGCAGAAGCTGGCGACGGCAGGCCAATCCAGCACTACCGACGTAATCGGCAATGGCGTCATCTCATTCGATTTCGGGACGATTACCGGCGGCACCCTTGACAGTTCCGGCAAATACAGTGGCGCCTCCTTTGCTTCCAATGGATCGGGCATAAAGACGGTCACCATCGACAGCACGAACAATTCCCTTGAGGGGATCCGCGATGCGGTCAATAAAGCGAACATCGGCGTAACAGCGACCATTGTCAACGATGGCGGCACATCGCCTTACCGGCTATCCTTTTCGGCAGCCAACTCCGGCAGCGCCAACAGCATGAAGATTTCAGTGGCGAACGATCCGGTTGCCAGCACGGCCCTTTCCGACTTGCTCGCCAACGACCCTGCTGGAACCCAGGCGCTTTCTGAAACGATGACGGCGCAAAATGCTGAATTCAAGGTCGACGGCATCGCCATTTCGAAATCAACCAATGCGGTAAGCGATGTTATAGAGGGCGTGACGCTGAACCTGCTGGCCAAAAATAGCGGCAGCCCGACCACCATTACCGTAGCGCGCGATACCGCATCGGTGACGGCAGCAGTGAATTCATTCGTCAGCGCTTACAACACCATCGCCAGTGCGCTAAAAAGCACCTCTGCCTACAATGCCTCCACGAAAGTCGCCGGCGCATTGAATGGCGATTCAAGCGTGCGTTCAATCCAGTCCCAACTCCGCGGCGTCCTGAATGCGCCCGTTGCAGGAGGAGCCAGTGCGTTCTCCCTTCTGTCGCAGGTGGGCGTGAGCATGCAAAAGGACGGCACCTTGGCAGTTGACGATACAAAATTGCAAAGCGCGCTGAAAACCAATTTCAACGACTTTGCCGGATTGTTTGCAGAAGCCGGAAAGACTACAGATAGTCTGGTTGCTTATTCCGGCGCATCGACCTCCACCAAGGCAGGAGCGTATGCCGTTACCGTCACTCAACTTGCGACCAAAGGCAGCACGCAAGGGTCTGCCGCTGCCGGCTTGAATATTACGACGGGCAGCAACGACACGTTGCAGGTGCAACTCGATGGCGTGACCACAACGATCACGCTATCGCAGGGAAATTACGCCAATGCAGACGCTCTTGCGGCCGAGATACAGTCCAAGATCAATGGCGACGCCAGCTTTGTCAAAGCCGGGGCAACGGCCAAAGTAACCCAGTCGGGCGGGGTATTGACGATCACGTCGGATCGCTACGGTTCCGCGTCGAATGCAAGCATCGTCGGCGGCAACGGTCAGGCCGATCTCCAGCTTTCCGCTGGCACGACATTGGCAGGAAAGGATGTGGCCGGCACTATCAACGGCGTGGCGGCGACCGGCGCCGGCCAGACCCTGACTGGCGCCGATGACGACGACTCCGAAGGGCTCAGCATCAAGATTACCGGAGGCACTACCGGCACTCGCGGAACGATCAATTATTCGCAAGGGTATGCCTTTCAGTTCAACGCAATTGTTGATTCGCTACTTGACTCGGACGGCCTTCTTGCGGCACGTACCGATGGTCTCAATGCCACTATCGCAAGCCTGGAGAAAGACAAGCTGCGCATTACCGATGGACTGGATGCCATTGAAGCGCGTTATCGCGCTCAGTATGCCGCGCTGGATGTGCTTCTTAGCAATATGAATTCGACCAGCACTTATCTGACACAACAGCTTGACGCAATAGCTAATATTTCCAGCTAGACGTATTAATTACAGGAAGGAAAGACATGTTCGGATCAGCTACATATGGAGCGAACGCCTATGCCAAGGTGGGCATCGAAAGCGATATAGCATCGGCCAGCCCCCACAGGCTTATTATCTTGCTATACGAAGGAGCCATCAGGTCGATATCGTCAGCGTCATCAATGATGAAGTCGGGTGACTTCGCCGGCAAAGGGCGGGCGATTTCCAAAGCAATTTCCATTATTAACGAAGGCCTTCGCGCAAGCCTCGACAGGAAAGCGGGTAAGGATATTGCCGACAATCTTGACGCATTGTACGAATATATGAGCAGGCGCCTGTTTGAGGCCCACCTGAATAACGATGCGCAGATACTGCAGGAAATACAGGGCCTGATGCAGGATTTGAAGGGCGCATGGGATGAGATCGGCTCAAAAACAGCCGATGTGTTGCCGATCGAGAGAAAAACGCCTGCTCCTGCATATGATCCGCTGGAGCCGCGCCTATCCAGACTGGTGAGGGCATAACTAAATGAACACCAATGAAATGATTTCGATCTATGAAGAAGTCGCCACCATCACCGAACGGATGCTGACTGCTGCGCGTATCAGCGACTGGGAAACGCTGGCGACGCTGGAAAAGCAGTGTTCCGGCCGCATTGACATGCTTCGGGCAAGAAAGCAGGCCGCCATATTGTCGGAGTCGGACCGCCAGCACAAAATCGGCGTTATCCGGAAAATCATAGACGCCGACCGCCAGATACGTGAAATTATCACGCCGTGGATGAATCACCTGTCCGGTCTTATCAATAGTTCCGGCACCGAACGCAAGCTCAAGCACGCTTATGGCATGAACCAGACTGGATAGCGCCATGCTTCTCAGGACCGACATCACGGGAACGAAGCCTCTGGTCCAGGTCAGCACGCAGACATTCGTTACACCTGTCGGCGACGCCCGGCAGGAATCCTTCGAGCGGTTTGCGCACATCGAACTCGGCAAGCTGCTTCAGGCAGAAATCATTTCCCGCTTCGACGATGGCACGTTCCTGGTTAAGGTTGCCGATACCGGCGCCCGCATGAATTTGCCCGACGGCCCCAAGGTCGGGGATTCTCTTCCTATGACGCTGATAGCCAGGGAACCTCGACCCACTTTCCTGCTTGGCCAGCAGTCGAGCGGCGCGACCGCATCCCTGAGCGCGGCCGGAAAATTTATCGGCAATCTGCTGCAAGCGGCGCAGCAGGAAGGCGCGCCGACCAGCTTGATCGGAAAAACGGCACTCCTGCCCTCTTCCCTCATGATGGAACCGGCGCCGCTCGCCGCCGCCCTGCAAGAAACGCTGGTCAACAGCGGGCTTTTCTATGAATCGCATGTCGTCCAGTGGGCCAGCGGCGAACGGCCGCGTACCGAACTGATGCGGGAACCGCAAGCAAAATTGGATGAGAACACCCCTGATGATCCGGCTCCGAACGCGCTTAAACCGACCCCGGGCGCTTCAAGAGCGTCCTCGTCCGCTGCGCCTGCTTACGACGTTGCCGAAAACGGCCACTTGCAGATCGACCGCGTGACCGGCACCATCGTGAAGGCAGGCGTTGCGGCAAGCCAGGACGATGCCAGCCAGATGCAGCCGGTACTGGACAAAGGGACTGCGCAGCTTATCAACCTGCAGCTGGATACGTTGGAAAAAAATCGCGTTGCCTGGCAGGGCGAGCTTTGGCCGGGCCAGCCGCTGGAGTGGGAAGTGTCGGAAGATACGCCCAAGAACGAAACCGATCATGCGGAAAAGCCATGGCAGAGCGTAGTGCGCCTTGTTCTGCCGACGTTGGGCTCCGTGGCCGCCACTATCCGCCTGTCCGGAAGCGATGTGCAAGTTCAGTTGCGCGCCTCTTCGGAAACCGCCGCAACCGCTTTGCGCGCGCATGGCCCCGAACTGGCCTCCGCACTGGGAGGCTCGGGCTCTCGTCTTGACTATTTGACGGTTCATCGGGATGAGTCATAATAAGCCACTTCCCAACGCAGTCGCGCTCGCATACCAGGCTGGCGACTCCGCGCCGAAAGTCGTCGCCAAAGGACGCGGGCTGATCGCGGAGGAAATCATCAGGCGCGCCAAGGAACATGGCGTGTATGTACATGAATCGAAGGAACTGGTTGCGCTGCTGATGCAAGTAGACCTAGACAAAGATATTCCGCCTGTACTGTATCGCGTGGTGGCGGAGCTCCTTGCTTGGCTATATCATATCGAAGCTGCGCAACATACGCCTGACGCACCATAAATCGCTTCCGGCCCGTCCGCTAATTTTTATTGCAAGTAATAAATGGATTTTTTCAGAAAAAACGGTCTTGAAGACTTGGCTCAGTATCGAATTCAATCGCGCAGGGAGATCCTTTCGCTGCTGCGGAACGTCAGCCAGAAAAAACAGTTGGTCCGAATGATTTTCAACGAGGGGGCCGACACCATCGTAACCTCCATCCTGGAGGTCGACGCGGAAGGCGTGGTGATTGATCGTGCTCCGGAAAAGCTACAAAACGAACGTATCCTCGCGAGCGAAAACATTTCGTTTGAAACGATGCTGGACCGCATCCGCATACTTTTTTTCTCCACGCAGGTCGAACCGTGCATATACGAAGGCCAGCCGGCCTATTTTATCGATCTTCCTACCAGCCTGATCCGGCTGCAGAGGCGCGAGCACTATCGCGTATTCACTCCCGGCTGCCAGGTGCATATTCCGCTCCAGACCGAGCACGGAATCGATAATGTCGTTGTACCGATGCGCGATCTCAGCGCAGGCGGTCTTGGCCTTGTGGATGAGCAAATGATCCTGGACAATACGCCGGGACATATTTACATGAACTGCCGCGTTGTCCTGTCCGACGGACAAACCATCGTATCCCACCTGGAAATCAGCAATTCGCAGGATATCAAGCTTGCCAACGGAAAGCACCAGCGACGCCTTGGGTGCAAGTTTCACGAAGCGCCTAACTCGATGCTGATAGCGGTGCAACGCTATATCACCAAAGTTGAACGCGAACAGAACGCCAAGGCAACAGGGCTGGCGTAGCTCTGAAGAAATCTTTCCTTTTCGGGCACAACAGGAAATTTGCCTTGAAAATTGTTCTCCCGGCCTACGGGAGAACCTCCGGTTTATGGCCTATTGCTTCTTTTTGATGAAAGCATGGCCATTCGGCGGCGGGATGGCTATTTGCCTGATAACACTGAGCCAGTACGAACTCGAAGACAGACTACACCTGCATGTTCATAATGTCGTGGTAGGCGGAAATAAGCTTGTTGCGCACTTGAACGGTAGCCTGAAAGCTGATATTTGCCTTCTGAACCGAAATCATCACATCCGACAAATTCACGTTGTCGTCACCGGCGGCAAAGCGCTGGCCAAGCTGGTCCGCTTTCGTCTGCGCATTATTGACCTGGTCGAGCGTGGTTTTAAGTGCCTGGGCAAAATCCGGTTTGCCGGCAACGCCGGCGGCCTTGCCGGAATCGAGCGGACTGACTCCGCCCTGGGCACGCGTAGCGGCAGCCTTTAGCTGAACCATCATCGCTTCTATTCTGCTAGTATCGATTGCCGTCATAACTTGCTCCCATTCCTTGCCGTCTCTGCCCGGGTACTCCGGATTTACAACCAGTTGCCAAGGTAGCATCCGCATAAAAATTTCATCCCTTAAATTAGAGGCTTAAATGCCGCTTTATTCGAACAATTGAATTGCGCCATCCAAATGACAATGGCATAACGAAAATACCGAAACAATTGGTAACAAATGAAACAGACACCCGTTTGCATCGACAGAAGTCTCGGAGATAAAGCATGGCGCTAGAAGGAGAACAGACGGCACCTACCGGCATTCTTGGCCTCGTGCAAAGGCCGGCGGCACGCGCCATTTTCTTGATGGCGGGAATTGCCGCGCTGGTGGCAGTCATGGCCGGAATGTGGATGTGGAGCCAGAAACCCGATTACGGGGTTCTGTTTTCCAATTTTTCCGACAAGGACGGCGGCGCCATCGTTGCATCTCTGCAACAAATGAATGTACCGTACAAGCTGGCCGACGGCGGCGGAGCAATCCTGGTACCGACCGCTCAGGTCCACGAAACTCGTCTGCGGCTGGCGTCGCAGGGTCTTCCCAAGGGCAGCGGCGTCGGTTTCGAACTAATGGAAAACCAGAAGCTCGGCGTATCGCAATTCCTTGAGCAGGTGAATTTTCAGCGAGCACTTGAAGGCGAAATGGCGCGATCGATCCAGTCGATCGGAGCGGTACAGAGCGCGCGCGTCCATCTTGCGCTGCATAAGGATTCGGTATTCGTGCGCGACCAGAAGAAGCCGACCGCATCCGTATTGCTTAATCTGCACCCGGGCCGCTCTCTCGATGAAGCGCAGGTCAGCGCGATCATCCACTTGGTTGCCAGCAGCGTACCCAGCCTGGTAGCTTCAAACATAACCGTGGTCGACCAGAGCGGCAACCTGCTGTCGGCATCGGACAAGCCTGTTGGCATCAACGGCCTGGATCCCGCCCAAATCAAGTATGTGCAGGAACTTCAGAAAAATATCGTAAAACGGATCGAATCGATCATCTCGCCGATTGTGGGCGCAAACAACGTACGCGCAGAGGCGACCGCCGACGTGGATTTCTCCCGCAGCGAGCAAGCTGCCGAAACCTACAAGCCCAACCAGACACCGAACCCGCCGTCAGTTCGAAGCCAGCAAAGCTCCGAATCTCAAACACTGCAAAGCAACACGGCTTCCGGCGTACCCGGAGCCTTGTCCAACCAGCCGCCGGCGCCGGCCACTGCGCCGATCAATGCGCCTGGAAAAACGGCCGCTCCCGCCGTTCCTCCCCCAACCCCTATCAATACGCACAAGGATACGACCGTCAACTACGAGATTGACAAAACCATCCGCTATACGCAGCAGCCCATGGGCGGCGTAAAACGGCTGTCGGTAGCGGTCGTGGTCAATTACAAGAAGGAAACGGATCAGGATGGCAAGGTAACGACAAAGCCGCTTACCGACGCGGATAAGGAGCAGATCACGAATCTGGTCAAGGAGGCAATGGGCTACAATAAGGAACGCGGCGATACGCTTAACGTGGTCAACAGCCCATTCGCCGACGATAAGGAAGCCATAGTCGAGCTACCGCTTTGGAAACGCCCGGAAACGCTGGCGATGTCCAAGGAAGTCGGCAAGTATCTGGCTATCGGCGCTGTCCTGCTTTATCTCTTTTTCGCTTTTTTGCGGCCCTTGCTCAGAAAGCTTTCATCTACCATTAACCCGCCGCCTGTCCTGCCGGCAGCCACTGAAGAAGAGCAAGAAGGCGTGATAGTGGAATTGAGCGGAGAAGAAGAAAAACCAAAAGTACGCGGCTATCAGGAAAACCTGGATGCAGCCAAGCTGCTGGCGCGTCAGGATCCAAGAGTCGTCGCTAACGTCGTCAAGAACTGGGTAGGCGTAAATGAGTGATAACGGTGTACAAATGGGCGCCATTCTGATGCTGGCACTGGGCGCGGACGAGGCCGCCGAGGTAATGAAATATCTCGGGCCGAGGGAAGTCCAGAAGCTGGGCGCAGCCATGTCGACCATGAAATCGGTAGCCTCGGAAGAATTGGAAAGGGTGCTGGCGGAATTCACTTCCCAGACTGCGGAAAATACATCGATAGGACTCGATTCCGACGACTATATCCGCGACGTGCTGACCAAGGCGCTAGGCGACGACAAGGCTTCTTCGCTGCTCAACCGCATTCTGGGCGCTCGGGACTCAAGCGGCATAGAAAGCCTCAAATGGATGGATGCCCAGTCGGTGGCGGACCTGATTCGCAACGAGCATCCGCAGATCATTGCAACCATCATGGTGCATCTGGAACGTTATCATGCCTGTGAAGTCCTGGATCAGTTCACGGAACGCCTGCGCAATGACGTCGTCCTGCGCATAGCGACCCTCGACGGCGTACAGCCGACCGCATTGCGCGAATTGAACGATGTGCTGACAAAGCTGCTGACCGGAAACGAAAACCTGAAGAAAAAACCGATGGGCGGCATCCGGACCGCCGCCGAAATCCTGAACTTCATGAGAGGCGAAAACGAGAATACCGTGATGAGCCATCTCAAAAGTTACGATGAAAATATGGCGCAGGACATCATGGACGAAATGTTTGTGTTCGACAACGTCATCGACATCGACGACCGCGGCATTCAGACAATATTGCGCGAAGTCCAGTCCGAATCGCTGATCATAGCCCTGAAAGGGGCCAGCCAGGAATTGCGCGACAAGATCTTCAGGAACATGTCGCAGCGTGCGGCGGAAATGATGCGCGAAGATCTCGAATCGAAAGGACCTGTGCGCCTGTCCGAAGTCGAGGCTCAGCAAAAGGAAATCCTGCAGGTCGTTCGCCGTCTGGCCGACGAAGGCCAGATCAACTTGGGCGCGAAGGGCGAAGACCAGTATGTCTAGCGCGCTGCCTAAAGAGAAGCAATCAGCGTATCAGCGCTGGGAAATGGCCTCGTTCGATGAAGCGCCGCCTCTTGTTTCCATATCGCCGCCGCATGACGAATTTAAGGAACAGATTGCCGCCGAGCGTGAAGAAGCCAAGCTTGCCGGCTACGAAGAGGGACTGGTCAAGGGAATGGAGGAAGGTCTCGGCAAAGGGTTTGAAGAGGGACATGCCAAAGGGCTGGAGGAAGGCCGCGCACAGGCATTGCAGGAAAAGCTCCGCCTGCAGGAAATCGCGGAAACCTTTTCTACTGAAATCTCCAAGGCAAATGAAACAATCTCGGAAAGCCTGCTCGATCTGACGCTCGATCTTGCCAAGGCCATGCTTAAAACCACGCTTGCCGTCAAACCGGAACACGTCATTCCGATCGTCGCCGAGGCAATTCACTATCTGCCGTCGTTGCAGCAACCGGCGCTCCTGTTCCTGCACCCCGAAGACGCGGTGCTGGTCAAGGACCTGATGGGTGAAGAGCTCGCCGCAGGTGGCTGGCGCATCGTCGAAGAACAAATGGATCGCGGCGGCTGCCGCATCGAGACCGCAAGCAATCAGATCGATGCCGGCACTGCGACACGCTGGCAGCGCCTCATGGCTGCATTCGGAAAAAATTCGGACTGGCTCGTATCATGACGCCCCATAGCGCCCGCTGGAAGGCATATCTGAGCGATTGCAGCTCCCTGCTCTCCATTGCCGAACCGATGCAGGTTTCGGGGCGCGTCACGCGTGTAACCGGCCTGGTCATGGAAGCGGTCGGGCTGAAGCTGGCTGTCGGCAGCGCCTGCACGATTCCAATGCCGAACGGCGGCGCCGTCATTGAAGCGGAAGTTGTCGGATTTGAAAACGACCGCCTGTTTCTGATGCCGCAAAGCGACGTCGAAGGCATTATCCCCGGCACCCGCGTATTTCCGGTCGAAGTAGTGCAAAGTCTGCCCCGCGCCGGATCGGTCACCCACCCGCGCCGACGGCCGGATGACCGCGCGCGCCATCTGCCGGTCGGGGATGAATTGCTCGGACGCGTGCTGGACGGAGCCGGACGGCCTCTCGACAACCTCGGACCAGTCCATGCAAGCCATGCCGCGCCGCTTTCCGTACGCACGGCCAATCCCCTGTCGCGTGCGCCGATAACCGAAATTCTGGATGTCGGCGTGCGCGCAATCAACAGCATGCTGACTGTCGGGCGCGGCCAGCGCATGGGTCTGTTCGCCGGCTCGGGTGTCGGCAAGAGCGTGCTGCTCGGCATGATGGCGCGCTATACCAGTGCCGACGTGATCGTGGTTGGGCTGATCGGCGAGCGCGGCCGCGAGGTCAAGGAATTCATCGAACAGATCCTGGGAACGGAAGGCCTGGCGCGGTCGGTGGTGGTGGCGGCGCCGGCTGACACGCCGCCCCTGATGCGTCTGCAGGGCGCATCCTACGCGACTGCAATTGCCGAATATTTTCGCAATCAGGGCAAACACGTGCTGCTGATCATGGATTCGTTGACCCGCTATGCGATGGCGCAACGGGAAATTGCGCTGGCAATCGGCGAACCGCCCGCCACCAAGGGCTACCCTCCTTCGGTTTTCGCGAAACTGCCGTCGCTGGTTGAACGCGCGGGAAACGGCAAGGAGGGCGGCGGTTCGATTACCGCCTTTTACACTGTTCTGACCGAAGGCGACGACCAGCAGGATCCGATTGCGGATGCCGCCCGCGCCATTCTGGACGGCCATATCGTTCTCGACCGCGCCCTCGCTGAAAGCGGACATTATCCGGCAATCGATATCGAGCAGTCCATCAGCCGCGCGATGCACAGCATCACCAGCCTGGAGCATCAAAAATTGTCGCGTCGGCTTAAGCAACTGACTTCGCGCTATCAGCGCAGCCGCGACCTGATCAGTGTCGGCGCCTATAGCGCAGGCACCGATCCGGTGCTGGACGAAGCCATCGCCCGTCATTCCAAGATCGAATCGTTTCTGCAGCAGGATATCCAGGAGAGAGCCGATATTGCTGAAAGCTTTGCCCATCTTTCCGAAGTATTCCAATAACTGGCAATAAAATAAGAAAACTCTAGACCATGCCCAAGCCGACCACAATGGAAACGCTGATCGAACTGGCGACAGATGAAGTCGACAAGGCAGCCGTGCGCCTCGGCCATTCGATCCGGTTTGCCAATGATGCAGAGCAAAAACTGGCCATACTGAACCAGTACCGCGACGATTATGGCGTACGTCTTCAGAAAAATTGCGAATCCGGACTGACCGCCATGGATTACCGGAATTTTCAGCAATTCATCGACAAGCTGGACCAGGCGATCAGCGGACAACAGCAGATCGTGCGCAACGCAAAAAAACAGATTGAGGAAGATAAATCCTCCTGGCAGGCATCGGAGCGCAAGCGCGTCTCTTTCGATACGCTGGCTACCCGCGCCCAAAAAGTGGTGCAAAAAAAAGAAAACAAGCTAGACCAGAAGCAAATGGACGAGTTCGCCTCAAGGCGCTCGCGGTATAGATAACAAGGCACACAGGACGCGCACATCATGAATACTCTACCAATACAGATGCCTTCGCCCACCAATGCCGCGGCAGATGCTTCATCAAAAACCCGGCAGGCGGATGAACCAAATACCGGCAACTCATTTCAGCAGACGCTGAAAGATGAAATAGCCGACCGAAAGCAAACTGGCGCCGATAAGGTTGCCGGTCCGGATGAAGCAGGAAAGACCGCTGCTGCGCCACGTGTGCAAGCGTCAGCCAAACCCGATACGGACAAGCAAGACGATAAAACGACGGAACCCAAGCTCGATGGCGATCCGAACGCCATGGCGCAACTGCTGGCACTGGCAGGCCAGTTCGTGCAATCAAGTCCCAACACGGATCCGATGCCCGATTCGACTGCCGAATCGGGCGACAAACCAACCCCTGGATCAGACCTCGGAATGGCGGCAGGATTGGCGCCTGGATCTGCTCCCGAATTGGTGGCCGGATTGGCGGCAGGATTGGCAGCCGGATCTGCACCCGGATCAGACGTTAGGCCAGCCATAACCGCAGAAGAAATTGCAATCGCTCAGACGAATGGCTCTGCCGCTCCGACGATGCAGCCCAAGCTGCAAACGGGGGAGCCCAGTGGCGCTATAAAGGGCAAGGCAGCTGCGTCAAAAGATGAACGCTTTGACGCCAGCCTGGATCAGGCAAACCTCGCGCAACAACCGGCACGCGGAGCGTCGGAGAAAACCGCACCGGCCGTGCTAGCCGCTATTGAAATTAGCGCTCTAAAGCACGGAAGCGCAGACCAGAACAAGGAAGTCCAATCACCGGCATCGCCGGCTGCATTCGCCTCATTGCAGCAGGCGGGGCTTGACAAGCTGGAGGCAAAAACCAGCGCCTCGGCGGACAGGATCGCGCCCCAGGTCGGAACCACGGGCTGGAACCAGGCCATTGGGCAAAAAGTCGTGTGGATGGCAAAGAATGAGCAGATGAGCGCGTCACTGTCGTTGAATCCGCCGGATCTTGGGCCAATGAAAGTGGTGATCAGCGTATCGGACAATATAGCTACCGCAAACTTTGTCTCGGCACACCCGGATGTGCGTCAGGCGCTGGAAACGGCGTTGCCGCGATTGCGCGAAATGCTGGGTGAAGCAGGCATACAGCTTGGACAGGCCCATGTCGGCGCCGGTACATCCGGAGACTATGGAGCGCAGGCGGAGCAACAGCAAAACGGGCGGCATACTGCGCAATCCGGTACTGCTTCCCAATCTTTGTTGCTGGACACACACGTTCCCTCTCAGTCAGTCCGGCAAGGGCTGGTCGATACTTTTGCATAAGGCTTTTTCGAAATAACGGAGTGCCGCCAATCCGATGCCGGGCAGTTAAGACAGTGCCGAATTACAAAAGCAGCCATCTTTTGCATTTATAATCTGTTTCCCGCAAGCATCCCCATGCATTTCTTGGTTAAAATGAGTCTGGATGAAATCTGATGCATGTTCTAGATAGACCGAAACGTAAATATCTTGCCGCGTTTGTTTTCATTCAGAAAAGCAACTTATTACCAACCATCTCATTATTTACAGATTTCAGTGCGGTTAATAATGTGGAATGCATCAATAAGCATGGTCTTACTGCTTCTTTTCTACGCATTCCCACATCCTGACTTTATACATAATGGGATAAGTTCTCTGATTGCAATCATTAAGACAACCCATGGCGACCTCAACTCCCAAAGCAGTGCCCAAGTCCGTTCCGAAAGCCGTACAGTCACCGGAATCGTCTGAAGCCGCTCCTAAAAAATCCAAAAAGAAACTATGGATGATGCTGATTGTCGTCCTGGTTCTTGCCGCCGGCGGCGCGGGCGGCTGGTATTACTGGTCAGGCATGAAGGCGCATGAGCAACCGGCCAAGGAAAAAGCTGTTCCGCCGGTTTTTGTCGCCCTCGAAACGTTCACTGTTAATCTGCAACCCGACAATGGCGAGCATTTCCTGCAAATAGGCGTCACGCTGCAGGTTATCACCAAGGAAGAAGCCGATCTCATCAAGTTGAATATGCCCCAGGTTCGAAGCCGCTTGCTGCTGCTTCTTTCAAGCAAGAAAGCGTCTGAGATATCCAGTACGGAAGGAAAAAACAGTCTGGCCTCAGAAATTGCCGATCAGGTGAACAAACCGTTTTCTCCTCAGGGAGCGCCGCAAACCGTTAGCAACGTTTTCTTCACCTCTCTCGTCATTCAATAAGATATGGCCGAAAATTTTCTCTCGCAGGAAGAAGTCGACGCCCTATTGAAGGGCGTTCATGGCGACGAGGAGGAATCGGGCGCACCGGATACCGAAGGCGTCCGCACTTACAATCTGGCGACGCAGGAGCGCATCGTTCGCGGCAGGATGCCGACGCTCGAAATCATCAATGAGCGGTTCGCACGCCTTCTTCGCATAGGCCTGTTCAATTTCCTGCACCGCACGACCGAAGTGTCCATCGGCCCGGTGCGGGTTACAAAATACAGTGAATTCATTCGCAACCTGGTGGTTCCGACCAACCTGAACCTGGTTCAGATGAAGCCGTTGCGCGGTACCTGCCTCATGGTGTTCGACCCGAACCTGGTCTTCCTGCTGGTGGACAATTTGTTCGGCGGCGATGGCCGCTTTCATACCCGGGTCGAAGGGCGCGACTTCACTCAGACCGAACAGCGCATCATCCAGCGCATCCTCAACATCGTGTTCGAAACCTATGCGAAATCGTGGGAGCCGGTTTACCCGGTTGAATTCGAGTACATCCGTTCGGAAATGAACACGCAATTCGCCAATATTGCGACGCCGAACGAAGTGGTGGTAACGACCACTTTCACGATCGAACTCGGACAAGTGAGCGGCGAAATGCACTTTTGCACGCCTTATTCGACAATCGAACCGGTTCGCGACATTCTTACCAGCAGCCTGCAGGGCGAAACGCTGGAAATGGACAAGCGCTGGATCCGGCTCATGACGCAGCAGATCAAGACGGCCGAAGTCGAGGTTATCGCCGAGATGGGAACCGCGAAATCAACGATCGGCGGCATCCTGAACATGAAGGTTGGCGACATCATTCCGCTTTCGGTTCCCAAAACGGTTGAAGCCCGGGTTGATGGCGTGCCGATAATGGAATGCAGCTACGGCAAGCTGAACGGACAGTATGCGTTGCGGGTCGAAAAACTGATGCGCAGCTTGAGCGAACCCACGCAAGGAGAGGAACATGACTGATACCACTAATCCCCAGGCAATTGCCGAAGACGACTGGAGCGCCGCGTTTGCCGAGCAGGCCGAAGCGGAAGCCGCAACGGCTGCGCCGGCCGAAACCGATGCGGCACTGTTCAAGGATTTCGCGGGCAATGCCTCGCAAGGGGCCACGCATAACGATATCGACTTCATTCTCGACATTCCGGTACAACTCACCGTCGAACTCGGGCGCGCCAAGATCGCGATCAAGAACTTGCTGCAACTTGCTCAGGGATCCGTGGTGGAACTCGACGGACTCGCGGGTGAGCCGATGGACGTGCTGGTCAACGGCTGCCTGATCGCGCAGGGCGAAGTAGTGGTCGTCAATGACAAGTTCGGCATTCGCCTGACCGACGTCATCAGCCCTGCCGAACGGATTCGAAAGCTCAACAGATAATGCGCCTCATACTGATTTTTACCACGCTGGCAGCAACCGGCAGCATAGCAAGCGCAGCCGAGCAAGCCGGCCCAGCGTCGTCAGGCAGCCTGTTTACGGTCCTGCTCGGATTGATCCTGGTGCTCGGGCTCGTGGCCGCCGCGGCCTGGATGCTAAAGCGTTTTGGGGCTGCCCGAACGGTGGGCGCCGCGCACGTCAAAGTCGTCGGCGGCACCTCCATCGGCACGCGCGAGCGTATCCTGGTGGTGGAAGTGGCGGACCAGTGGATAGTGGTCGGCGTAACGCCAACGCAGATAAACACCCTGACGACCATGCCGCGGCAGGAACTTCCGCCAATGCCGGAAGCGGCTCTTGCCACCCATCCTTTTGCTGTATGGCTCAAACAAACCATCGACAAGCGTAATGACAAACAGAAATAAACCGGCAAGTTCCGCATTCAAGCTGTTCATCCGGGTTGTACCGCTGCTCCTGCTGGGCTTGCCCTTGCTGGCGGGCGCGCAAGGCATTCCCGCAATCACCAGCACGCCTGCACCCGGCGGCGGCCAGAACTATTCGCTGAGCCTGCAAACCCTGCTGCTCCTGACCAGCCTGTCCATGCTGCCGGCCGCGCTCATGATGATGACCAGCTTCACGCGCATCATCATCGTCCTGTCTCTTCTGCGGCAGGCTATCGGCACACAGAGCGCGCCTCCGAATCAGGTAATGATCGGGCTATCGCTGTTTCTGACTTTGTTCGTGATGAGTCCGGTACTCGACAAGATTTATGTCGATGCGTATCAACCCCTTTCCGAAAACAAAATTACCATGTCGCAGGCGCTGGATAAAGGCGTGGCGCCGCTCAAGACCTTCATGATGAAGCAGACTCGCGAGACCGATCTGGCTCTCTATCTCAAGATGTCCAACACGCCTGAAGTTCAGGGTCCGGAAGATGTGCCGCTGCGGGTCCTGATTCCTTCTTTCATCACCAGCGAGTTAAAAACGGCGTTTCAGATCGGTTTTGCGATCTTCATACCGTTCCTAATCATCGACATGGTGGTTGCCAGCGTGCTTATGTCGATGGGGATGATGATGGTATCGCCATCCATTGTTTCCCTGCCATTCAAGCTGATGCTGTTCGTGCTGGTCGACGGCTGGCAACTGATTATCGGTTCGCTGGCGCAAAGCTTCTACTAAGGAGAGTTCTATGACACCCGAAAGCGTCATGACCCTGGGCCGCCAAGCGATGGAAGTCACGCTGATGTTGGCGGCGCCCATGCTGCTTACCGCGCTCGTGGTAGGGCTTCTGGTCAGTATTTTCCAGGCCGCCACCCAGATCAACGAAATGACGCTCACCTTCATTCCGAAACTGATCGGCGTCTTCGTGGTGCTGGTCGTTGCCGGGCCTTGGATGCTGACGGTCATGCTCGATTACATGAGGCAAGTCTTCACCAGCATTCCCGGCATGGTAGGCTGAACCTCAGGAACTTATTTGTGCAGGTCTCTTCCTTATTCGAGCAAGTCTTTTATCTCTCCCTTTGCCTGTTCCTGGCTAACGGGATGCGCCAGTGATAACGATCAACAGCATTGACATGCAGATCTGGATCGCGTCCTTCCTTTGGCCGTTGACGCGTATTCTCGGCCTGCTCGCCGCAGCCCCGCTATTCGGCAACGTCAGCATTCCGGCAGGTATCAAGATAGTGCTTGGCGTCCTGCTTGCCCTGATCATCGCCCCGACCGTTCCCGCCCTGCCGGCGATGGATCCGATGTCGCTGCAAGGCCTTTTGATTCTGGCGCAGCAATTCGTGATCGGCACAGCGATGGGATTTATCATACGCGTTGTATTTGCTGCCATGGAAATGGCGGGCGAAGTCACGGGCATGACCATGGGGCTGGGTTTCGCTACCTTTTTCGACCCGCAATCGCATGGCCGCACATCGGCCATCAGCCAGTTTCTTTCCCTTCTGACGCTGATGGTCTATCTGTCGACCAACCTGCATCTGGTTCTGCTTGCCTCTCTGGCCGATAGCTTCACCACTATGCCAATCGATGCGGCGCCAATGGGTGGGCACGTTCTCCTGCAGATTGCAAGCTGGGCCGGACGCATCTTCAGCGGAGGCCTCCAGCTGGCGCTGCCAATCATTGCAGCGTTACTGATCACAAACGTCGCGCTAGGCATCCTGACCAGAGCCGCTCCACAATTGAATGTGTTCGGAATCGGCTTTCCGATCACGATCAGCGTCGGGTTCATCATGATCGGACTGGCGCTCCCATACATGGCTACCCCTCTGGAGCGCGTATTCCGGGATGGGTTTGAGGTGATTCGGACGACAACGACCGTCATGCCGTCATCAGTCCCATAATTAAAAGGGGCTCGCCGGCTGGAGTCTATCTTGCGTCTGCCATGAAATGGCAAAAGCATGGCGCATGCCTGTGCGCACCACGCCATTTATCGGCGCCCCTGGCGGCCTATGCGCCAGTCAGGCTATCCGTGCTATAGAAAATTGAACAGTGAAAGTTTCGATGTTGCCGTAAACGTCTTTTGCGCCGCTTCCAGCGTGATCTGTTGCATGTTGAAGTCGGAGATGGCTTTCAAGGAATCGACGTTGATAAGATCCGATATTGACGATTCATATTGAATATCGCGGTCTGTCCCTGAACTGTCGAGAGAATCAATCTCCTTCAGGCGCGATCCGATCGATGCGCGAACAGTCAGCACGTTGTCGAGCGCATTCGCCAGGTTGGCGCTCGCATCGGCCAGTCCTTTAGTCAGGTTGGCTTTGCCCGTGACCCCGGTTGCAGGAGTTTCCAGCAAATTGATCAGATTGCCCAACGTCGTGAACATACTCTGCTCGGTGGAGGGGCGGACCGTTGCGGTATCGCCACTTGCAGCAGTGCCGGTGATGGTAAGCTGCACCCCTTCGAAAACGATCGGAGTTCCGCTTGTGTAAGTGCCGGACGCCACGGTGGTGGCAGGGGAATTGGTAACGTCCTGCACGGAATAGGCAGCGCCGCTGGAAAAAACCACATTGTAATTATGCCCGGTGACGGCGCTCGCATCGACAGTCGACAGAGGCGAAACTGTCAACGCACTAGATGTGCTTGCCGTATTGAATAGTCCGGTGCTTTTGATATTCTGGAATATGGCATCGCCGGTATCGCTGATCGCCATTTGCCGCGTCGGGCCGACCTGAAGCATTCTCTGGCCCTGATCGCCATCGTACTTCGCAGTCAATGAAGAGGAAGTAAAGGCCTCGGTCGTGGACTTGAAACCGGAAAACAGGTAGTTGCCTTCCGCGTCGCGGGTATTGGCCAATCCCATTAGCTCGTCGTATCGGCTGCGCAAGTCGGTTGCAATGTATTTGCGTTGCGTATCATCGTAAGCGCCATTGCCCGCCTCCACTGTTTGCGTTTGCATGTCCTGTATCAGGCTGGTAAGACCGGTCAGCACGCTTTCTTCCAGCGATAATGAATTCTTAGCATTTGCGCGGTTGGTGCCGTACTGCAGATTGACCGCTTTCCCCTGTCCCAGGTCAAGAGCGCGTGCTGCGGCAACCGGGTCATCCGATGGGGTCAGCACACGCTTTCCGGTCGATATCTGCTGCTGGGTTTTCAGCAGCGACGATTGCAGATCTGCCATGCGGGCAACTCCGGCCGTATAAATCATATTCGTGCTAATGCGCATGATGGATATCCTTAATTGCCAAGAGAAAGCAAGGTGTCGAACAAGTCGCCAGCCGTTTTTATGAGTTTGGCCGCTGCCTGGTATGCCTGCTGGTAGCGCATCAGGTTGGTGGCCTCCTCGTCCAGGTTGACGCCCGACATGGCCTGCTGCGATTCGACCGACTGCGTCAGCACATTGCCCGCAGCGGTGCTGGTCGATTCCAGCTCGCTGGTCTTGTTGCCGATCAGGTTGACGAGTTGCGAATAAGCGCCCTGATAATTTGTGGTGCCAACCTTATTGGCTGTCTGCAAGGCGCCCATGAGGAGCGCATTGCGGTTGTCGCCGACGCCATCGGTGTTGGGCCCGACGGTAAAGGTATCGCCATTGGCCGGGGTGCCCGTAAGCACAACGCTGACGCCGCCGAAACTGATGGTTGCGCCCTCGGTATAAGGCACTGAAGCGCCGGCGGCATAGTTGACAGGCGTACCGCCGTTGATCGTCATGGTCAACGCAACCGTTGTCGTAATATTGCCCCCGCTGTAAGTCAGTGTGGCGGCGGCGCTGGCCGGAGCAGAGTTGACGACCCCTGCACTGATTTTGCCGGAGCCTGTATTCGTGGCGGTTGCCGCTGTCGTAATCGGGGCTGCCGCAGCGATTTTGGAGGTATTCGTAATCGCCACGCTGATTCCGGACGCGCCGTTTACAGTAGGCCTGATCAGGAAGGAATCGCCGTTGTCCGGAACAGGACTGGTGCTTAAGCTGAATCCTTCGTCAAATCCTTCGCCCGCTGTATTCGACAGCGCTGTCAAAGACGTGCCCGTCCATTTGGCGCTATCCGACAATCTAGTAACGGTGTAATTGGTTCCATCGAACTTCAGTTGGTAATCGCTGGTGGTCAATTTGCCCGGATCGTCGATAGTAGCGGTTACGACCCCATTACCGGTATTCTTGCTGTTGGCAGTAACGGACACCGGGTCGAGATTGAAAAAAGCGCCTCCTGGATCGCCGTTCAGATCCATTCCCAGCTGGTGCTGCGCATTGATGTCGCTGGCAAGGACGATGGCTACCCGGCCTAGCGAATTCTGGGCGACATCAAGCGTCTCGCGGCGGAACTCGAACAGTCCCCCCAGCTTGCCGCCGGTCAGGCTGCTTTCGGCAAGAGTGGTCGTTTTCCCATTATTCACATAGGCCACTTCCATCCGGCTCGAATCGGTCGTGGATGGCACGGCTTTCAAATCGTAGGTATTTGCCCCTATCACCAGCGGCTGCCCGCTGCCGACATAGATGTCGAAGCTGTTTCCCTGCTTGACCACCGACACCTTGATTTCCTTGCTCAGGTTGGCTATTGCCAGGTCACGCTGATCGAGCAATGTATTAGGCATGTTTCCATCAGTAAGCCCTGGCGATTTCTCGATCGCCTCATTCAACTGCGCAATCTGCTTTGAATAGGCGTTGATGGCGGTCACGCTGCTCGTAATCTGGTCGTTTACTCCCTCGCCCATTTCCCTCAGTTGCGAGTCCATGTTCTGAAAGTTGGCAACCAGCGTCTCTGCCGATGAAAGCAAGGACTGTCGGGCAGTGGCGGAGCCGGCGGAAGCACTCAGATCCTGCACGCCCTTGAAAAACCCCTGCAACGACGGCGAGAGACCGACTGTCGAGTCGGCCAGCATGTTGTCGATTTGTTTGATCTGTGTGTAATACGTGTCGAGCTGGCTCTTGTAGGTTTGCGCAGACAACACTTGGTTGCCCATGAATTCGCTATATACGCGCGTGATTGCGGTAACTTCGGTACCCTTGCCGATATAACCGGACCCCGTGCTTTGCCCCGCAATCGCAGCCTGCTGCACCACTTGCCGGTTGTAACCGGGAGTGGTTGCATTCGCTATATTATTGCCGATCGTACTAATGGCAATATTCGCTGATGTAAGCGCGCTTTTTCCAATATTGAGAATATTAGACATATTTCATTTTTCCTGTCATCGTATATCTAACATCGACACGCTGATCAATAACTTGAGGCCGCATGACCGCCGAATGCCGTGGGCGCCCATTTGTTGTTCATGTCATGCGCGACTGGCGAATGACATTGGTAAGCTTGGCTGCATAGTTAGGATCGGTTGCGTACCCCGCACGCTGCAACCCTTGCGCAAAACTGGCCGCATCCTGCGAATTGGCCATCACGTTTCGGTAGCGCGGGTTGGTACTGATAAGCCGGGCGTAATCCTGAAACGATTCATCGTACGAATTGTATGCGCGGAATTTCTCCATTTTCCGTTGCGCCTTGCCGTTCACGTATTCCGTCGTGGCAACCTCTGCCACCTTGCCTGTCCATCCCTTGGTGGCCTTGATCCCGAACAGGTTGTAGCTTTTTGAGCCGTCGGCTGCAAAGATCTCCTTCTTGCCCCAGCCGCTTTCGAGCGCCGCCTGGCCTAGCATGAAATCGGCCGGAATACCGGTAGCGCGGCTCGCTTCATCGGCGCTTGCCGCAAATCGATCCTGAAACGCCTTTACATGCGGCTTCTGCGATGTCGTCGCACTACTGGTATAGTCGGCTGCTTGCGGTGAATCTGCCGTGGCATCCGGCTGCTTCCGGCTTTCGGAAGCGTCGAAAATTCCATAAGCGCGCAGCATCGATACCGCCTGCTGCCGCGCGGATAGATCGGGCGAATTGCCCGAGTTTGCGGATGAAGTTGGCGATGCGCTGTCCGACGGCGGCAGACTGCCATTGTTGCGTGAAAGCTGGCGCAGCATTGCGTCCGCCAACCCGACTCCACGCTTGGCGAAATGCTGGCTCAATTCCTGATCGAACATCGACGTGTACATCTTTGTCTGCTGGCTATCGAGGATGCCGTCCTGCGGAGTCGCATTGCGCATGCTTTTCATCACCATATTCATGAACAACGCCTCGAACTGCTTGGCCGCCTCCTTCAGCGCTTCAGGCGAGTTCTGCTTTGCCGCGCGGCGCAATGCACCGATGTCGTTGCTGTTTGCAGCAAGAGCGGCAGAAAGAGTCGTATCGTTCATCGTCTGTCCTGTTGTTCGATGACTGCTAGATGATTTCCAGCTCGGCCCGTAGCGAGCCGGCCGCTTTCATCGCCTGCAGTATTGCCAGCAGGTCCTGCGGCGTTGCGCCGATTGCGTTCAACGCCTTCACTACGTCGGCCAACGATGCCGCGCTTTTAAGCATCAGCAACTGGCCCGGTTCCTTCTTGATTTCGATCTGCGAATTCTGCACGACAACGGTCTGACCGGCTGAAAGAGGCCCAGGCTGGCTGGCGGTATTCTCGGTATTGATAACGACCGACAGGTTGCCATGCGCCACTGCACAGGAATCAAGCATGACCGACTGATTCATTACGATCGATCCGGTCCTGGCGTTCAGGATAACCTTGGCGCCAAGCTGGGCCGGAGTAACGTTGATGCTCTCCAGCATGCCCAGAAAAGCGACCCGTTCGTCAGCATTCGCTGGCGCCCGCACCCGGATCACGCGGCCGTCCTGAGCCGCGGCCGTATCCGCGCCGAAGCGGCTATTGACTGCCGCGACCACTCTGCTCGCGGTTGAAAAGTCGCTGTCGTTCAAATCCAGAAATACTACCCCGCCCTGGCCCAGCGCGGTCGTCACTGACCGTTCGACTGTGGCCCCTGCTGAGATGCGGCCAACCGAGAGATGATTCACCTGCGCCTTGCTGCCACTTGCAGATGCGCCAACACCTCCGACCAGCACGTTGCCTTGCGCCATGGCGTAGATCTGCCCGTCAGCGCCTTTCAGCGGCGTCATCAGCAACGTGCCGCCGCGCAGGCTCTTGGCGTTCCCCATGGAAGATACGGTGATGTCGAGAGTCTGGCCCGGACGTGCAAACGCCGGCAATGAGCTTGTCACCATCACTGCGGCCACATTTTTCAGCTGCAAGCTGGTGCTTGACGGCAAATTAATGCCCATCTGCTGCATCATGCTGATCACGCTCTGTACAGTAAACGGCGTCTGGGTGGTCTGGTCTCCGCTACCGTCCAGGCCAACGACCAATCCATATCCGATCAACTGGTTTTGCCGTACGCCCTGAATGCTGGCCAGGTCCTTCAGGCGCTCCGCATGGCAAAGCGAAGCCGCCAATATGGATAAGCCCACTATTACTGCCTGAATTGTCCTTTTGGATACAGACACCTTCGCTCCTTGTCTCATTGTTCCTTACCCTGCCCTTACAGGGGCAGCACACTCAAAAAGAAACGTGTCAGCTGCGACATGACATCGGACGCATCCAGCCGCGTATTGGTCCGGTATTCGACGCGCGCGTCAGATACCAGCGTTGATGAAACGACGTTGCCGAGTCCAATGTTGACCGGGTTCACGATCCCGGAGAAACGGATGAATTCAGCACCGCGGTCGAGCGCCACCTGTTTCTCTCCGCTCACCAGCAAGTTCCCATTCGGCAGGACGTCGATCACTGTCACGCCAATGGTGCCGGAGAAGTTGTTGCTGGAGCTGGCAGCGCCCTTGTCTTCGAATTTATTCTCCCCTGATGCCGACACGCCTAGCTTGCCGGTGACTCCGCTGGACAGGCCGAATATCTGTGGCGCGGAGTAGGAAACGCTGCTGTTCTTGCTGGAAGAACCGGCTCCTTGCTTGGCAGCCGACGTTTTTTCGTTGATAACGATAATAATGTTGTCGCCGATGTGACGGGCGCGGCTATCCTCGAATATCGGGCGGTATGTATTGACCTGAAAAATGCCGCCGCTCTGGGCAACGGTTACAGGCTCCGGCTGTCTTGCCGGCGGAGCCTTGTGTATGATCGAATCCGGCGTTGTTGCGCAACCTGCCAAAAATGCAAGCGCCACCACCGGCAGGATTACATACGTTTTTTTCATGTCCAGCATTTCCTTTTAAGTCGATCCCTATTGTTTTCGTACCTGACAGCTACTTTATGTCACGTTAAAGTTGAGTCAGCTTCTGCAGCATTTGGTCCGCGCTGGAAATCATCTTGCTGTTGATTTCATAAGCCCGCTGAGTCTGGATCATGTTGACCAGTTCTTCGGCTACGTTCACGTTGGATGTTTCCACGTAATTCTGAACCAGCAGGCCGGCGCCATTGGTACCGGGCGTATTCGCATTCGGATTTCCCGACGCGGCGGTTTCCACATACAGGTTCTCGCCGCGAGATTCCAGTCCGGCCGGGTTGATAAAGGTCGCGACCTGCATCGTGCCGACCTGCGTCGGCTTTGTCGTGTTCGGCTGCGTTACCGAAACCGTACCGTCACGGGCAACCGTGATGCTCTGCGCATCGGCCGGGATCGTGATCGCCGGCTGCACTGTAAAGCCGCTTGAGGTGACCATTTGTCCTTGGCTGTCGATCTGGAAAGAACCGTCACGCGTGTATGCGGTGGTTCCGTCCGGCAGCAGCACCTGGAAAAAGCCGGCGCCATTAATCGCAACATCCTTTTCGTTGCTGGTCAGTTGCAGGTTGCCCTGCGTGAAGATGCGTTCGGTGGAAACAGGCCGCACCCCGGTTCCGACCTGCAGGCCGGAAGGCAACTGCGACGACTGGGATGACTGCGCCCCCGGCTGGCGTATGGTCTGGTAAAGCAAGTCCTCGAACACGGCGCGCGAGCGCTTGAATCCGCTGGTGCTGACGTTTGCCAGGTTATTCGCAGTGACATCCATTTGCGTTTGCTGCGCATCCAGACCTGTTTTAGCTATCCAAAGTGACCGCATCATAATAATTTCTCCTTAACCTGCTTCATAACCACTAAATTAATTGCCGCAATCAAGTCAACGCAAGCAGTTGGCTCGCCTTGGTTGCATTGGTTTCCGCATTTTTCAACAAATTCATCTGCATTTCGAACTGGCGCGACAGGGAAATCATGGACACCAATGCATCCACCACGTTGACATTGCTGGCCTCCAGCGCGCCGCCGGCGACGGTTACAGTAGCGTCTGCTTCGGCCGGGGCTCCGTCATTGGTGCGGAACAACCCGTCGTCGCCGCGCACCAACGTCTCCTCGGGAGGATTGACAAGCTTGAGACGGCCGATCACGTTCACTGCAGCGGGTACGGTTACCGAATCGGTTCCTGAAATCGTCCCATCCTTCGCTATCGAGACAGTCAAGTCCGGGGGAAGGCTGATGGGGCCGCCGTCTCCGAGCACAGGCAGACCGCTATGCGTTTGCAATATGCCGTTTTCCGAAAGCTGAAGATTGCCGTGCCGCGTATAAGCCTCGGAACCATCCGGCATCTGTACCGCGATCCATCCTTTGCCCTGCACGGCCACATCAAGCGCGCGACCTGTCTGCTGCAGCGCGCCGGGCGCAAAATCGGTGCCGACGGTCGAATCGACCACAAACGCCCGGGTCGGCAGCCCTTCGCTGATCACCGGCACGGCACGGAACGAATCGAGCTGTGCGCGGAATCCGGTAGTCGTGGCATTGGCCAGATTGTGCGACACATTGGCCTGCTGCTCCATGATGTGCTTGGCGCCGGTCATCGCGGTGTAAATCAAACGGTCCATGCAGTTGCTCCTTTTGCGGTAAGTTGCAGCCAGGTTTCTTCTTCAGCTTTGTATATCATGCGCATCAAATCGAAAATCAACGCAAGTTCACCAGCGTCTGCATGATCTGGTCCTCAGTCTTGATCGTCTGCGCGTTGGCCTGATAAGTCCTCTGAGCAGTAATCATGTTGACCAATTCCGCCGTCAGATCTACGTTGGAATCCTCTGTTGCCGACGATTGCAGCGCGCCCAGATTGCTCGATCCCGGCGCGCCGACCAGGGGCGTGCCCGAATCCGCAGTTTCGGCCCAGAGGTTGTTGCCCAGCGGCTGCAGGCCGTTCGGATTGGCAAAGTTCGCCAACACCACTTGTCCCAAAACGGCTGACTTTCCGTTGGTATAGTGGCCGAGGACGATGCCGTCAGCGCCGGTGGTGAAGCCCGACAGGCGACCGGATGCGTAGCCGTCCGGCTCCAGCGAATTGACACTGAATGCCGAGCCGTATTGGGTCGTGCTGGTGTAATCGATGGCAACGGTAAAATTCGCGGCTCCGTTCGTGCCTACAATAGCCGCAGTGCCCGTGCCGGGGGAAGTCAGCAGTCCGTTGGTGCCGAATGTGAGCGAAGCGATAACTGAGGTAGCAGGAGACGCAGTATTAAGAAGCGGTACGTCATCGCTGGTAGCGTACACATTCCACCCGCCGGCAGTCCTGACATAAAAGGTTTGCAGTACATGCGAATTTCCCAGGCTGTCGTAGACAGTTGCCGAAGTCGCATTGTTGTAACTGTCTGGATCGGTCGGATCGAATGGCGTCGTCGTAGGCGCACTCAGTCCCGAGTTCAGGTTCAACTGCGCATCCAGCTTGCTCGTTATTTGCGGCGGCAGGGCTGTCGTATCGATGTGCAACTCAACCGGAGACCCTGACGCAATCGAACCGGAAGCATTGGCTGCATATCCTGTCAGCCTGGCGCCGCTTACATTCACGATATAGCCATCCTTGTCCAGGTTGAACTCGCCATTGCGCGCATACGTGACCGTTCCGTTATTGCTCATCCGGAAAAAACCGTTTCCGTTGATGGCAATGTCAAGCGGGTCGCTGGTTGTTGAGATATTGCCTTGAGTAAACTGCTGCGCCACCCCTGCGACCCTGGTCCCGATTCCCAGCTTGGAGCCGCCAGAGTTGTTCAGCGAGTTTGCATATACATCGGCAAACTGCACCATTCCGGACTTGAAGCCGACCGTATTTGCATTAGCCACATTGTTTCCGATCGCGTCCAGATTTTTTGACGCAGCGTTGAGACCGCTCAATCCCGATTCGAAGCTCATTTTTTCTCCCTGTCCTGTATTTTTCGGAAATAATTAAAGAATCTGGCGAATCTCGCTCAGCTTGACCGAGCCAATGCTCGGCACGTTAAGGCTAAGGCCAGACGTGCCGCTGCTAACGCTGGTAACCTCACCGAACGACAAGGGAGAGACGGTTACCGCCTGGTCGCCTTTGGCCGCTGTCACTTCAAACGTATATTTGCCGTCGACCGCCGTAGTGCCGCTGTCGGTGCTGCCGTCCCACGCCAGAGGCAATACACCCGCCTTTTGCGCGCCCAGATTCATCGTGTAGACGGCTTTGCCGGTTGAGTCCTTGACCGTCAATTTCACGCTGCTGGCATCAGAGGAGAGATCGACCCCAAGGATGGCCTTGCTGCTGGCGAGATCAATGCTCGATCCCTCAACCAGCACTCCATGCCCGATCATGTTTGCGGCTTCCAGCGATTGGCCGGACAACATGTTGGCCTGCAACGATTCCAGCGTCGTATTCAGTTTGCTGACGCCGGTCACCGTCGACAATTGCGCCATCTGGCTCGTCACTTGCGCATTATCGAGAGGATTAAGCGGATCCTGGTTCTTCATCTGCGCAACCAGCAGTTTCATGAAACGGTCTTCTGTCTCGGATGTGCTGTCCGTCGTAACCGATTTTGTAGGATTCATCGTCGCCAGCAGGCTGTCGGATACGGCATTACTGGTAGTGTTCTGAACGGCGCTCATTGTTTATCCTCTCTATTGTTCTTGGACTTTTAACTGTTAAATTCCATTACTGACCGATGGTCAGTGTCTTCAGAAGCATGTTTTTTGCAGTGTTCATCGTTTCAACATTGGTCTGGTACGAGCGGCTTGCCGAAATCATGTTCACCATTTCCTCCACGACATTAACGTTGGGCATTGACACGTACCCCTTTTCATCAGCCAGCGGACTCTTCGGGTCGAACACTTTTCTCGCCGGCAAGGTATCCTCCAGCACCTGCTGCACCTTGACTCCGCTTGCCGCGGCATTCCCTTCAAGCGGGACTGCGCTGAAAACAACTTGCTTGGCGCGATAGGGCTGGCCGTTCGAACTGGTTACGCTGTCCGCATTGGCTATGTTGCTGGCGACCACGTTCAGGCGCTGGCCTTGAGCGCTCATGGCTGAACCTGCAACATTGAATATATTGAATAGAGACATGAGAATTACCCCTGTAGCGCGGCAAGCAGGTTTTTTATCTGCGCGCCGATTAGCGTCACGCTCGCTTCGTAGCGCAACGAATTGTCAGTGAACTGGTTACGCTCGACATCCATATCGACGGTGTTGTTGTCGACGCTTCCCTGCTGCACTGTGCGATACAGCAGCGGAACGCCGCCAATCGTCGATTTTCCGGATCCGGCTAAGTGATCAGGCGAAGTCTGGGTCAAGGCAACGGGCGCAGACTTGTTGTCTGACAAGGCGTTCTGCAGCGCCTTCCTGAAGTCGATGTCGCGTGCCTTGTAATTGGGCGTATCGGCATTGGCAATGTTCGAGGCCAGCAATTGCTGGCGCTGAGCGCGCAGACTGAGCGCGGCTTCATGAAAGGCCAGCGTATCGTCCAGTTTTCCAATCATGGCATTCTCCGCAGACAACAGGTTAAAGAACCGTCGCCTGAATTAATAAGGGATTAACGTAAGTTGAATAATAAGTATGAGGCCGCATTTCCGATCTACCGATAAGACAACATAATCCGGGCCTGTTCCACGCTTTGCAAATCGTTGCTATTTGTATGATGCAAGTTCATATAAAACCATTCACGCCATGAACCTGCTCATACGCACAATCGCTCATTGCCTATTGATACTGATGGCTGGCGCCGCATTAGCGCAAACGGCCGTCCCGCGCCAGGATCACAACGTACTGCGCCAGGGAATAGAGAAATTCCTGTCCACGCAGGCAACAGGATTGCCGGGCCAGGTCAATATTTCAGTAGGCGCAATTGACCCGCGACTGAATCTCGCTTCCTGCCCGGCGCCGGAAGCTTTTCTGCCAAACGGCAGCAAGGCATGGGGCAGGACAACTGTCGGCATGCGCTGTAGCGCGCCTACGCCATGGAAGATTTTCGTGGCAGCCACTGTGAGCGTGCAAGGGGAATATGTCGCAGCGGCCGTTCCCCTGGCGCAGGGGCATGTGATTCAGTCAGGCGATCTTACGAAAATAAAAGGCGACTTGACCCTGCTCCCGGCAGGAATCATTACCGATCCGGCGCAAGCAATGGGGTATACCGTTTTACGCTCGCTGGCTTTGGGTTCGCCATTGCGCAATGATGTGTTGCGAGGCCAGAAGGTGGTTCAGCAAGGGCAATCCGTGCGGGTCGTATCCTCCGGACCGGGGTTTAAGGTATCAACCGAAGGCAAGGCCTTGTCCAACGCCACTGCAGGCCAAGCGGCGCAGGCGCGCACTTCCAACGGGCAGGTTGTCAGCGGAATTGCTAAAATGGGTGGAATTATAGAAATGGTTTATTAGAACCTGTTCCACAGGCAAGAGGTCCAACATGCTAAAGATTCCGGTAATATCTCCGATAACGGCATATGGCAACGATGGGTTTGCCTTAACCCACAAGGATGATGTTGTGAAAATTGACAGCTCGATCAAAAAAACCTCCACATCAGGAGTGAAAGCAAAGCAGAACGGCACTACCGCCGGCACTGAAAAAGCGGGTGCTGGCAGCGCTTCGTCGGTCAATGTCAGCCTATCCTCTCAACTTCAATCGTTGTCGGTTCAGGTATCGGGCAGTAATGTATTCGATTCGAACAAGGTGGACGAAATCAAGGCGGCGATTGCAGGCGGTCAGTTTCAGGTCGATACTGAAAAAGTCGCCGACGGCCTGATCAACACCGTTAGGGACATGATTCAAAAACCCAAGGTATAGATATGAAAGCTAACAGCGTCGGACCGGGCAGCACCCTCGATGAGGAGTTTGATGGCGCAAGTCACTTGTTGCAGCTTCTTCAGCAAGAGCATGAACAACTGCTTGACGCGGAAATCGGCAAACTGGAACAATTGACCGAAAAAAAAGCTGCCGTCATCATTCGTATGTTCGAATTGGCCAAATCACGTCACAACTGCCTCGCCGCAGCAGGTTTTCAGGCCGCAGAAGTAGGCATGCAAGCCTGGATCGACAGCGGTTCGGCAAACGACCGCGACTTTGCCTCTGCTAAAAAGCGCTGGGCCGAACTGATCTCCCTTACGCAATCGGCAAAGGAACTCAACCGCGTCAACGGCCTGCTTATAGGCTCGCACATGGCGCGCAACCAAAGCGCCCTGAATGCGTTGCAAAGTGGCCAGAATGGCGGCAATGTATATGGGCCGAATGGCCAACCGAGCCGCAACATGCCGAGCCGCAGCTTGATAGTCAGCTAGCTTTCCCAAAAAATCAGCAATACGTAATTCTTGCGGGGATTTCCCTGTTCGAATTGAATTAGTGTTGAACAACTTCCTCTGCGTAAACTGAAAAAGTCCGGTTGCAGGCATGCTCCGCAATGACGGCGGGTATTATTTCGCATTCATGCAGCAGTAAAAAGGAAGAGAAAGAGCCGGTCACCCTGCCGGGGAAAGGATTATTTCCCCGGTTGCGGATTCACTGGGACTTCGGTAGTTGCTTCTTCTATCCCTGAGAGGACCATAAGCTGTACGCGCCGATTTCGCATTCTGCCTTCGGCAGTTTCGTTCGGCCTGACCGGCTGAGTGGCTGCATGTCCGATAGCGACCAACCGACTTTCGTCGATGTCGTTATCCATGAACAACCGGACCACGCTGCTGGCGCGCGCAGCCGAAAGCTCCCAATTCGATGGGAAATTGGCGGTGCTTATTGGAATGTTGTCGGTATGACCTTCGACCTGAATCGCATGGCTGTCGTTTTTCAAAACCTGCGCCACCGCTTTTAGTACTTGCCCGGACTGTCCGCTAAGTTTCGCCTCGCCCTGAGCAAAAAGTACGCTCGCATTGATTTCGACGTTCACGCCGCGCGAAGTCTGCATTACGCGCACCTTGCCCTCGCTGATCAACGGCGCAAGCACATCGATAAGATCGCGCCCTATGTTGCTCATCTTCTCCCGTTCGCGCCGCAATTCGATTGCATCAACGCGCTGCTTCTGATTCAGGTTCGGTCGGGGGAAAGGGAGCGGCAGCGACTTTAACTCGCCCTCGTCGTTTGGCGAAACCAGGGGCGTTGTCCTGCTGAATGCGCTGACGATCGAATTGGAGAGAACCCTGTATTTGCCTTCATTTACAGAGGAAACTGCATACATCACGACAAAGAATGCGAACAGCAGCGTAATGAAATCGGCGTACGAAACCAACCAGCGCTCATGGTTTTCAGGTTCTTCTTCCAACTTCTTTCTTGCCATAATTCGCTTCTCTCTATGGCGGCCATTCTGCTGAACCGGTTGCTATTTCAAAAAAGAACCCATGCGCTCTTCTATCAGACGCGGGTTCTCGCCCGTCACAAGCGCAAAGAATGCATCTGTCAGCATTTCCATTTTGCGCACTTCCTTGTTTACCAGTGTTTTGAGCCTGCTTCCAATAGGCAAAAAAAGCAGGTTGGCAAACCCGACGCCGTAAATAGTTGCAACGAATGCGACAGCGATTCCGCTGCCGAGCTTGCTTGGATCGGATAGATTTTCCATTACATGTATCAAGCCCAGCACTGCCCCAAGAATCCCGATTGTGGGCGAATAGCCCCCGGCGGATTCCCAAATCTTTATCGCCGCTCGTTCGCGTACCTCATAAGCAGTGATTTCCGCCTCCAGAAGTTCGCGCATCTTGCCCGGTTCGACGCCATCGACTACGAGGCGCAAGCCTTGGCGCACGAATGGGTCTTTCACATCCACCAGGTAGCGCTCCAATCCGAGGAAGCCTTCCCTGCGGGCAACCAGGCTCCAGCGTATCATCTCCTCCCGCAACTCCCGATAATTGTCGGGCCGTGGCGAAAACACTTGACCTACCATCATGACGCCGCGGGCAAAAGCCGGCAAACCGCTCTGAAGAATAACCGCGCCAGTAGTTCCGACTATTACGATAACGAAAGCGGCGGGCTGCACCAGCGAACTGACATGGCCGCCTTCGAGCACCTGCCCTGCCAGGATGCCGCCCAACGCCAGCACAATACCGACTAAACTACCCCAGTCCACAACTTTTCCTTAAGAGTGGCGCGCATGCGGGCGATGGCTTGACTGTGCAACTGGCACACCCGCGATTCGGATACTCCCATGATTACGCCAATCTCCTTAAGATTCATTTCCTGTTCGTAATACAGGCCCATCAGAATTTTTTCACGTTCAGGCAGCGCATTGATGGCATCGATGACAGCAGACCGGAAACCGCTTTCCATCAACGCATGCAGCGGATCTGAGTCGTCATCTGAACTGTATCGGTCAAGAAAATGTTCGTTGGATTGATTGTCGTGAAAATCTTCATAGTAGACCAACTGATGCCCGCCGCCGTCAGCCAGCATATCCTGGTATGCCTCCAACGATAGCTTTAGCTGCTTGGCAACTTCGCTCTCATTGGGCGGACGACCCAGACGCTGCTGAAGCGCATTGATTGCGACTTCGACCTTGCGCATGTTCTGGCGCATGCTGCGCGGCATCCAGTCGCTGCTGCGCAACTCATCCAGCATTGCCCCACGAATGCGCTGCATTGCGTAGGTCTCGAACTGGGCCCCATGAATTTCTTCGTAGCGGTTGACTGCATCTAGCAAGCCGATCATGCCGGCCTGAATCAGATCGTCCACTTCGACGCTGGGCGGCAACCTGGCTTTCATCAGGTGCGCCAATTTCTTAACCATGGGCGCATGCCGCGATAGAAGCTGATCCTTGTCGGACTTTCCCTGGATGTTATACATAATGCGTTATGCACCAAGCGCGGCACCGAACGGCGCCATTCCGCGTACTCCGGCGACAGCCTGGACAGACTCTGCAAACCGTCCGGCAACATGGCGAAAGGCAACGGATGCTCCTGCCATCGGAAATGCCTCGACCACAGTCCGTCCGAGGCGCGCAGCGCGAGTGATGTGCTCGTCCACCGGCAGCGAACCGATCAAATTAAGCTGGACCGCCAGATAGCGGCTTGCCGCCTGCGCCATGTTCCTAAACACGACCTTCGCATTCTGTTCGCTCGCTCCGGTCACCAGCACGCTGAAAGGACGACGTCCGAAGCGGTTATTGAGACGTTTTATCAGAGCATAGGCCGACTTGATCGATGCAGCGCCGGACGAAACCAGTATCACTATTTCCCCCTCCGCCATAGCCGTCAGCGGCAATGCGTCATCCCCATCCAGTTCCGCATCGATCAGCATGATGTCGGCCTGACAGGAAAGAGTGTCGAATATGCCATCCAGCATCGTCAACTGTTCCGCCTGTTGTTTTTTTGTGCGCGGCTTGGTTCGCATCAGCTTTGCCACGTCATATCCTTGCTGCGTGACCGCGATAGCGTCCTTAAGCGCGTATTCCCCGCGCGCCGCCTGAATCAGCGTCGCTTTGGCAGGCTTGTTGTCGATTAGCGACATGATGCCCGGCGAGGCAAGGCATGCATCCACCATCAGCACTGTACTGCCGGTCCGCATCAGCGAAACGCCAAGGTTGACCAGTACGGAATTCTTGTCCTCGTCAGGTATGGCTGAAAGAAAAGTGAAAATACGGGGCTTCGGTCCGGCCAGCATCCGCCGCAAACCTTCGGCCTGATCGTACTGAAAGTTATCCAAAAGTAACCTCGCGAAGAGTTTTTTCGTTCATTGCACGGGCAGAGTTTGCGATCACCAATGGCAGTTCATCGTCCTGGAAGCGGAAAGGAGCGGTTTCGCGCTTGAGCTTAAAGGCTCTGTCAACCAGATACTGCTTATCGGCAACATGCAAGTCTTCCGGAACACGTTGGCCATTTGCAACATAGTATAAAACCAATTTCTGCCGAATGAGCACATCCAGAATATTTCCCATGGATGCGGCTTCATCAAGCTTTGTCATGATGCAACCGGCAAGGCCGTCGCCCTTGTAGGCACGGACCACTTCGTTCAGGGTTTCTCCAGTCGAGGTAGCGGAAAGACACAGAAGCCGTTTGACCGGCGTACCGGCACCCGACAGCATTGCAACCTGCTCGGCGACCATCTTGTCGCGCTGGCTGACGCCGACCGTATCGATCAGTACGGTATGCTTGTTTTTCAATTCGTCCAGCGCAATGCGCAAATCGGCCTGATCCTTTACCGAGTGAACCATTACGCCGAGTATCTTGCCGTATATGCGCAGTTGTTCGTAACCGCCTATACGGTAGCCATCGGTCGTGATCAAGGCCAGCTTGCTTGCGCCGTGCTTCATTACGCAACGGGCTGCCAGCTTGGCCGTGGTGGTGGTCTTGCCCACGCCGGTAGGGCCGACCAGCGCAAACACACCCCCTTTTTCCAATACCGCATTTTCGTTGCCGATGGTCGCCAGATTGCGCATGAGGATTGAATGAATCCAGGGCATGCCGCCGCTTGCCTTCTGTCCCTCGGGCAACTTGTCGATCAGATAGCGTGCCAGGCTGGCGCTGAAACCGGCAGCAAGCATTTCACGCAGAATTGCCGCTCTGACCGGCTCCCGCTGCTGCTGGTTGCTCCACGTAATTTCCGCCAACTGCGTCTCCATCATATTTCGCATCGACCTGATTTCACTCATTACCTTCTTCATTTCGCTTGCGGCAACGTCCTGGACAGACGGCATGGCGGGCGAAGCTTGGTCGGCTTTTGGCTGATGAATGATGGCATCGCTTTCCGCACGTTTCTTCGCCTTTAATTCGGCAACAAGCGTTCGGGACAAACTCGCCTCCTTCTCGACAACCGGCGCAGTCAATGAGGCCATCTCATCGCTGCCTATAGCCAGTATCTCGACTCCTCCGGGAATATTCCGGTTCGAAAGGATCACGGCATCGGGACCAAGCGCATCTCGTACTAGACGCAATGCTTCGCGCGACGAGTTAGCTGTAAATTTTTTCACGTTCATGCTTGTCCTCCAACTAGACTGGTAACCTTGATTGTTTTGGAATCCGGAAGTTCAGCGTGCGAAAGCACCTTGAGCTGCGGCAATGCCCTCCGCAGAAAACGCGACAGAAGAGCCCGCAACTGGCCTGGAACCAGTAATACCGGCGTATATCCCAACTGCTCCTGCTTGCGGGTTGCCTGTTCCGCCTGAATGGCGAGCGTATCGGCCAGACCGGGTTCGATCGCGGCACTTTCCGTGCCATTTGTCTGCAACGCCTGCATCAGCAGGCGCTCAAGCCGGCTGTCCAGAGTCATTACAGCGACTTCGTTGCCGCTTGGAAATAGTTGCTGCACGATCGCCCTGCCCAGCGCGATACGCACCAGTGCGGTCAATTCGCTTGCATCTTGAGTATGGCTTGTATGTTCGGCAAGGGTTTCTATGATGCTGCGCATGTCGCGAATGTGGACGCCTTCGGTCAGAAGGTTCTGCAATACTTTTTGCAGGGTGGCAAGCGAGATCATTTTAGGAACCAAGTCTTCCACCAGCTTCGGCGATTCCTTGGCCAGATGATCAAGCAACTGCTGCACTTCCTGGCGCCCGAGCAGTTCCGCTGCGTGGGAAGTGATCAGATGGTTCAAATGGGTCGCAATCACGGTTCCTGCATCTACCACGGTGTAACCCATCGTCTGCGCCTGTTCGCGCAACCCGGCGTCGATCCAGACTGCCGGCAACCCGAACGCCGGATCAGTCGTCGCGGGACCGGGCAACGTGCCGGTGACCATACCGGGATTGATCGCGAGAAACTGTCCCACCTGGACATCGCTGCCGCCCACGTCGACACCTTTCAGCATGATGCGGTAATTCGATGGCCTTAGTTCAAGGTTGTCCCGAATGTGTACCGACGGGGAAAGAAAGCCGACCTCCTGGGCAAATTTCTTGCGAATGCCCTTGATGCGACGCAGCAATTCCCCTCCCTGAGTCTGGTCAACCAGCGGTATCAGGCGGTAGCCCACTTCCAGACCCAGCGTGTCGACCGGCAAAATATCCTGCCAACTCGCCTCTTCAGTTTCAGGGGCAATAACGGCAGCGGCTGCTTCCGGCTGCTGTTCGGCTTGGGCTGCGCGACGCGAAACAGCATAAGCCCCGCCTGCCAGCGCCGCCGCCAAAAGCAGGAACGCAACGTGCGGCATGCCTGGAATGATGCCCATTCCGCCAATGATGGCAGCGGTGATATACATCACCTGAGGCTTGGCAAAGAGTTGCCCGACCAGTTGTCCGCCGATATCCTGGTCGCTGGCAACCCGTGAAACCACCACGCCAGCCGCAGTCGAAATGATCAGGGAGGGAATTTGAGCGACCAGCCCATCGCCGATCGCCAGCAATGTGTAGTTCTTGATCGCGGTCGCGAATTCGAGATCGTGCTGGACTATTCCGACTATCAGGCCGCCGATAATGTTGATGACGGTCACTATGATGCCGGCGACTGCGTCGCCGCGCACGTATTTGCTGGCGCCGTCCATCGCGCCATAGAATTCAGCTTCCTGCGCAACTTCAGTCCGGCGTCGGCGCGCTTCCTGCTCTGCGATCAGGCCGGCGTTCAGATCGGCGTCGATCGCCATCTGCTTGCCCGGCATGGCATCGAGTGCGAAACGGGCGCCTACTTCGGCGATTCGACCGGCGCCCTTGGTAACGACAGTGAAATTGATAATGGTCAGGATCACGAACACAACGATACCAACCGTGTAATTGCCTCCGATCAGGAAATGTCCGAACGCCTCGATCACCTTGCCGGCGGCATCAGGGCCTGTATGCCCTTCGGTCAGTACTACACGGGTCGAAGCCACGTTCAAAGACAGCCGCAACATGGTACTGACTAGCAGCACGGTTGGGAAAACCATGAAATCCAGCGGCTTGACCGTATACAGGCTGGTCAAAAGCACAATGATCGCCAACGCGATATTGAAACTGAACAAGATGTCGAGCGCAAAAGCCGGCAACGGCAATACCATCATCGCCAACATCATGATGATCAATACCGGGGCGGCGAACGCTTTCGGTCCCTGCACGGTCAGCCAAGCGGGCAATCTCAGGCTATTCATTAATTACTCCCTGCTGCGGCAAGTGCCAGCGCCGCTGGGTTGTTCGGATCAAGCTGCGGCGGAACATCGATTTGTCCCGGCACTTCCGGGCGAAGCCCTCCATGCTGTTTATAGGAACGCAACTGGAATACATACGCCAGCACTTCAGCCACCGCGATATACAACGCTTCCGGAATTTCGTCGCCAAGATCGGCATGGCGAAACAGTGCGCGTGTCAGCGCCGGCGCCTCGAGCAGGGGCACGTTATTTTCGCGCGCAATCTCGCGAATTTTTGCAGCCACCTCATCGGCTCCTTTTGCCACGACCTTGGGAGCGCGCATCTTGCCGTCCATATACTTGAGCGCGACCGCATAGTGGGTCGGGTTGGTTACCACCACATCGGCGGTCGGAATTTCGGCCATCATGCGGCGCCGCGCAATTTCACGCTGCTGGGCGCGGATCTTGGCCTTGATCTCAGGATTCCCTTCGGACTCCTTGGCTTCCTGGCGCACTTCCTGACGGGACATTTTCAATTTGCGGGCGTATTGCCATATCTGGTAAGGCGCATCGATGCAAGCGATGAGGACCAGCGCTCCCACGAGAGACATAAAGCTTATAAGGAGCAATTGCCCCAGATGGGCGCTACCTGATTTTATAGGCTCAACGCACAGTCCCATCATCACGTCGATCTTGCTGGATATCACCATCCAAGCCACGCATCCGACCAACGCTGTTTTGGCAAAGGCCTTGAGAAGTTCGACCAGCGACCGCACCGAGACCATGTTGGACAAGCCGGACATGGGATTCAACTTACTGAAGTTGGGCATGATTGCCTTGGTGCTGAACATCCAGCCACCGATCAGCAGGGGGGATCCGAGAGCGACCAGAACCAGCAGCAGTCCAATAGGAGATAGTGCGATCAATATGTCACCGATATGGGCCGATATCTTTGTCAGCAGCAGTGTCATATCGAATACTTCATCGCGGGTTAGCGTCAGGCTTGCGGAAAGCATCTGACTGATCTGCGCCATCAGGCTGCTGCCCAGCAGCCATATTGCGCTTCCGGCCGCCAGCAGAATCGTGCAGGTCGCCAGTTCGCGCGAGCGCGGCACATCCCCCTCTTCGCGCGCCTGTTCAATGCGCCGCTGTGAGGGTAGTTCCGTTTTTTCGAGATCGCTTTCTTCTGCCATCGCCCAATCCTGTTATCGCTATGCCGCATGTTCCTGCTGGGTATGCCGGACTATAAGAGCGATTATTGGCCAGAATCAGGCGGCGCCATCAAAGGATAAGGAGGGTGAATTACCCCCTTTTCACCGGGCTATGTTTTATGAAAACAATATCAGGACGAAAAGAAGCGCCCTGTATGGGCTGGCAAGCCCATACAGGGGATTTGTTATCCGATTTATTACAAGGTAAGTATCAGACCTGGAGAGTCTGGGCCCAGGCCAACGCAGCCAAATGCGCCTCGTTGACTTGCCGCGGGGTCAATCCCACTGAATCAACCAGCGCCCCCGTCAATCCGTTGCGGAGTTCGCAAGCTTCGGCCAAAGCAAGGAAAGGCCCGTAAACGCCATCCCGCGAAATCAGCGCCTGCGACACGTCATCCGGAAGCTGAACATGCTCCATGACATCGTCCATTGAAATGCCCAGCAGCCGGTCCAGCAGGGAGAACAGCCCGGTAACGAAAAGATTTTCCACCTGGCTCTGGGGAAGCACGTTCTGCCCCAGCAACTCGGCAAAACGCCCACGGATAATCGCCGTTTGCATGAGCACGGCTGCGTTTCCGCTTGTGCTTGCCGTTGCCAACAACAAGGAAAGCCAGCGGTACAGACTGGAGTAGCCGATTATCGCCACCGCATGCCTAAGCGATTTTACTTCCGTCATGACGCCAAACCCTACCGAGTTTATATAGCGCAAGAGCTTGTAGGTAAGCGCAGCGTCGTTTTTAAGAATACCCTCGAGTTGTCGAACGTCGGCATTTTTTCGAACCAGATCCATGATTTGCAAAATGATGCCTTGGGAAGGACTCATCCCCTTGGGCTTGCTATCCGGCCGCGGAGTCAGGTGAAGCTTGCCAACAAACGTGTCGAGACCTAGCGATACGCAGGAATCGTACTCTACCCAGTCACTGACGTTACGCGCCACCATCCTGACGGAGGGAGCGCCTTTCAAGGCTGCGTAGGTCCTTGCCAGGCTGGAGATGTCGGCAGCGCCGCAACGAACTTCAATATGGGTCACTCTGGATAAGAGCGCCTTGTCCGGCGTGCGTGAGTGGGCATTCCGCAACGAGATGCCGAATCCCTGTTCGCGCAAGCTGTTGACTGCGGTCAGGATAGTCTCATCCGCAAGCGACTTCATGGTCAACGTCAAAACCGTATTCTTTGCCGGCAAGAGCTGAAGCGCAGGACAGGACAACAAGGCGGGAGTTGCATCCATGAAGAGCAGACCGTTGCCATTCCATCGCATATCGCTGGAAGTCAATTGTTCCGCGACAAAATCGATTAGCTCCTGTGCGCTTTCTTCGCTGGCGTTGTCCGCCCCATTTCCGGTTTGCTGCCAAAAAAGCTCATATCCCAGCACGCGCTGACTAGGGTCAAGCAAAGGTTCCCGGACAATAAAGTTCTGATCGCGCATAGAATCTTGAAACCTATAAAAGTTACAGATGTAAGAGAATAATCACGTTTTAGAATCCCAAGCTACCGAGTAAATCATCGACCTGTTCCTGGCCGACAATCGCGTCGCCATCCGTGCCCGCATTGATCTGCGGTCCATTGATCATCCCTGTGCCGACCTCGCGCCGCACATCCGGCGGAGCATAATCCACCAGCAATTGCACCATTTTCTGCTCCAGATCGTGCACAACTTCCGTTATCTTCTTGATCACTTGTCCGGTAAGATCCTGAAAATCCTGGGCCATCATGATGTCCAGCAGATGTTGCTTGGTAGCGTTTGAGGCATTTTTTGCTTCATCCAGAAAAACCAAGGTCCTGTCAGCCATCAATCGATACTGGTCCTCGGAAAAAGGGCAAAGCAAACTGCCCTGCCACGCCGCGATAAGGGCGTCGGCCCCTTCATCTATTTTGTCTTGCAGAGGCATCGCCGCATCGGTTGCATTCAACACCTTCTGCGCCGCCTGCTCAGTCATCCTGGCCACATACTGCAGGCGATCCCGAGCGTTCGGAATATCGTACGCCGCTTTCTGGATGATATTGTCGAGACCGAGGGCACGCAGGCTGTCGTGCAGTGTTCGCGTCATCTGCCCGACTCGGGCCAGCACTTCCTCGTGCCTGCAAGTCTCCGATTCTGTCAAAACAGGCGCGTTGGCAGACGAAACAGTGCGACCATATTCCGCGCTCAAACTACGCTCCCGGTTTTTCGAGTTTTTCAAAAATCTTGGCGAGTTTCTCATCCAGAGTGGCTGCAGTAAAAGGCTTCACCACATAGCCGCTAGCGCCGGCCTGGGCGGCGGCGATAATATTTTCCTTCTTTGCCTCTGCGGTCACCATCAGCACCGGAAGCTTGGACAACGATGCCTCGGAACGAATTGCCTTGAGCATCTCAAGCCCATCCATGTTGGGCATATTCCAGTCGGATATGACGAAATCGAATTTTTCACTTTTCAATTTTGCCAGCCCCATTGCGCCGTCTTCGGCCTCGTCAACATTGGTGTAGCCCAGTTCCTTCAAGAGATTCCGGACAATACGTCGCATAGTCGAGAAATCGTCGACAACCAGAAACTTGGTTTTTGGATCAGCCATTCATTACTCCCGTGATTCTTAGATCTGATATCAATCTAGTAGCCAATTATTTCTATAACTCAATTCGTATGATTCTACACTGTGATTGTTTTTCTTCCGCTAAACTCGTAGGGAGCGACTGCTGTTTTTAGTGAGAAAATCCAACACCATCCCCGGCAAGTCCTGCAAAGGCCCCACCTCATGGGTAGCGCCGACTGCGATCGCTTCCCGCGGCATGCCGAAAACGACACACGTCTCTTCATTCTGGGCGAAATTATGGGCTCCGGCCTGCTTCATTTCCAGCATTCCGACTGCCCCGTCCTTGCCCATCCCGGTAAGAATAACGCCGACTGCGTTTTTTCCGGCATTGACAGCAGCGGAATGAAACAGAACATCAACCGAAGGCCTGTGGCGATTCACCGGAGGCCCCTGGTCAAGCTGGGTCTGATAATTTGCGCCGCTTCTTGCAAGCAGCAAGTGGGAGTGGCCGGGCGCGAGGTATGCGTGACCCGGCAAAACCCGATCCCCATGCTCTGCTTCCTTGACGGAAATTTTACAGAGGCCATCAAGCCGTTGCGCAAAAGAACGCGTAAATCCTTCCGGCATATGTTGCACGATGAGAATGCCGGGACAATCCGAAGGCATTCTGATCAGGAATTCCTTGATCGCCTCCGTGCCGCCGGTTGATGCGCCGATAATAATCAGCTTTTCACTACTGATCAGCGTATGCCGAATCAAAGGCAGAGGAGAATCGGAAACAACGGCGGTGGAGCTGACGGGAACCCGTTGAGACTTGATTCTTGCCTTGGAGGCCGCCCGAACCTTGTCGGCGATCATGTCCGAATATTCACGCATCCCGCTCTGAATGGAGATTTTCGGTTTGGTCACGAAATCCACTGCTCCCAACTCCAGGGCGCGCATGGTTATTTCAGAGCCCCGTTCCGTCAATGACGACACCATTACTACCGGCATGGGGCGTAGGCGCATCAGCTTTTCAAGAAAATCCAAGCCGTCCATCTTCGGCATTTCCACATCAAGAGTCAGCACGTCAGGATTGGTTCGCCTTATCAGGTCGCGCGCAATGATTGGGTCAGGGGCAACCCCCACCACTTCCATATCCGGCTGGCTACTGATGATCTCACGCATGACGCTACGAATCAGTGCTGAATCATCAACAATCAAAACCTTAATTTTCATGTGGATTACCTCTGCTATTCCTTAATCTGTGGGTTCCCAGATGGGTCGTTTCCGATTTTTACCTTCGGCAATGCCTGCTGAACCCGCAATATCGCTTAATAATCTATTGCTTCCATTATGCATGAATACGTTGCTCTCAAGAAATGAATATACGGCACCTTTGAGCCGTTAATCTCACGATCAATCCCTGAAATTCAGGCGGTTCGCCTTTTTTCGAAGCCGCAATCAGCTCCGTCCGGAAAATAATTTCTGGATTGCTAACGTTTCGTCACAAAGGAATGTTTGTGTTTTCGCCATGAAAACAGTCGGGCCGAACTGTACCTATTGAAGTTGCGCAAAGGCAACGCTGCAGGAGCCAACGGCCATATAGCGTATTTCTCGGATATTCCGCAATCATCTTCAGGATCAGCAGTTCAATAGCGCAACCCTGCAAGAACGTAGAGTTTGTACCGATGGAATCCGTCTATATGCCTGAAGCCGGCTCAGCTTCCGATCGGTTGAAGGCAACGGTCGATTGCAGAAAAAAAGCATCCGACAAGTACACTATTCGCAGAAAATTTTTTCTGCGAACGAAGCGGTGATTCAAGCGGTATAAATCCTGCCCGCGGTCCGGAGTTACATGAGGAGAAGACAAATTTTCCGGCAATCCAGTCAAGACGAGCCTGGCAGAGCGGAATTCAATTGAATGGTTGACATACAGCCACAGCAATTGCGTAAGGATAGGACATCAGCCCCATCCTTACGCTCATGAACGGATCAGAACTCTTCCCAATCCTCATTATTGCCGGCCGGCTTGCTTGCCTTTGTTGTCAACTGCGGAGCAGGCTTTTTGGCGAGAGCCTTTATTTCCTGCCTTGCCGGCAAGGTTTTCATCTTAGCCTGTGATACGGCCTTAGGAGACGCGAAGGCCCCGCTCCCATCGTTACTGAGTTTGAAAACACTGACGACATCGGCCAAGGTTGCCGCCTGGTCTTGCAATGATTCGGCTGCAGCCGCCGCTTCCTCCACCAGCGCCGCATTCTGCTGCGTGACCGTGTCCATCTGCGTGATCGCCTGGTTCACCTGCTCGATGCCGGCGCTCTGCTCCTGGCTGGCTGCGGTGATCTCGCCCATGATGTCGTGCACGCGCTTGATGCTGGCAACCACCTCGTCCATCGTCGTGCCGGCCTCGCCCACAAGACGGCTGCCTTCGCCGACCTTGCTGACCGAGTCGTCGATCAGCCCCTTGATCTCCCGCGCCGCGCTCGCCGAACGCTGCGCCAGGCTTCTTACCTCGGTTGCGACAACGGCAAAGCCGCGGCCCTGTTCGCCCGCCCTGGCCGCTTCGACCGCCGCGTTCAAGGCCAGGATGTTGGTCTGGAAGGCGATGCCGTCGATGACGCTGATGATGTCGACGATCTTCTTCGATGAGGTGTTGATCGCGTCCATGGTGGTGACGACCTGCGACACGACGTTGCCGCCCTTGACCGCCACGCCCGATGCGGTGATGGCAAGCTGGTTGGCCTGCCGCGCGTTGTCGGCGTTCTGCTTGACGGTCGAGGTCAGCTCTTCCATCGAGGAGGCGGTCTCTTCAAGCGAGCTTGCCTGCTCTTCGGTGCGCGAGGACAGGTCCTGGTTGCCGGCGGCGATCTGGGCCGATGCGGTGGCGATCGTGTCGGTACCTGTCCGAACCTGTGCTACCGTCCTGTACAGGCTTTCATTCATGTCCTTCAGTGCCTGCATCACCAGGCCGGTCTCATCCTTGCTGGTAACCTCAATTCTTGAAGTCAAATCTCCCGAAGCCACTCTTCTAGCAATTGCCACCGCCTGATTAAGCGGCCTTGTAATGCCGACGGTCAAAAAGCCGGAAAGAAGGATGCCAAGCAGGAGCGCTGCTGCTCCCAATCCGATTAGAAAGATACGGCCGGTGCGATAGTTGGCATCAATAGCGACAGCTGTCTTGTTGATGTCTTCCTTTTGATATGCCTGGAACTTTTCCACGCTTATCACATAGGATTCAAGTGCGGGGATCATTTTTGCGAGAACTACCTGCTTAGCCTCGGCATCGTTGCCAGCCGCTTTTAACTTTAAAACAGTGTCTCGAATTCCAGCATAGGCGGTGCGTTTCTCAGAGATAGCCGTAAACAACTGCTTTTCAGTGGCATCCTTACTGCCGGATTCGATCTTCTTTTGAATTTCGCTGATCCGCTTGCTGGTTTCGGAAATCTGCTTCTGAAAGTACTTCTGATCTTCGGCGTCCGTGCTCTTGGTGAGCGCGACCGTGCGAACGCCATTTGATGTCGTTGCCTCCACCCAATCGGCCGCAAGTCGCTCCGCTTCCAGAGCTTCTTTAACCATGGATTCGGTGGCGTTGCCGACTTCCTGCAGGCGCCATACCCCGATACCGGTAATAAGCAGCATAAACGCAAGCACAATAGCAAAGCCGATTGCAAGCCGGGTGCCTATCCTTAAGTTCTTCATATATTTCCTTGAAAGCTCTCTGTTATTTTCTAGACTGCCGCTTTGTCGATCAATCCCATATCCGAACTCGACATCAGTTTATCTATATCGACCAGTATCAACATACGCTCATCGAGCGTACCCAATCCGATCAGATAATCTGTATCCAGAGCTGTTCCTAGTTCCGGAGCCGGCTTGATCTGATCAGGCAAAAGTGTTGTCACGTCCGACACGCTGTCAACAACCATTCCAACCACGCGATTGGCTATAGTCAAGATAATGACAACCGTGAACTGGTCGTAGGTCGGCTCGCCAAGGTTGAACTTGATTCGCATATCCACAATCGGCACGATAATGCCGCGCAGATTGACCACGCCCTTAATGAAATCAGGTGCATTGGCGATACGCGTGACACTCTCATAACCGCGTATTTCCTGAACCTTCAAGATATCAATACCGTATTCTTCCCGCCCCAATGTGAATGCCAGAAACTCGTTGGTAGCCGAACTACCGGTTTTTGTATCCTGCTGCATTGCATATCCCTGTGAGTGTCGAAGTCAGGATAGAACCTGTCCATATTTTATCGGCTTACTTGGGAGAATCTTTATGGAGATCTATGCATTTTTTTGCATATTAATGCCGAAATATGTGTTATCTCAACAATAATGTCTAAAAAATGACTTTTTTGATTTTCAAAATTTTTGTTCTTGAATAAAAAAAGTCCGCCCCATACTGCGATCGATTAATAGAAAGCAAGAGCAAAAGGGAACGACATTGGCAACCGGTTTCAATTAAGGGCGGAAAATGTCAGTTGCTTGAAAAGTAGCCGGTACCGGCAAACCGGCAGGCAAACTAATTCTCCGCCATCAAGCCCGATTCATTGGAATTTTGCTGGCGGTTTGAACGCAATATTGAAGGGACATCCAGAATCAGCGCCACACCTCCGTCTCCCATTATCGTGGCCCCCGAGATACCGGCGACCTTGCGATAGTTCGACTCCAGATTCTTGACAACCACATGTTGCTGGCCAAGCAGTTCGTCAATGAATAAGGCCGCCTTGTTTCCCTCTGCCTCCAGGATGACTACAATTCCTTCAGTGGGGTCGGTAAAGTGCGGTTCGATGGCGAAGAGTTGATACAGCGCGATCAGAGGCAGATATTCGCCTCTCACCTTAACCACCCGCCCCCTCCCTGCGATCTCCTTTATATCGGCCGGATCAGGTTGCAGCGACTCGGCCACGTAGCCAAGGGGAAGGATGAATACCTCCTCGCCAACCTTGATGGACATGCCATCGAGAATAGCCAGAGTCAGGGGTAAAAAGATGGTGATGGTAGTGCCTAGTCCTTTGGCGGAATGAATTTCGACATAACCTCCCATTGCGGTTATGTTTCGCTTGACGACGTCCATGCCGACACCCCGGCCGGACACGTCGGTAACAGCTTCCGCCGTGGAGAAGCCGGGCGCAAAAATCAAATGCCATATCTCGCTGTCCGTCATATTGTCGGAAACGGGCAGTCCTTGCTGCCTTGCCTTGGCGAGTATTCTTTCCTCGTTCAGGCCGCCGCCGTCATCCGTAACTTCGATAATGATATGGCCGCCTTGATGGGTGGCGGATAACGTCAACTTGCCGACTTCGCTTTTTCCGGCAGCGATGCGCGCCTCAGGCATTTCGATACCGTGGTCGACGCTGTTGCGAACGAGGTGCGTCAAGGGATCAATGATGCGCTCGATCAGACCTTTGTCCAGTTCGGTCGCGGCCCCTTGCGTAATGAAATCAACGCGCTTGCCAAGCTTGCCTGCCAAGTCGCGAACCATGCGAGGGAAACGGGAAAAAACATAATCCATCGGCATCATCCGGATCGACATCACCGCCTGCTGCAGATCGCGGGTGTTGCGTGTCAGTTGGGCGACACTGTCCAGCAAGCGCTGATATGCCATCGAGTCCAGCATGCTGGTGCGCTGTTCGATCATGGCTTGGGTAATGACCAGTTCCCCGACAAGGTTGATCATTTGATCGACCTTGTCGATATTGACGCGGATCGACGTAGACTCCTGGTTGACGGGCGCTTTGGCCGCGCTCTGTCTAACCTGCTTCTTTACCTCCGTCGCCATTGTCGAACTCGAGTCGCCGCAAGGGGCCGGATGAATTTCGCCCTCTTGAAGCACGATCGGCTTTTCCGTTCTTCCGATAGCGGGCAACTCGATATTGTCAAAGAACCCGTACCCCCTATCGTCATCTGAAGCATCGTTCCTGCTCGACGCTTCCGGTTCCGGAACTGCAGAAGCCGCGCTCTCGGTGATAACCAAATCGTCGGGATCCAGAATAAATGAACAGATGGCCAGAATGTCGTCCCGGCTTTCAGAGGTCTTCAGATGAAGGACGAGTTTGCCGTCTTCGCCAATCGCTTGCTCTATTGCGCCCAGCAAACCGAGCTCTGCCGCGAGCGCTTCAACGTCACGGGCTGGCACCTCCGGCAATCCAATATGAAAAAGGCGAAGACTTGCATTCTCCGCTGCAACAGATTGAATGTTGCTACCCGTGGACGGCAAAGAAGGTTGGGAAGCAGCCTTTTCCGAGAGGGATGCCAATCTAACCAGCACTTCGTTGACGGCATCTTGGTCGACCGCCGCGCCATCCCGATGGCCGTCACGAAGCATTCTAAGAATATCGTTTGCAGAAAGAAAAACATCGACATGCTCTGCGGTAAGCGACATCTCTCCTTTGCGAATCTTGTCCAGGAGCGACTCAAGAATGTGCGTCACTTCGGTCATATCCGTCAATCCGAATGTGGCCGCCCCGCCCTTGATCGAATGCGCCGCCCGAAATATCGCATCGATGTCATCCATGGATGGATCAGCCACGTCGATTGCCAGCAGCAGCTTCTCTTTTTCAGTAAGCAGTTCTTCAGTTTCCTCAAAGAAAACCTGAAAAAACTGGCTCATATCAATAGCCATGATTATTCCTTCTGCTTGATGCTGGCACGACGTCGGGTATTGATGAGCACGACAGGCTTGTATCCTTACAAGAATTATTGACTGCGGACAAATGCGGGCTTCTCTTTATTCATTCTTTCCGGTTAAAAAGTTTGCGAATGAGATTCTAATCGATTAGCCGATCACCTTTTTCACTACTTCCAGCAAGCGTTTTGGATCAAAGGGCTTGACCAGCCATCCATTGGCCCCGGCAGCTCTGCCTTTGGATTTCATTTCGTCGCTGGCTTCGGTTGTCAGCATAAGTATAGGTACCTTCTGGTAGCCTTCGAGACCGCGCAACGATCGAATCAAGGTCAGCCCATCTACGACAGGCATATTCTGATCTGTTAAAACCAGATCGAAAACCTGTTTCTGCGCCTTCTCCAAACCATCTTTCCCATCGACCGCTTCGACTACCTGGTACCCTTCCTCCTTCAGGCTGAACACGACCATTTGCCTTAATGAACCTGAGTCGTCAACCGTAAGAATTGTCTTCGCCATCTTAGCTCCCGCTATTTATATTCTGATTATGCTGTCGTACTATTTTTATTGGTCTTAATTAGAATAACTCGATACTGCCGCCTTCCATATGCTGTTGACGCACGGTTTTCGCTAACTGCTTATTCAATTCTTCGCTTTGAATTGCCAAGGTCTCGTTTGCCTTCTCCAGCATATCAGCGAACTCTTCGCATGTGCTTTCTTCACAAGTATTTTTTTGCGATAGAGTGGCTCCCACCGAACTGAGAACGCCAAGAATGCTCCGCAAGCCGATTATTCGATTCAATGATCGCCCGATCACCTGGTTTGTCATGTCCTGGAACTGCAAACCTGTAACTGCATTATTGACGCGCAAGCTTATTTCATCCGACAATGCGGCCATTCTTTTCATGTCCGAATTCGTGGGCTCCGCTCCAGCGGCGAGCGAGCAAGCAATTTCCTGCTGTTCCTGGACCGCGCCGGCAAGTGCCAGAAAATTAGCGCTGAGTTTTGTGATCGCCTCTTCCAGCAATATATTAGTTTGAAGGAGGTCGTTTTCAACTTTAACTAGATGCCGGGCTCCTATGCCGTCTATCGCAGACAACAGAAGCTTCAATTGGGATCCAAACCATTTTTTCACAACCATGCAAACATCCTCAGCAAAATAGGGGAAATAATAACTAGTGCGCAATATGCTCATCGAGCAGCGTTGCCAGCCAGTCCCTTCTCTACTTCAGTTTGATCCTTCACCGCAATAGATCCTCCATCCTTTGCCGCTGACTCCTCAGCCTGCTTGTTCATAACGATGATGCTGATGCGCCGATTGATCGGGTTGAGTGAATTTTCCTTATCCATCAGTACCGCCGATGAAAGGCCGACCACGCGCAAAATCTTGGCTTCTTCCATACCTCCGGCAATCAAGGCTCGGCGCGATGCATTGGCGCGGTCGGCGGAGAGTTCCCAATTGCTGTATCCCCTGTCGCCGGTAGAGTAAGGTGCCGCGTCAGTATGGCCTGAAAGACTGATCCTGTTTGTTACGCCATTCAATACGCGGCCAATCTCGTGAAGTATTTCCTTCGTATAGGGCTGCAGCTCAGCCTTGGCAAACGCAAACATCGGCCGATTCTGCTCATCCACGATCTGGATGCGCAAACCTTCCGTTGTAATGTCGAGCAAGAGCTGGTTTTTGAATTGCTTCAATAGCTTGTTGGCCTCAATGGCGACTTCAAGACGGCCTTTCAAGTCCCTTAATTGCGCTGCTTCGGCGCGCTCCAGCATGGCCTGTGCGCTTTTCATGTCAAGAGGCTTATTGATTGAAGTATCTTCGCCTTTCTTGGAAATGCCGGCTTGTTTTGCAAGGCTGGGGCCGCCGCCCTGAAGAACGCTTGAACTACTGCCATTGCCCGATCCGCCCGAAATGGGAAGATTCAGGGGGGTCTGGAAGTATTCCGCAATGCCTTGCAAGTCGCCCTTACCGACCGACCCCAACAGCCACATCAACAGGAAAAATGCCATCATCGCAGTAACAAAGTCTGCATAAGCAATTTTCCAAGCCCCGCCATGATGGCCGCCGCCGGATTTCTTGATACGTTTTACGACTATTGGGCGAAGCTCATCATCTGCCATAATATTCCTCGATGGACTTTCGGCTATTTGGTTTTCGACTGTTTGATATGATTTTCGAGCTCGCTGAAAGACGGTCGTTCCGTGGAGTAGAGCACTTTCCGGCCGAATTCGATAGCCAATTGAGGCGCGTAGCCATTCAGACTTGCCAGCAACGTTACCTTGATGCACTGCAGCATTTTGGTTGACTCGTTGAGCTTTTGCTCCAGCAGGGTCGACAACGGGCCGACAAAACCGTAAGCCAGCAAAATCCCGAGAAAAGTTCCTACCAGCGCATGCGCAATAAGGATGCCAAGCTCGGCAGGCGGCAGTCCCACCGATTCCATGGTATGGACCACCCCCATTACCGCGGCAACGATACCGAACGCAGGCATTGCATCTCCCAGTTTTGCGATCGAATGGACAGGTACCTCGCCTTCGTGGTGATGGGTTTCAATCTCATTATCCATCAGATTCTCAATCTGAAATGCGTCCATGTTGCCCGACACCATCAAGCGCAAATAGTCCGTTATGAATTCAATGACATGATGATCGGACAGAATACCGGGATACTTGTTGAATATAGGACTTTCATGTGGCGCATCGACGTCGCTTTCGATCGACATCAGTCCTTCCTTCCGCACTTTTGAAAGAATTTCGGAAAGCAGCGCCATCAATTCCAGATAAAGGGTTTTGGTGTATTTCGACCCCTTTATGATCTTAGGAAGCGCTTGAAGCGTGGCCTTGATCGACTTGCTGTTGTTACCGACAAAAAACGATCCTACCGCAGCTCCGCCGATCATGAGCAGTTCGACCGGCTGAAGCAATGCGGCCAGGTGCCCGCCAGCCAGCGCAAAACCGCCAAATACCGACAGAGAAACAATGACATACCCGACAATGACTAGCACTTCAAATGACTCCTTCGAAAGTTTGGCCAGGATTGATCATCTGCTTTCGGCTATAAAAACCGAAACCCGTCAATGAACACTAGCCCCTAGACCAGCCGGAAATAAAAATTCACTTATATCGGGATTACGACGTGATAAGGAAAAACTTAAGGAGTTTCCCAATAGAAAGATTAGTTGCCGCAAAAAACAGAAACCGTTTCACAATAAGAAAGGGGCCATTCCGTCTGCAGTTAGTGCTAAAAAGGCGCTTGACCAGTAAAGAATTCGCTTGTTTGGTTAGTACGGATCAGCAAAAGCCGGCTCCGAATCGAACTTGGGCAACTGCCTGATTCATGTTTATAAGCGCTAAAAACGCCAGCCATACAAAGTCGAGCCGCCGGAATCGGGATGAATGACTATGTGCGGCGTTATACCGGGAATTGGAAATTCATAGCTCAGCAGCAGCGTGCCGGGACGCATTTCAGCATTTACTTTTGCCCAAAGCGAATCCATTACCAATGGAGACAAATAAGCAAACACCACATCATATTGAGAAAAATCGTGATTGTTGTAGTTACCCCGAACAAACCGGCACTGGCTGCTTCTGGCATAGCCCGCGATCTTGCTTATAAGCCACGGGAAAGGCGCTAGTTCAATACCTGTAAAGCTGCTGTCGGGTCTATATTGCGCGAGATGCAGAACCACGCCTCCCAGTCCGCTGCCGATATCGACGAATCTGACGGGACGGCCCTGCGGCAACTGGTCGGCTATGCTCCGCCAGACAGCCGGACCTGAAAGATATAATGGAACCCGGGTAATGATTACGGCCCAGTACAGGCCTAGAAGCACGAAAAATCCGGCAAGAAAGAGGAGAGGCGGGATATGCAGGCCAAGGGCGGCCACCAATCCAATGGGAAACAGTAACTGGATGAAAAGCCACCATGCCGGCAAACGATGCTTATAAGTGATCGTTGCGGCTACCAATCCCTGCAACACGGCAGCCAGACCAAGATTAATCTCATACTCGCCCAGGATGCGCAGGAGATAAATAAGTACAACTACCAGGACTAAGGAGACGAGTTGAATCGCAAGAGCGTTTGCCGCCGGCAGACTTGTCAGTGAAGCACGTCGTTTTGCGCCTGATCGGTTGCCTTGATTCACGTGTGACTTATGATCAATACGCCTGCATCCAGATCAAGCCGACGCGACGGCGGCCTCTGACAGTTTGGCTTTTTTCGTTTTACCGGCGCGCGACGGTAAATGACATAAACCGCAGACATAATTTTGGTGAAGATCGAAGTTCTGGGTCACAAAATGCCCGCCGCATTTGGTGCAAGCCGTTGTGTTCAGCATTTTGCTGTCGAAAAAACGCACCAGCGTCCAAGCCCTGGTAAGAGACAGAACCGGTTCTTCACCCGGCTCGATCGACACCTGTTCCAGATAGAGACGGTAGGACTTTAGAATTGCCACCACGCCGGATACATGAGCATGTTCGAGCAGATATCGGTAGATATTGATAAATACGGATGAGTGGATATTAGGTTGCCAAGTTACGAACCAGTCGGTTGAAAACGGCAGCATTCCCTTTGGCGGAGAAACGCCTTTCAGCTCTTTATATAACTTGATCAACCGTTCACGGGAAAGCGATGTTTCCAACTCGAGAAGTTGCAATCGCGCTCCGTGATTAATGAGTTCAATTGCTAGCTGAATTTCCTTGGCTTCCGACACCAAACTTTTTTTTGCCATTTTGCTTGTCTCCGAACGCTGGGGAAATAAAGCGGCGCGATTAAGCGATGTCTTCGACGGGTTGCCTTGCCATCAGGATAGCGGCGTGCGTTTGAGCAAGCATCCGATCCTTGTTGTAGTCGGTAAGCATGCCAAGAATGATATTGTCGTCGAAACGGAAGCGGGCCAACATCATGTTGCTTCCAGCCAACTTTAGAAGTTGCGGGTTACTAAGCTCTTCCAGCAATTCGGCGATCGCTGAACTGATTCCCAGACGGAAGATAGCAGTCGATTTATCGGAACGAATCATCTGTTGCGCAAGCATCAGATAGCTGAGGTTGGCGTCGCGGATTTCTGCCAGCATATCGTTCGTATTCATGTTTTGCTCCCCGTTTACATCTGTTTGCAACTGGTTGTCTGTTGGAAACAGTTTGCGGGTTAGTGCAAATTGGAGGAATAGGCGAAGAACTGTATTTTTTGTCGGACACGACAAGGACGCAACGTAGGTTTTTATCCTACAGACGAGGAGACAGCGCCCCTCCGCTTCTAGACGAAAGCAGAGTAAAGGCGCTCATTAGGAGCAAAAATTGTTTTTTCCGGGCATTCAGAAGAAAATCTACCCCTTCTTCCAACCGTAATTCCGAAATTCATTGAGACATTTCGCTCAACTTGGTTCTATTACGGAAGGAATTTCTAGAACTTTAGGGTTTAAATGATTTTTTTTGAAATATTTTTACAAAATAAAACATTTACAAGGGTTTCATCATCGACGCAGGATGAAACCACTTCCGTTCTATCCTGAAAAATATAAGAAGGGCCATGATTTTACAGAAGCAAACATATCAACACGGACGGTTCGGCAGGACTTCTATGTTGCGTCCTTCATATACTTGGACAAATAAGCGCTTTGCAGCACCATGAAAGCAAGCATCAACCCCATGCCGCCGAATAACTTGAAGTTGACCCAGGTGGCTGTGGCAAAATTTCCCCAGAACGCCACGTACAGGTTCAGTACTCCCATCAACGCAAAAAAAGCAATCCAAGCCAAATTAAGACGCGTCCATATCCGGCTCGGCAATTGTATCTGCTTTTCCATCATGTTCCTGATCAGGTTTTTTCCAAGCAGACTGTCGCTAATAAGCAACGCCGCTCCAAAGAACCAGTAGAGCACGGTCGGCTTCCATTTGATGAACTCATCGCTCTGAAAGTAAATAGTGGCGCCGCCAAACAGAGTGATAACAGTGAGCGATACCCACAACATCATTTCCACTTTCTTGCCGCGCAACAGCAGATAAGCAATCTGGGCGAAGGTGGCTATTATGGCGACTGCCGTCGCCAGCAGGATAGGCGCCTGCAACGCTGAAGAAGCGCCTCCCGACAGAAAGCCCGAAAGGCATTGGTCTGCCAGCGATTGCGCTGCTTCGGGCCTTCCCTCGCCCCATTTGAAAATGATAAAAAAGAGAATGACCGGAAAAAGGTCGAAAAGAAATTTCATTATTTTGTCTGTTCTTGTGGCACAGGTTGCTGTTCGAAACTAAGGGCGCCTGAATTTATGCAATATCGCAAGCCGGTCGGCGGCGGACCGTCGTTAAATACATGCCCCAGATGCGCATCGCATACAGCGCATATGATTTCAGTACGTATCATGCCATATTGGAGATCAGCCCGCTCGATTACATTCTCAGGGTTGATAGCCTGAAAATAACTGGGCCAGCCGCAGCCGGAGTCGAACTTGGTATCGGATTCGAACAGGGGCGTGCCGCAACATACGCAGCGGTAAATGCCGTGTTCGTGATGATCCCAATACCTTCCTGTGAATGCGGGCTCGGTCGCGGCATGGCGGGTGATCTGGTAATCCATGGGTTTCAATTGCGCCTGCCACTCGGCATCGGATTTCTTTATTTTTTCAATCGACATTTCAATTCCTTTCTCAGGAAGAACAACTTATTTCCAGATTGCCTGCGTCATCCCGCGAGGGTTCGGCATATCCGTTATTTTCAGGCTGATCGTCAAAAGGATGTTGAAGAATTGTCAGCAGTTTCCTGACTTCTGAAAAATCCTTGCTTTGCGCCTTTTCAATGGCAATCTGGGCCATATGATTTCTTAATACATACTTAGGGTTGCAGGCATTCATCGCCGCCATGCGAGCCTCATCCTGGCTGTTCTCCTGCCGCAGCCGCTGTCGGTACAAAGCCAGCCAGGCCTCCAGGCCGGCGTGTTCCGGAAATAGTTTGCGCAACAACTCGTCGTTGACCGCGCTTTCAACTTTTATCCCGCCCAGGTGCCGAAAAAACAGTGTGAAATCGGCGCGGCTCGCCTGTAACAGGGCAAACATCGATTCTATCAGTTCGCCGTCTTCCGGCTGCCTTGACCGCAAGCCAAGCTTTGCATGTAGCAGTTCGCTCATCTTGTTAGTGAACTCAGTAGAAAAGCATGCCAGCGCCGACTGGGCATCCTCTACAGTTCCGATCAATGGGAGCAAGGCCTGGCCCAATGCATGGCAATTCCAGTGAGCCATCTGCGGCTGCATGTTGTAGGCATAGCGTCCAAGCCGGTCGCTGTGGTTGCAGATATGCTGAGAGTCGAATGCTTCCATGAAACCGAATGGACCGTAGTCGATCGTCACTCCTAAAATGGACATATTGTCAGTATTCATGACTCCGTGCATGAAGCCCACGGTCTGCCAGTGCGCTACCAGATGCGCGGTTCTTTTCGTTGCTTCCGCCAGCAATGCCTGATATGGGTTTGTCTGCTCGCGCAATTGCGGATAGTGGCGGTTGATCACGAAATCGGCCAGTACGTTCAATTCGTCGTTCCGGTCACGGTAATACCAATGCTCGAACGATCCGAAACGAACGAAGCTGGGGGCCATGCGAGTCACTACGGCCGCGGTTTCGACCGTTTCGCGTGCCACCGGCAAATCCGACCCTATCACGCACAACGCACGCGTAGTCGGAATACCCAAGCC